>VYLM01000084.1_pt1 | contig 23914 bp, 26 predicted proteins | sample 5109491 | NCBI WGS metagenome assembly VYLM01 (sample SAMN12291813, study PRJNA351875) | freshwater metagenome | isolation source: freshwater lake | place: USA: Michigan, MSU3 lake | collected 2011-08-06 | reverse complement strand
TTGGCGGTCACTCCTCATTTTACCTGATAGTGATCGCTTTTACTTTTGATATTCTGATGGGAGAATGAAACAGCCCTACCCCAACGGGGGGTTTGGGGGGTAGAACCCCCCAAAAGCTTGGATTGAGTGATAAAACCGAAAGTAATGCCCAATTTTAGGAGAAAGTTTCCCCTTAAAAATCCCAAATTAGTAGATTTACCAAAATGAGATGCACCCCCTGAATACTGATAACTGAATAAGTAGTCATGCAAAATAAATTTCCTAGTGAAGAAAGGCAAAAGGCAAGAGGCAAGAGGCAAGGGGGGGTTAGATTTGTGTAATTAATTTTGCTTAGGTACTTACTGGCTCCCCAAAACGAAAACTTCGCACCTCACCATTAAGATAACTGCTATAAATAGACTTTTAATAACCAAAGAAAGAAAGGAATAGTCAGAAAACTAGCAAGGGTAGTGACCACAACTGTGCGGGCCATTAAAGCGGCTGAACCACCGAATTCTGTGACTAAAATGACGGTATTAACGGCGGTGGGCATGGCACTTTGTAGGATGAGAATTTTTAGATCCATACCGGTTAATCCTAAACTATTGCCGATCGCAAATGCCAAAAGAGGAGCGACTAAAAGACGCAAACAGGCCCCTAATAATTCTAATTTACCGATCGCTAATTTTTGCTGAGATAATTGAATACCTAGGATAATTAAAGCCAAAGGAATTGCCGCTTGTCCCAGATAGCTAACACTTTTATCTAATTGCAGGGGAAGATGAAAAGAGAAAGTTTGAAAGCTAATGCCGATAAAAATTGACCAGATTAAGGGCAAGCGAAAAACTAGGCGAAATCCTGAAAGAAAGCTTTTTCCTCGCAAATAAGCGGGACTAATACCAAATAAAAGAATACTAGAGCCAATCATATAGATTATCGCTCTTTCCAGTCCGGCCGCACCCAGGGCAAAACTAGCCACCGGTAAACCCATATTACCGTTATTGGGCATCACAGCGGCAGCCATGAGGCTTTTGCGGGTATCGGCATCGAGACTGAGACAATAGGCCATAATTTCGACGACAATCGCCATTACCAGTGAGATAAGAGCAAAGCCTAGGAGAATTAAACCGATATTGCTGCCGGATAAAGTGGTGCGATAGAGTCCATCAATCACCAAAGCGGGAGCAAGAATATACACCGTGATTTGGGAAAGGGAATGCACTTCCACAGTGAGAACTTTTCCTGCTATCACACCGATGAGGATGATAAAACCCACTGGAACAATAGCGGAGAGGATGACAAGCATTAATCAAGTAAAAAGTAAATAGTACATAGAAAAAAACTTATCTGATTTTTTAACAGATTTCTGTTATATCTTCATATAAAGATTCGATCGCACAGTGAAAATCGATACTAGCTAGATAAATATCTGCTCCTTTGCTGTAGGGATAAAGAACCCAGAATCCTTCGTCATTGCGACGAAAACAATCCACACTGATGCGTTCTTGACTGATAAGAACGTATTCTTCTAAAGTTTCAAGGGAACGATAGTCGGCAAATTTATCGCCCTGGTCAAAAGCAGCAGTAGTGGGGGATAATACTTCTACAATCAAGCGCGGATAACGGATAAAATCTTCCGAGAAAGACCGATTATCTCGCGAGTCGCAAGTGACCACAAGATCGGGATAAAAATAACTATTAGCTATTTCTAGACGAACTTTCATAGCTGTGGCATAGACAAGACAACCACTACCCCGCAGCCGGTTTTTTAAAAGTGTGGCTAAGTTGATAATAATCATACCATGGGCTTTACTTGCACCAGCCATGGCGTAGGTTTGACCGCGAATGTATTCGTGTTTATCCTTGGCTATTCTCTCCGTTGCTAAATAATCTTCTGGGGAAAGATAGTTAGTAAAAGTATAGTCAAATGATGAATCGGCAAAAAATGATGGCCAGTTCCAGTCTAATCCTCTTAAAACTTGTTGGGAAACTTTAGCGGGTAAAGCTTGATACTGTTCTGTCTTTTTCATCAGAGAGGCCATCTGATTATAGGTCTTGAAACTTTACAATACAACCCACATTCTGCACTTCAACTTGTAGTATAACTGGTAGCATATAAAATGAAAAACCAGTTAAGTATTTATACTTATAATCTTAGGGAAGAAAAAGTGGCTCTCTTATTCTTTGTTTGATCAGTTTAACTTAATATAGAAGCGATCAATCTTTGCGTCCTCTGTGTCTGGAGTGGTTCCTTCCACTCCCTCGCCAGCAGGAATGTATCTTAGAATACATTTTACCCACCAAACCCAAGAGAGCCAAAAAGTGAGAAACTAAAAAGGTTCTCAAAAAATATTCAAGTCAAGAAAAATGTCAAAGATAGAAGTAAAAAATCTAGATCACTTAGGAATAGTAGCGGGAATAATTGATGAAATAGGAATCGAAGAGATAATTAACTTAAAATTAGGAATAGATCAGCGAGAGAAAATAACATTTTGAGCGCTAATTGCCTACTCTCATCTTAACCAAATTCTTAAATCTTACTGAAATCGTCTAAAACTGACTGAAAGTGTTGGCTAATTTATCAGCAATTCCCTCGATCCAAATTTCATCTTGTTTAGTATAACTGCGCGGCGCATTTGCCGCCAAAATTAACACCCCTTCCTTACCGATGGGTTGACAGATTAAGCCTTGGGTGTTTTCCGGCAAATAGTCAAATTCGATTTTGGCGGGATATAAATTTAAATTAACTAAATAGACGGCTTTACCGGTTTCTAAAACTCTTTTGATAATATTACTAACTTTAACTTCAGAATTCTGGCTTAAGATACCGCGACGTAATAAAACTTTTCCCTGATAATAAACGATCAGAGATTTTGTCACGGTGTTGGTTAAAAGTAAGTGGGAAGCCCAAGCAAGCTCAATTTTAACTGATTCTGGCAAATCTGGGGCAAATTCCAGACCTTCGCGCCCGATTAATTCCACCGCATCCGGTAAGCGGGGTTGAACTCTTTGCCAGATTAAACCCACCAAAATTAAAACCCCACTCAAAATCACTCCCATCACATCGGAACGCGCTTGCGATGGGGTTAAATCGGCAGTGGCAAAACGATTAAACATTAATACCGTACCCCCGACGATGCCGGCGAACAGGGGTAACAGTCTTAAAATACGATTGGGATCAGCTGGTGCCATAGCTGAGAACTATTCCTCGTCTAGTTCTAAAATCCGCTGGAAAAGATAGCCTGTACCTCTAGCGGTGAGAATTAACTCAGGATTGCTGGGATCATCTTCTAATTTGGCTCGTAAACGGGAAATATGCACATCCACTACCCGCGTATCCACATGACGTTCGGGGGTATAACCCCAAACTTCCTGAAGGATTTCCGAGCGGGAAAAAGCTTCTCCTGATCGACTGACCAATAATTCTAGTAAACTAAATTCCATACCGGTCAGACGGATGCGTTCATCCCCCTTATAAACTTGGCGTTTATTGGTATCGATTTTAATGGAACCGATATGAATCACACCGGAACTAGGAATCCCCGGAGCGCCATTTTTCTCTACCCGACGCAACACCGAACGAATCCGCGCTTCGAGTTCTTTGGGAGAAAAAGGTTTAACTACATAGTCATCCGCGCCCAATTCTAGCCCAGTAATTCGATCGGCCACATCGCCCAAAGCGGTTAACATAATGATAGGAATATCCGATTCTTTGCGGAGTTCCTGACAGACACCGTAACCGTCTAATTTCGGCATCATCACATCCAAAACCACTAAATCGGGTTCGGCGGTGCGGAAGGTTTCTAAAGCTTCCTCTCCGTCGGCGGCGGTGACGACTTCATAACCAATCATCGACAAACGAGTCTCTAAGATACGACGGATGCTGGCTTCATCATCAACAACGAGAATTTTTTCCTTCTGGTTCTCCAACTGAATTAACACTCCTTAGTTAAATAGTGTGATGAATTTTAAAGTTAAATAACGAGCGTTCCTGTTTATAGAATATCCCTTTGCCGTTATCATTAAGCCTAAATTTCCTATTTTATTTCTTTTATGGCAATTATCAATAACTTTATGGTCTTCCTCCCCCTATATCATACTTAATTAAATTTGACAAGAGAATTGATCCCCAAACTGCTTTTCTTCAACTTTTCTTAAAAAATATGGCGAAATCGCGAACAATATATATCTGTAGCGCTTGTGGGGCGGAATCTCCCCAATGGTTGGGAAAATGCCCCAGTTGTGACACCTACGGGACGCTAGAAGAACAAGTGATGGCTGGTGGCAATAATCCGGCGGGAAATCGCCCAGGATGGCAAAATAGTCGCCCAAATAACGGCAAAGGGCAACGCAACCCCCAACCGCGCATCTCGGTGCGCTTCTCGGAAATTACCCAGTATGAACAGGAACGTTTTCCCTCCGGTTACGGGGAATTTGATCGCGTTCTCGGTGGTGGCATCGTCCCTGGTTCTCTTGTACTAATTGGTGGCGATCCGGGTATCGGCAAATCGACGCTTTTACTACAAGTTACCAACCAACTCGCCCAAAGATTACCGCGCATCCTCTACGTTTCCGCCGAAGAATCGGGACAACAGATTAAACTGCGGGCTGCCCGTTTGGGGGTGGGAGTGGTTGCCGTGGAGTCGGAAAATAACGGCAATGGCAAGGAGAAAAAAGCCTCTGAATCAACCGCAGAACTCGATAATCATCTCTACGTTCTGCCAGAAACAGATTTAGAGGAAATTTTGCGGGAATTAGAATCTCTACGCCCACAGGTGGCGGTAATTGACAGTATTCAAACTCTTTATTTTGGGGCGTTAACTTCCGCACCGGGATCCGTCGCCCAAGTTCGCGAATGTACCTCTGCCTTGATGCAGGTGGCAAAACGGGAGAATATTACTTTATTAATTGTCGGTCATGTGACTAAAGAAGGGGCGATCGCTGGTCCGCGAGTTTTGGAACATTTGGTCGATACGGTGTTATATTTTGAAGGCGATCGCTATGCCTCCCATCGTCTCTTAAGATCCGTGAAAAACCGTTTTGGGGCAACCCATGAGATCGGTATTTTCGAGATGGTGGATCACGGTTTGGTGGAAGTGGAAAACCCCTCAGAATTGTTTTTAGGCAATCGCGACGAATTTTCCCCGGGTACGGCGACGGTGGTAGCCTGTGAAGGTACACGCCCGATTGTGGTGGAGTTACAGGCATTAGTTAGCCCCACCAGCTACGCTTCCCCGCGAAGATCGACTACTGGCATAGAATACAACCGATTACAGCAAATTCTCGCCGTTTTAGAAAAGCGCGTCGGCATTCCTTTATCGAAATTAGATGCCTATGTTGCCTCCGCAGGAGGGTTGGGAGTGGAAGAACCGGCGGCGGATCTGGGAGTTGCGATCGCTGTTGTCGCCAGTTTTCGCGATCGAGTCGTGGATCCGCGCACAGTCTTAATCGGGGAAGTGGGATTAGGCGGACAAGTGCGCCTAGTGTCGCAAATGGAACTAAGATTAAAAGAAGCGGCTAAATTGGGCTTTAAACGGGCGATTGTCCCTAGAGGTCAAGTTTATCCCGAAGATGTGGGCTTAGAAATTGTTCCAGTCGGCAAGGTAATCGAGGCAATTGTCGCCGCAATCCCCCCCCAGCAGCGCTTTGGGGAAGATATAGAAGACGAGGAAGGGGAAGGGCAAGAATAACGGTACAATGCTAAAAAAGATTAAATTACTTGGGAGATTTTCACCATGTCTGTGTTAGCTGTTGCTGCTTTGGCGGGTTATCTGATCGTTTTTACCGGAATTGCCCTCGGTCTCTTTTTCGGTCTGCGCTCCGCTAAAATTATCTAGTATATAAACAGGAAAAAGCTTTAGTGATCGGTTTAACTGGTCACTATTGCCAATTCTAGGGGAAATAAAAAATGACTGTTATTCTAGACTTAAAAACTCTCTACGAAATTGATGATTCTCTCTGGTTAGAAGAAACTATCGAACTCTTGAAAGCGAAAAAATTTGACGCTTTAGATTTAGACAATTTAATCGAGGAGTTAGAAGACTTGGGGAACGAAAAAAGGTTTCGTGTTGCTAGTTTTTTACAGCAAATTATTAGACATTGTTTATTATTACAGTTTTGGACAAGGGAAAGAGAATATAATCAAGCTCATTGGCAAGCAGAGATAGTGAGTTTTAAAGATCAACTAAAACGTTATTTAACCACAAATCTTCGTAAATATCTAGAACAGGAATTTGAGCAAATTTACTTTGAGTCCGTGCGATACGTTCGTCAAAAAACCGATAATAAAGTCAACTTTCCTGATATTTGTCCCTACAGTTTAGAAGAACTTCTCGATCCTAATTGGCTACCACCTTACGAATAAAGGAGATGATAATGACTGTTATCCCCGACTTAAAAACTCTCTATGAGATTGATGATTCTCTTTGGTTAGAAGAAACCATAGAACTGCTCAAGGCTAAAAATTTTGAGGCTTTAGATTTAGAGAATTTAATCGAGGAGTTAGAAGACTTGGGAAACGAAAAAAAGTTTCGTGTTGCCAGTTTATTAGAGCAAATTATTCGTCATGCTTTGTTACTGCAATTTTGGACAGAGAAAAGAGCATATAATCAGGATCACTGGGAGTTAGAAATAGTCAACTTTCAAATTCAGCTAAAAAGATACTTAACCACCAATCTCCGTAATTATTTACAAAATGAATTAACTAACATTTATGAAGATGCAGTTTTCTTTGTCAGAAAAAAGACTAAAAATCAAGTCAACTTTCCCGATACTTGTCCCTACAGTTTAGACTCTTAAAAGCGAAGAGATTTGACGCTTTAGATTTAGAGAATTTAATCGAGGAGTTAGAAGATTTGGGAAACGAAAAAAAGTTTCGTGTTGCTAGTTTTTTACAGCAAATTATTCGTCATGCTTTGTTACTGCAATTTTGGACAAGGGAAAGAGAATATAATCAAAGTCATTGGGAATCAGAACTGGTAAATTTTCAAGATCAATTAAATACCTACCTAACGGCAAGTTTACGGAAATATTTAGAACAAGAATTTGATAATATTTATCAGAAGGCAACCCGTTATGTGAGAAAAAAGACAAAAAATCAAGTTATTTTTCCCGATACTTGTCCCTACAGTTTAGACTCTTAAAAGCGAAGAGATTTGACGCTTTAGATTTAGAGAATTTAATCGAGGAGTTAGAAGATTTGGGAAACGAAAAAAAGTTTCGTGTTGCTAGTTTTTTACAGCAAATTATTAGACATTGTTTATTGTTACAATTTTGGATAAGGGAAAGAGAATATAATCGTTCTCATTGGCGTTCAGAAATCGTCAATTTCAAAAACCAGATCGACACTTATTTAACTACTAATCTCCGCAATTATCTCACTCAAGAATTACCTCGTATTTACCAGAAAGCTTTAAATTATGTTAGAGAAAAAACCGATAATCAAGTTAGTTTTCCTGGGGAATGTCCCTACAGTTTAGAAAATCTTCTTGATCTCGATTGGTTCCCCCCAGAAAATGAATAAAGGAAAAAATGAAATGCTGAAAAAGTTTCTACGTTGGCTGATTATTGGGGGAACCTTATTTTTTGTTCTCAGTAACCTTAAAAATAACTGGGATAACGTCACCTCAGTTAGAATTGAAAATCATGGCTGGTTATTTCTTTTCTTGGCACTTGTAACCACTGTTATCGCTCAAATTTGGGCAGGATGGGTGTGGACATGGATACTCAAAAGCTATCAACAACCGATTAAAACCTCCACAGGAATTGGCATCTATATGATTACCAATTTAGGAAAATATCTACCTGGTAATATCGGTCACTTTTATGCTCGCATCGTGGCAATTAATAAAGCAGGAAGTGATTGGGGAATCGCCAGTTTAAGCGTTTTATTAGAACTTTTATTGCTGGTGTGTGCAGCCTTAGCCATAGCAGTTATTGGTAGTGGTTTAGGTTGGATGAAATCTAGCTCAAGTCTAGGGATACAGATATTAGTTTTAGGATTAATTTTAATCAGCATTCATCCCAAATTTTTAAATTATCCTCTCAAAATCCTTAGCCAAAAGAAAAAGATTGCTCAAGAACCTGTTTATCTAACTAAATATCCTCTCGTCCCTCTCTTGGGTGAAACTGGATTTTTATTGTGGCGCGGTGCGGGTTTTATTTTAGCTTGGATGGTGTTAAAAATGATTACCCCCGCTCAGATTTTACCCCTCTTAGGAACCTTTAGTTTTGCTTGGTTATTGGGTTTAGTTGTCCCCGGAGCGCCGGGGGGATTAGGAGTGTTTGAAGCTACAGCGATTGCACTTTTTGACACAGAAAACTTTCCCGCCGCTAACGTACTTGTCACCGTTGCTATCTATCGTTTAATTAGCATTCTCTCCGAAGTCATTGCCGCCGGAATCGGGACAAAATTAGTTAAAGATAAAGCCAAGTTTTTTGGTTAGCTTAAGGATATTATTCGGGTGTGTTAGCCCAGTATAATGCACCCGGAAGAAAAGTTTTGATCATTGTTAAGCGAAGATAATTTTCTCAACTCCTAACATCTATCTCCTCACTCCTAAATTCTGATGTAACATAGGATCAATAATCAGCAAAAACATGGATACTCCCACCTAGAGAGGCCGAAAAAATGACGATTGCCAAAAGCGACGAAACTGCCACCTCTCCGGCACTGATAGAAGAAGATTTCGAGGACTTCTGGGAACCCCCCCCACCCCCCACAGACTTAATTTTTGATGATGGTGAACCTTTGGAAAGCAACCGACACCGCATTGCCATGAATGTCTTGATTCGCTCCCTACAGCAGGGTTACGGCGAACGAGACGACTTCTACACTGGTGGCAATATGTTTATTTATTTCAGCCGCGAACAGGCGAAAAATCGCGATTTTCGCGGGCCAGATTTCTTCGCCGTCCTCAATGTCGATGGTACGAGAGAGCGACAGGGTTGGGTAATTTGGGAAGAAGAGGGACGTTATCCCGACGTTATCGTGGAATTAACCTCTCCTAGTACCGCTAAGACTGATAAAGTGCGAAAAAAGGCAATTTATGAGGGAACCTTCCGCACACCCGATTATTTCATCTACGATCCTTTCGATGGCAATTCTTTACAAGGATGGCATTTAGGGTCCGACCAACGCTACCATTCCTTAGAACGAAACGAGCGCGGCTGGTTATGGTGCGAAACCTTAGGCTATTGGTTGGGAACTTGGGAGGGTACTATTGACCGAGAAACGGCAATCTGGGCCAGATTTTATGACCCGGAAGGCAATTTAATCCCCTTGCCAGAAGAAGCAGCACAAGAGCAAGCGGCTGCAGCACAAGAGCAAGCGGCCGCAGCACAAGAGCAAGCGGCCGCAGCACAAGAGCAAGCGGCCGCAGCACAAGAGCAATTAAATGCTACTCAGCAAGCTCTGAAAGCGGAAAGACAGCGTTCTCAACGGCTGGCAGCTCGTTTGCAGGAAATGGGGATAGAGCTATAGTATAGCTGTATTTGTTTAGGTGAGGAGGTAAACTGCTCCTGTTCCTCCTCGCTCAAAGTCGGTTAATTTCTCCTTTCACGGTTGAGGGAGCCTGTAATCCCAGTCTATTTGAAATCTAGCTCGACATCTGTTTGCTGCTGTGATTAGCTTTTGACCAGTGAGTAATTATTGATCAGAGTTTTCTTGGATTCTTTCTTAAACAGTAAACAGTGAACTGAAAACTCAAATTTGATAACTGATAACTGATAACTGATAACTGATAACTGATAACTGATAACTGATAACTGTCTCAACTAGAAAATTTATTTGGCACAACTACTTATATGTCTAATCTATCTTTGGGCGCACAACCTCCTCTAGAATTTATACCCCCTGACCTTAATCCCTTGCTTTTAAAGGGATGTCAAATCTTTTTACCTCTCTGGTTACAAACTCAAACCAACTTAAGGGAAATTTCGGCCGCTAATCTAGAAACTTTAATCACATTTTATCAAAAAAGTCAAGAGAAAAAAGTCCGTTTACTGCTTGCCTTTCGTCATCCCAGTATTAACGATCCCTACTGTATGGCCTATCTTTTGTGGAAATTAGTACCCAAAAAAGCCCAAGAGTTAGGAATAAAATTAAACACTCCAATTCACGCTCATTTTATGTACGATCGAGGGATTCCTTTATGGGCGGGAGAAAGGGTAGGATGGTTATATTCTAAGTTAGGTGGCACACCAATTCAACGGGGAAAAGCTGATTTAATCGGATTGCGTTCGGCTCGTCGTTTATTATTAGAAGGAGATTATCCTTTAGCCGCCGCTCCGGAAGGGGCAACTAACGGACATAATGAGCTTGTGAGTGCGATTGAACCGGGTATTTCTCAATTGGCTTTTTGGGGGGTGGATGATGTCAGAAAAGCTAAACAACAGCAAGAAGTAATTATTTTACCTATTGGTATTCAGTATTTTTATCTGACTCCAGTGTGGCAAGAAATCGAGCGAATTTTAACTAATTTAGAAACCGATAGCGGTTTAGAAACAATCCCAAATTTATCCCTAGAAGAAAAGGTTTTATACGAGCGTCTTTTTCGTTTAGGAGAAAGATTATTATCCTTAATGGAGGATTTTTATCGAGATTTCTACTATCAATCTTTGCCTGTATTGCCTGCCAATGGTGATGATCCAAATGAAACCCTAGCCAAACGTTTAGCCAATTTATTAGATGTGGCCTTACAAACCGTAGAAAAGTATTTTAATCTTTCTCCTAATGGTAATGTAATTGATCGCTGTCGTCGTTTAGAACAAGCAGGATGGGAACGCATTTATCGGGAAGAATTAAAACCCACTCATTCTATTTCTCCCCTTGAATTAGGATTAGCTGATCGCCTGGCCGATGAAGCTAATTTAAAAATGTGGCACATGAGAATTGTCGAAAGTTTCGTCTCAGTAACTGGTTATTATGTCAAAGAAAAACCCACCGTAGAAAGATTTGCTGAGACAATTTTATTACTCTGGGATTTAGTGACAAGAATTAAAGGAGGTAATCCCTTTTTCCGTCCCCAAATTGGTCAACAAAAAGCGATAATAACTATCGGTGAGCCTATTTCTGTATCCGAGCGCTATGCCGATTATAAAAGAGATCGACGCTCGGCCGTAGCACAATTAACCCAAGATTTACAAACCAGTTTAGAAAGTTTAATTATTCATCAGTAGATAATTAATATCAAAATGTTTTAATTTTTTATCCTATCTATGAGTAAATATAAAACTTTGCATATCAAAGAATCTATCTCTCTTTTAAAAGTCTATCTGCTAGAGGCAGAAAAAACTCAGCCGATACAAGCATTGATTGACTTTAAAACATCTCAGTCTGATAATATTAGACAGTTTGCTCAATTTTCAGATTATAGCTATAGCACATTATACAAATGGTTTAGGCGTTATCGTCAGCAAGGAATTAGAGAATTTATCAAAATTAATCCTCTAGAATCAACCATTGGAGAAACATTAATTAATCGAGACGGTGAAGTTATTTTTTACCAAGAAATATTCAATGATAAACAAAGTGAATATTTGCTAAATATTTTGCAAAATGAGATAGCTTGGCGACAGGATTATATAAAAATGATGGGGCAAACCTTACCTCTACCTCGATTAACTGCTTGGTATGGCGATTCAGATAAATCCTATACTTATTCAGGAATTAATATGAATCCTCTTGCTTGGACAGATACCTTATTATATATTAAAGAGAGAGCGGAAACTCTAGCAGGTACGAAATTTAATAGCGTGCTTCTGAATTTTTATCGAGATGGTCGAGATAGCGTCGCTTGGCATAGTGATGATGAACCAGAATTAGGCAAAAATCCAGTTATTGCATCGGTTAGTTTTGGCAGCACAAGAAAATTTTCACTTAAACATAAACAGGAGGAAGATATTATCAATCTTGAGCTAACATCAGGTAGTTTGCTAATCATGCGCGGAGCAACTCAACGCCACTGGTTACATCAATTACCCAAAACTAATCACAATATTTCTGCGAGAATTAATCTTACTTTTAGGAATATTATCTAACTATGAACGAACTTAACAATTTATACCACTTAATTATCGAAAATTTAATTGATCTGAATAGATTACAGGGAAAAAGTCTTAGTATTAAATCTTACTTACAATCTTTGCAACCTGATGTTAAACGACTAAGAAGTAGTTTTCATACTAATCATGTAAGTGTAGATTATTCTAATTATAACACTCAGGCTGCTTACTTACTGGCTTACTATCCTCATTATGTAGAAATGACTTATAGAGTTTTGGAAAGCTTGCAAGAAAAAGACCCCAGCTTGATGCAGCTAGTTTTTGATAAAAAACATCTCAAAGTTTGTTTATTTTGCGCGGGTGCTGCACCTGAAGCTCTTGGTTTATTAAGTTTTTTACGACAATTTTACCCAGAAGTAAAATCGATAGTTATCTATTCCTACGACCTATATTCTGATACTTGGCGAATCAGTCAAGACATCACTAAAAATATAATCAACAATTGCTTTAAAGACTATCATTTTGCTCTCCTCAGTCATCATTTAGATATAAATCAAATTGATTCTTTTTTTTCAATAGTTAGTAATATAAAAGACAGCAGTATTTTCATGTTTCAAAACTGTTTAAATGAATTTGGAAAAAATGATAAAGATTTAAAAACAATACTTGAAAACATGAAATTCTTATCAGAAAATATGCCTAGCCATAGCTTTATGTTTATAAACGATTTGAGATTATACACTCAAGTTAACAGAATTATAGATAGTATTATTAGTATAATTAATGATTTAAATAAAACGAACTTTGATGATTACAATGAACAAGCATTTTTGATCAATAAGAGTATGGAAGAAACTTTCAAATCATCAATCGCCATTTCTGATAATGTAACGAAATATTTATTAACGGGTGCGAACAACTTAATTTCCAGAAAAATAATTAATTATAATTATCTTAGCGTTTACAAAATTTTCACGAAAGAAAACAAGCTATTTGAACAAAGTATTGATAATAAATATATCGATTTGTTAGAACAATTTAACCGACTACAAACTAAGTTTAATAGTTTTGATGTTAAGCTAGAACAGTTATTAGCTGTTGAAAGTAATTATTTAAAAATTTCTGAGATTGTAGAATCCTATGATCAAAAATTAGAGGAATTTCAGACAACCTTGCAAAAGCAAAAAGATACAATACAAGCTGATTTAGAAACTTTTAAATCTCATCTGCAAAATCTTGAGACTAAGAACTCGAAACAAAAAATTAAGTTAGAGGAAATTGAGCGCAGACTGAATCGTTTTCAGGAAGAACGAAAAAACTTAACACGCCAACTAGAGAGAAATCGCAAAGCCGTTATATTCGCTATTTTAATTGGCTTGCTAGGGGTTATTTTAGGAGTTATTGCTCTATTTCGATGAAAATAATAGACAACAATTAGGGTTTGCTGAAAAAGTTTGTTGTTGGAGTCAGTTATCAGTTATCAGTTATCAGTCATCAGTCATCAGTTATCAGTTATCAGTTCACTGAGAAAACACCCCACACCCCGCACCCCACACCCCACACCCCACACCAGGAAAAACTTTTTCAGCAGACCCTAGTATAGGAGATAGTACGGGAATCTGGAAAAACTCAATACCGAAAACCCTACCCCGGTCAGACAATCTTTTATCTATCCTAAAAGTGTAGAGATAAACCAACATCTCTAGCGTCAAGAAAACTTCGGAGGTGACTTATATGGCACTTATACGCTGGGAACCTTTCAGAGAAGTAGAAAGCCTACAGAAAGAAATGAATCGCTTGTTGGACCGTATTGTGCCGACTGATGTAGGCAATGGCGAAAAAGTGGGGTTATCCTTCATCCCGGCGGCGGAAATGACCGAAACGCCAGAGGCAGTTCAGCTTAAACTGGAAATACCCGGTATGGAAGCCAAAGACCTCAACGTGGAAGTAACAGCCGATAGTCTGACCATTAATGGTGAAAGAAAATCGGAAATTAAAACCGAAGAAGAAGGATTTACCCGCACTGAATTCCGTTATGGTAAATTCCATCGGGTTATTCCTCTACCGGTTCAGGTTGATAACACTAACGTGGCTGCTGAATACAAAGATGGTATTCTCAATCTCACCCTCCCGAAAGCGGAAGAAGAAAAAAATAAAGTGGTGAAAGTGTCCGTCAGTCCTGCCATTGCTCAATGATATAGCACTCATTGTCCGGTCTTAAGCGAAAGAGTTGACCTAGTCTGATTAAACCGAAGCGGGAGTATTAAATCATACTTCCGCTTTTAGCTTCTTAACCCTTTAACTTAAAACTTCTAACACTGCTTGGGGTGATAATTTATCTTTAAACCAGATAACCTGAGCGGGTAGATTTTGAAATTTAACTCCGGCTTTTTCTAGATTTAACCGTTCCGATACGGCTAAAATTAGATTATTTGCTTGGGCCGATTTAACCTGTAAAAATTTCTTTTGTAGGTATTCTGGTCGCCAATAACCAACAATTTCGAGGAGAAAAACGCGACCATCGGGATGCACTAAACGGAAATCGGGAATCATCACTCCTCCGGGTAAAGGCACTAAATCCACTTCCCTTTCTAGTTGCCATTCAGTTTTTAACTGTAACCAACGTTTAGCAAAAGATTCCTCTAACATACTATCGTAGGGTTTACCCGGGGAATAGTGGGACACCAGACCACAGTTATCCTCTAAATTGAACTGTTGTTTTTTAATAGTTCCTGTATAGGAATCTTTATACTGTAATTGTGCCTTCAAATTCCAGTGAGTAACATGGAGTAAGGCAGGAATTAATTTAGCGATTTCAAGGCCATAACGACTATTAGCTTTAAATAAACTGGTGGGACCATCGATAGTAATAGTAAATCCCGTGTCGGCATCCCCTTCGATATAAGTCATTAAACGAAATAGTTTTAGATAGCGAAAGAGATATTTATATTCCCCCGGATCGTTGCGATGGACGTTGATGATTAAATAACTGGCCCGATAAAAAATACCTTGAATTTGCGAGAGGTTAAAACGATGAATTAAGTTTTCGGGGGTGGGAGCATCAAATTGAGTGAGAATTTTATTCTCCGCTAAATCAGCATAGAGTCCTTTTTCTAGAGCTACTGGAAAAATTTCTTGATTTAATTCTTGGCTGAGTTGCTGGGCAATTTTTCCCAGAATTAGCGATCGATTTTGGGGAATAGGAACAAAGTTAGCCGCTTGTTCAAAAACTCTTTTTCTTAATTCCTGTGGTTCTAAGGGACTAATAATCTCAAAGTTGGCAAAATGATTGGTTAATAGGTGAGCAAATCCCCGTTTAATTTTATAATCGGGACTGTCTCCCTCCAAGATTAGGAGTTTTTGGCTTAATTCTCCCTTAGTTTGACCGATACTTTCCTGAAAACAGCTGATTTGTTCTTTGGCGATCGCCAGATAATCGGCAGCGATCGGTAAGCGTTTGGGAATAATTGTCTCGCCATTTTGACGGGAAATCAATAAATCGGTCGGTAACATGGCAAGCTAGAGAAGAATAGTCAGATGGGGAGAGGTGGGACGACAAGGAAAGGTCGAAACCCCAAAAATCCCCCGATTCTAACTATTTTGGTCGATATAACGCTCTAAATCCTCGATCACACGGGTTAATTCTGCTTCTGTGGTTAAGCGCAGGCGATCATCGCGGACCGTTAACAAAACTTTAGCCGAAAAAGGATTCGGATAAATATTGGGATTACAAAACACTTCCAGAAACACATCACCAGTGTGCTGATATTCCAGCGGTTTTTGGGGTTGGGGTTTACCCCCACTAGCAGCATTACTGGCGATCGCTTTCAGTTGATCGAGTAAAATGTTAATTTCCCTTTGCAAATCCAGAGCAGCACTAGGACTGAAACGAAAAGTAACGGAACCTTGCAAAAGATTAAGAGTTAAAGGAATCATCGAAGAAATTAGGTTAAGAGAAAGCCTGAAGTTAATTATATTAATTTGGGGAAATTTGGGGAAATTGGGTTTTGGGGGATGGTTCAGCCAACAGTAATCAGTCAGGTTCTTCGTTACTAGGTCCGGTTCGATCGGGTGATCGCTAAATCATCCCTTATAACCCCGTCCATTGCATAAGCAGGAACCGAAAGGCCATCAGTGAACTGAAAACTCACCACTGATAACTGATAACTGAAGTTACCGACGCGGAACGAGATTAATCCGGCCTTCGTCCATTTCATCCATGAGTAACTCGAGGGCCTCGTAATCCACATCAGAAACGTAGCCAAGACGACCGAGGAGTTCACTGATTCCGTTCTCGATTTCTGGGGTGATTTGACGATAATATAGGGCTTGTTCCACTAATTGGCGGATAGTCGGCTGGGTATCCACAATTTCCTTACTCTAGCTCAATAAATCTAGTTTCTGTATCCTGCTTTACTTTATTTTAACAAAAATACCGGTATAATAGTGGGTTATCATCAGTTATTCGGGATTAGAGCTTAAACCTAACGACTTTCCCCTAGTGTTCACCCTAATAAGCCTTGATGACTGTTTCTCTTTACTGCCCAGATTATGAGGTTAACCTAAAACCAGTTCCTCCCTACAGGGGTCAAGATTAAGAAAAGATTAATCTTTTCAAGAGAGAGGAAATTTATCAAGACCGGGGTTGCAAAATCAGAAAGTTAGGACATAATAGCGGTATCTGATTTCTAGTTAAAAGGTTCATTTATGAATTTCAAAGCCCAGCCATGAAAAGTCCCGTAAAAGTCCCAGAAATTGCTCTATTTGAGCCAAGTGGCTATATTACCGCCGCTAACGTCCTAGAATTTCAAGAGCAGCTGACCAATCTGGTTAACCGGAGTCGCTCTATCACTTTTCTTGTGGATATGAGTAGGGTGGAATTCCTCGACAGCGCTGGATTAATGGCTTTAGTTACCGCCTTTCGTCTGGCTCAAAGTCAAGAAAAATCCCTCAATATCTGTTCTATTCCACCTTCAGTCAAGATTATCTTTGAATTAACCCAACTGGACCGGGTTCTCTCGATTTTCCCTAGCCGTGCTGACTTTGATGCTGTTATCACCCTCCCCCAAGCGGCGTAAGCCGACAAAATAGGGTTTCTCGCCGTAATTTCTCGGCTGCACGCTCAATTCTACCGATAAATCACCTCTTGACCGGATAGATTCCCATTTATATAACCCACTCCTCATGACAACAATTTTTCTCAAGGAGAGCCATTATACTGCTGAGATGGCTCTCCTCCTGTTTGGATATTATCTCTAGGGACAAACTACTCTACACTTGTTCGGAGCAGCTCACAAAAGACTGTCTGTTAAGAAATTCCATGACTTTAGTGATGACAGGGGGGAAGGGGGGCAAGATGGTAGATAGGTAATGAGTAGTAATTTCCTAGAATCCATGACAGTCAACAATCTCCAGTATGCTTATTTTCCCGGTTGTGTCGCCCAAGGTGCCTGTCGGGAACTATATCTATCCACGGCAGCCCTGACGGAAGCTTTGGGGATTAATTTAGTCGAACTCAAAAAAGCTGCCTGTTGTGGTTCGGGAACCTATAAGGAAGATTCGCAACTCTTGGAAGATGCCGTCAATGCGCGCAATATTGCCCTAGCAGAAGCCCTCAATTTACCCCTGTTGACTCACTGTAGCACCTGTCAAGGGGTGATCGGTCATGTGGATGAGCGCTTGAAGGAAGCAAAGCATAATAATCCCAATTATGTTGAGGAAGTTAATAATTATTTACAGAAAGAACATTGTTCCCCCTACCAAGGTACGACGACGGTTAAACACCTACTCTGGGCAATTGTGGGCGATTATGGCTTAGATAATCTGGCGGCCAAGGTGATTCGTCCCTTATCAGGCTTAAATTGTGCCGGTTTTTATGGTTGTTATCTCCTGCGGGCCCAGGATACTCTCCCCTACGATAATCCTTTTCAGCCGGAATCCCTAGAAAATGTCTTTCGAGCGGTGGGAGCAAATCCGATTTATTATCAAGGACGCACTCAATGCTGTGGTTGGCCCCTGTCCAGTTATGCCACCACCCAATCGTTCCAAATGGCAGGAAAACACATTTTAGAGGCCATGGCAGCGGGGGCCGATTGTTTAGTCACCCCTTGTCCTTTATGCCATCTTAATCTTGATTCCCGACAACCGGAAGTGGCAAAAGTGATCGGTCGAAGTCTAGGTTTACCTGTACTACATTTTTCCCAATTAGTCGCTTTAGCGGTGGGAGTCAGTCCTGATCGTTTAGGATTAGATCGACACATCGTTTCCACTAAATCCCTCTTAAAGAAATTGGGGTTTTAGAACTCAATCAGGAGTGTTAGCAATGGATTGGTTAAAAAGAATTTTTGGCTTAGATAAACCGGCAGATGCCGCTAGTGCGATCACAGGTAAAGCCGCTGCTGCGGGTATTCCCCCCGAAAGAGTCGGATTAGACGGAAAATACGACGAAAGCGGACTAGCTAAACGAGTAGTTTTAGCTTTTGACGAGACACCGGATTTAGCTGATGAAGACAAATTGTGGGTCGCTCAAACTGGTAGTAAAGTTGTACTAAAAGGCAGGGTTTCCCATCAGGCGACTTTAAATAAAATGGTAGCAATTGCCAGTAAAGTCCATGGGGCAACCAGCGTCGATACCAGTCAAGTAACTATTGGGTGAAGTCGAACGGCTGTATTCCCCGTGAAAATTAACCACTGAGTAGGTGGATTAGCATTGTTTTTTGTTCCTGAGTTGTTGTTAGGTCATTGCCGGCTGATTAATCATAGCTAAATGTTAATCGGCTTTTCCTTTTAGGGAGACAAAACCGGGCCTATGGGAATTACTATTGTTACTATTTTGCGGGGTATGAAAACGATTTCTCAGTTCGGGGGGAGTGGGTAAACCCTGTTTCATTTCCGCCACTTTTAAGAGGATCAAATACTCATAAAAAGCTTGCAGAGTACACCAAGCAAAACCAGCTTTACCATCGAGAATTCCCGCTAGGATAAAATACATATAAAACCAACGAAGCAAGGGACGAAAAGGCAATCGTAGGGATAAATCTTTTAAAGCTCTCCGTCTATCTACTTCGGTTTCACCAAAAAATAAATTTTTCCAACTAACACCCCCGTTAGCCAACTGATGTAGGGTTTCTGCTGCTTCATCGGTAGAATAACGATTGTGTTTTTCAATCCAACGACTTAAACCCTTACTACAGGTATAGTGGGGATAGGTTTCTTCTAAAAAAGAGGTTTTTCCTCGACATTCTTCCCTTTCCGTGTGACCATAATCGCTAAACCAGACTTGATCTTTTCTAAATAGACGCATTTGATAACGGGGATACTGGGTGCTGCGACGAATCCAAGTTCCCATAAACATAACTCTTTCGGCCACATAAAAACCAGTAAATTCTGTCTGTTGCGTGGCACTCAGACATTCTGCATACAGTTGGGGTGTCATCCTTTCATCTGCTTCGAGAATATAAACCCAATCGTATTTAGTCTCGATATTTTCTAACATCCAAGTTCTTTGTTTACCATGACTTTCAAATTGATGCTGAATCACGCGCACTGGATAACGAGAAGCAATCTCTACTGTTTGATCGCTACTGTAGGAGTCAACCACAATCACATCATCGGATAGAAGTGCCGATTCTACACAGGCGGCAATATCAATTTCTTCGTTATAGGTGAGAATGTAAATGGAAAACATGGATATAATATGGTGTTTGATTATACGCAAACCGATCGGGCAGTAGTCCTATTTTGTACCAGAAAAAGCGGAACAAAAACCCATGTTATGCCAGAAACTTTCTCAAAACTACTAGACTGAGCCTATTTTACCCTTGATCGCCATTTTGTCAATATTCTTTAAGTATTACTTGAAAAATTCTTTACCTGAGCTGACAGCGACCGGCGATGAGCTATTCCCCGCCATGAGATAATAGACGGTGCTTTATATCTCCAGTAATTTTCGATGACTGCTGTTTCCGAGTGTTTTCGTTCTCTCCGTTCCCAGGGGAATTGTGCCTTAATTCCCTTTATTACTGCCGGTGATCCCGATTTATCTACTACTGCCCAAGCTTTACGCATTTTAGACCGGGCAGGGGCTGATCTGATCGAGTTGGGGGTTCCCTATTCCGATCCTCTTGCGGATGGTCCGGTTATTCAAGCGGCAGCCACCCGCGCTTTAAATCGGGGTGTCAAGTTGGAAGATGTGCTAGAAATCGTCAAAAATGCCCAGGGAGAGGTGAAAGCTCCGATTATTCTGTTTACTTACTATAATCCCATCTATCATCGCGGGATAGATGTCTTTTTAGACCAAATTAAAGCAGCCGGGGTGAGTGGTTTGGTGGTTCCCGATTTACCCCTAGAGGAAGCGGAAAGTCTCCTGCAACCGGCTGCCGCTAAGGGAATTGAAGTGATTTTATTGGTAGCGCCTACCAGTCCCCCGGAACGAATACAAGCGATCGCCCGGCAATCCCAAGGTTTTATTTATCTGGTTAGTGTCACGGGAGTGACGGGAATGCGGAAGCAAGTGGCCACCAGAGTGGAGGAATTGCTCGATTCTATCCGTTCTGTCACCGATAAACCCGTCGGGGTAGGATTTGGCATTTCTGACGCGACACAGGCGCTACAGGTGAAAAACTGGGGTGCTGATGCGGTAATTGTCGGCAGTGCCATGGTTAAACGTTTGGCCGATAATTCCCCCGGCGATGGTCTAAAATCCCTCGAAGAACTTTGCCGTAGTTTAAAACAGGCGATTCGATGAGAGATGAGGGGTTACTGGATGCGGATTAGATCGAGCTTTCATGTCTTCTCGTTCTGAATTCGTTCAATTTCATCCAGTGCTTTTTTCGCCTGGAATACGGCCCAGAGATAGGCGATCTGGCTCTCCCACGCCGATCGGGGTAGGATGGCGGGGATAGGGTTCGGGTTCTCGTTCATGGTTAGATTGTGGGGGTGAGTACGGGGGTTTTGTTTTGCCAGCTTTCTGGCCATTGGATCGCCTCGGCACTGAAGGCGAGGGGAGCCTCGGGGAGGGGAGATATGAGTCGGTTGGAATTAGAAATCCACGGATAATTACGAGCGAATTGGTTAGGGAACACGGTCGCGATCGTAATTGACTATATATAGCGTTTTTCAGTCTGATGAGGTACAAAAGTTATGGGTTTTAGGCAAAAGGCTTCGGCCGTGAGCTCAGCCGAACCGCCGAACGGCAAAAGGGAAGAAAAATAGGCGTACCTCACTAGCTTAGGAAACGCTATAAATACAAAAGTCTTGGCAAGAGTTGTCAGGCTTGTCGAGCTACTTCTCTGAATTTAATACTATGGAACCTCGCAAGAAAAAACAAGATATTTTTAAAGACTAATTGAACTTAAAACAATCATTTAAGTTCAAAAAATAGCGATTTTTCGAGTATTTATACTTAGGCGATCTCCGTGTTCTAGGTCATAGAATCTCTAGTTCATTTTTCATCCGAATAAAAATAGAGTAATTAAGTATTAAAAACCCCTTGCTAATATCAATGGATATATAAGGTTTCTCACACCTGTGTGGCACAGTTTAACCTTTGCTGATTAAATTTTTCGACATCGATAATGTACCTCTTGGGAACAGGAAACGCTATAGTATAATATCTATGCTCGATCGACTATTGCCTTTAGATACCTCACACCTTAATAATTAAGCATAGAATAGCCGAGTCTCCAGACTACCGCTTAACCAAAACTTCTATTATCCCGATGAGAAACCTCTATTTTCTCTTGCCCGGTACTACTTCTCCCTTTGGTGGGGGTGGACTGTGGGCAGAAATGAAAACTGTCAATTTAGCTAGTCAAATTTGTAGTGCCCAGATTGTGACTTATCGTCAAAAAGAGTTAAATTATCTCTTTTTAGAGGATATACTCGCGAAAATAAACTCAGATGACAGTATTTTTGTGGTTAGCTGGGGTTTTGATCTTCCTAAACTGGTGCAAAAATTGCGATCGCATAATATCATTTATCATGCCCATAGTACAGGTTACGGCTTCCGTTTACCCTCCCAAATACCAATTATAACCGTTAGCCGTAATACTATGGGTTATTGGGGAGAAAAGGCTCCTAATGCTTTAATTTACTATCTTCCTAATCAAATTGGCTCAGAATTTCTCAATTTAGGCTTAGAAAGGGATATCGATGTCCTAGTACAGGGGCGCAAATCCTCAAAGTATCTTCTCAATCGTCTAGTTCCCGCCCTCCGTCCCCACTGTCGCCTTAAGGTTTTAGATAGCTATGTGGAGGATTTAGTGGGATTATTCAATCGTAGTCGGGTTTATCTCTACGATTCGGCTGAATATTGGGCTGTAAACGGTTTAACGGAAGGTTTTGGCTTACCGCCCCTGGAAGCTTTAGCCTGTGGTTGTACGGTATTTTCTAGCGTCAATAGCGCCCTAGCCGATTATCTCGATCCCGGTTTCAATTGTCAAAAAATCGGGGCCTATTCCACTCAATACGATCTGGAACGTATTCTTAATTATGCCCGTAATTTTCCCGTTAATTCTTTACCTGCTAATTTTATCGATGATTATCATCCCGAAAAACTATTACCACGTTTTGAAACAATTTTAAGAGAAATTAATGATTTCTTTGATATTAAAAAACGCTATCCGGCTGATATAGAAGGTTTAGAACCCCTGCGACTTAAAAAATTATGGATGCAGAGTTCTCTGGCTAAACTTAAGAAAAAACTGTTTAAGCAAAGGTATCAACTTTAAGAGTTGACAGAGAAAGATCGATCGGCTATTCAGTTATCAGTGATCAGTGATCAGTTATCAGTTATCAGTGAACAGGGATATCGGGAGAAAAAAGCTGATGGCTGACTCCCCAAAAGGAAAACTTTCTACTTCACCATTAAGATAACTGCTATATAATTATTTCTAACTCTTACCCCCAGGATATTTATGAAGCGAGGAATTTACATTACCGCTAATGATCGAGTTATCGAGCAGGCGCTCGCATTAATGAATAGTATTTGTTTGTACGATCCCGATTCTCCCGTCATCTTGATTCCCTACGACAATAATTATCAAAAAATTGCCGATTTATTGTCCGAAAAATATGGCGTTATTCTCTATCCCGATCTGCAATTAGTGGAAGAATTAGCCCAGAAAATCTATGATATTTTTGGAGAAAAATTCTTTGCTCGTCCCAATCAATTTCGCAAGCAGGTGTATTGGTTTGGAGAATTAGATCAATTTCTTTATATCGATACGGATATCGTAGTTTTTGAAAAAATAATAGATAATCTAAATTTCCTCGATACCTACGATTTTCTCTGCTGTGATTACCAACACAAAAAAGGGATTACTGATGTCTTTAATCCGATTGTTTTAGAACAAGGAATCTTCACAGAAAATGATCTAAGTGGAATGTTTAACGGTGGTTTTTGGGCTAGTAAAAAGAATCTGTTCTCAGAACAGGAATTATATAGTGCTTTTCAAGAATGTGCCGCTCATCCAGAATATTTTGATTTTTCTCAAAAAACCTCCGATCAACCGATTATTAATTATACCATTCTCAAACGAGTTCCCAATCGATTTAATATTGTCCGCGCTCCGGGTTGTCAAGCGGGAAATTGGGGGGGAAGTTCTCATTTTCAACCTCAGGGGAATATTTTAATCGATCCGAAATTAAATCAGCCCTTAAAATATTTACATTGGGCAGGAATTCGCATTGAACCGGGCTGTCCCTACTGGGATATCTGGAGATATTATCGTTATCTAGATGATCCTAATCCCCCCGCAGATCCGCCAGCAAGCAAACCAAAAAATCCTTTTCAGAGATTATTAGATAAAATCAAATTAGGCTCTTCGGGAATTGTTATGCAAATAATTAACTTAAAATAAAATTCGATGAGAGTACCTACGCCTAAAAGTAGCTGAAATCTATACAGGGAGACACTTACGGCACAAATAGG
>VYLM01000053.1_pt1 | contig 24040 bp, 24 predicted proteins | sample 5109491 | NCBI WGS metagenome assembly VYLM01 (sample SAMN12291813, study PRJNA351875) | freshwater metagenome | isolation source: freshwater lake | place: USA: Michigan, MSU3 lake | collected 2011-08-06 | reverse complement strand
AATATAGAAGAGCTAATGCAAATTAGCCGCTATCGGTTGAAGGATTACATCAAAGGACAAAGAGCGATATCGCTTGCCCTATCTACCTTCTAGCTCGCTTGTCCCCCTCTCAGGCCTAAGACCTACTTTGCTTATAGCTTGAATCGTGTAAACTAAGAGATTTCGTCCTTTTTTTTGCTCCTTATAGCCAGGAATTTTGGGTTTTCCTAGAAATTTATCGGGGTGACTTTTAAACTCCGATGAAGCGGCAAAAAATGATTGCCAGTTTTTGTCTAATCCTCTTAAAACTTGTTGGGAAACTTTAGCGGGTAAAGCTTGATACTGTTCTGTCTTTTTCATGAGAGAGGCCATCTGATTATAGGTCAAATAGCCATGACCATAAATGAAGTTTTGTCGGATTAAATAATTGGCTGAGTTGTAGAGATTTTTAGACTGCCAAGATAAATTATCTATCTCAGCCCAAAATCGATATCTTTTCTTGATAATGTGTCTTTCTGCTACTAACATTATTATCCGTTGTCTTTTAACTCAGCGTCGGGTTTTGAAGGGTTGTCATCCGTTGTGATAATTGTACCAGAAGGCAATTGATAACCTGTTAAATTTCCTTGTTTCCACCATCTCCAAGCCGTTCGATAACTTATTCCTGTTTTTTTTGCCTAGTCCGATAGTTTTGTCTGTACATATTACCGTGAATGACTATATATGACCATATTTGTATTGAAACTTTACAATACCTAATGGCTAAATCAGCCGTATAGTCCCAATCCCTTGCAGAAGTCCCAATCCTAGACAATTGTATCAAACTCTGACAGGAGAAAAACTTGACGACGGCGGGAATAGCTGCCCTCATACCAAATTTCTAAATCCATGACAGACATCCACGCTCGAATGCTTGCCAAGCTTGCATTCGTTGTGACGCAAATAAAGAAAAATGGTATCAGTCGTTGGGGACGATAAGCATCGGAGGCTATTTGGTTATCTCTTTAGTCTAGCGATCGCTCCGACTTGATACGTTATGACAGCAAATTAAATAGAGCATTCATTCGATCGCACTCAAGCGCGGGACTTCTGCTGACGCTAAGTTAAAATTATAAAAAGCCCACACTCCCAGAAAGCCATTTATTTTTTACAATGGAAGATTACCTGGATTATTTTTGCGGGGGGGCGATCGGTGATTCTCAATTTTTCCCTAAGGATTGTAGCGGCCAAAGGCAGACTATTCTGTAAGTTTTCACTCTACAAAACCTATCGGGTGGTCAGTAGCGCCCCCGTCGATGTCCTCTGGCAAAAATTAATCAATGTGGCCGATGTCTCTTGGCATCCTTTGATTGCCAAGGCCGATGTTCCCTTGGGTTTAATCGCTAAACCGGGGTTAATCTATCAAGCTGTCACCCGTCTGACTCCCATTCCTATCCGGGTGTTCGTGGAAAATGTCCGCCCTGGGGAACTCCTCAGCCTCAGAGTTCTCGCTATCCCCGGCATGGAACAGAAAATGACCTACCAAGTGGAATCAACCCTCTGTGGTACTTATATTTCCTATTCTGTCACCCTGCGCGGTTGGCTGTCCCCCTTTATCTGGTGGTTAAGTCGTCCCTATTTAGCCAAAGTCGCCGCCCAACTAGCCCACGCTGCCGAAGAATTAACGGCCTAAAAAAAAATTCCCCTCCATTGTGCTAATAAATAATCTGCCAAGGGTCAAGATCTAAGTCACAATAGTATATGGATAGACTTAAACAAAATTTTAGTCAGCTACATTGGTACATATAGTCTACTGATATCATCCCGACGAGTTGAGCGCAACAACCTCAATCCGCCGGGATGAACTATCTCTAGAGACTTTACTGATGAAGTAAGCTCTACAGGAGGGAATTATGGGGGAATTAAACACAGCCGAACTTCTAGTTAAATGTCTAGAGAATGAAGGGGTCGAGTATATTTTTGGGCTACCCGGGGAAGAAAACCTCGATGTTTTGGAAGCCCTAAAAAACTCCTCGATCAAATTTATCACCACCCGTCACGAACAGGGCGCGGCTTTTATGGCCGATGTCTATGGACGCTTGACGGGAAAAGCGGGGGTTTGTCTCTCCACCTTAGGACCGGGGGCGACTAACCTGATGACAGGGGTAGCCGATGCTAACCTGGATGGGGCGCCCTTGGTGGCTATTACTGGGCAGGTGGGAACCGATCGGATGCACATTGAATCCCATCAATACCTGGATCTGGTGGCCATGTTCGCCCCGGTGACGAAATGGAATAAACAGATCGTCCGGCCAGGTATCACCCCAGAAGTGGTACGGAGAGCCTTTAAAACCGCCCAAAGTGAGAAACCGGGGGCAGTTCATATCGATCTTCCTGAAAATATCGCCGCTATGCCTGCCGATGGTAGTCCTTTGCCCCTCGACAGTCAGGAAAAAGTTTATGCTTCCTATCGGACTTTGAATATGGCGGCGGTAGTGATTTCTAAAGCCAAAAATCCCTTGATTTTGGCGGGAAATGGGGCAATTCGCGCTAATGCTAGTGAGGCTTTAACGGAATTCGCCACGGCCTTGAATATCCCTGTGGCTAACACTTTTATGGGTAAGGGGGTGATTCCCTATACCCATCCTCTGGCTCTTTGGGCGGTAGGATTACAGCAACGGGATTTGATTAGTTGTGCCTTCGATCGCAGTGATTTAATTATCGCTGTTGGTTACGATTTAATCGAGTATTCCCCAAAAAAATGGAATCCAGACGGGAAATTACCGATTATTCACATCGGCATGACTCCAGCGGAAATTGACAGCAGTTATGCTCCGGTGGTGGAAGTGGTGGGTGATATCACCGATTCTCTCATCGATATCCTCAAACGGGCCGATCGCCAGAATAAACCAACTCCTGTCACCGCGGGATTAAAGACGGAAATTCGGGCCGATTACGAAACCTATGCCAATGATACGGGTTTTCCGATCAAGCCACAAAAATTGATCTACGATCTGCGTCAGGTAATGGGACCGGAAGATATCGCTATTTGTGACGTGGGCGCTCATAAAATGTGGATGGCCCGCCATTATCACTCCGATTGTCCTAATACTTGCATTATTTCTAACGGTTTCGCCGCTATGGGTATTGCTATCCCTGGTGCGATCGCCGCTAAGTTAGTTCATCCCGATAAGCGCATTGTGGCGGTGACGGGAGACGGCGGTTTTATGATGAATTGTCAGGAATTGGAGACAGCTTTGCGGGTGGGAACTCCCTTCGTCACTCTCATCTTTAATGATGGCGGTTACGGTTTAATCGAATGGAAGCAGTTAAACTATTTTGGGACCTCTTCTTTTATTAAGTTTGGTAATCCCGATTTTGTTAAATTTGCCGAAAGTATGGGATTAAAAGGCTATCGGGTGGAATCTACTCAGGATTTGATCCCGACACTAGAGGAGGCTTTCCGGCAAGAGGTGCCTACGGTGATCGATGTTCCCGTCGATTACGGTGAAAATCTGCGTCTTTCCCAAAAATCGGGCGATCTAAGCTGTCAGATTTGGGAATAGAAGTTGATAGCGGCAAGCAACCCCCTCGGTAGCTTGCCGTTAACTTCTCGAAAAAAATCCCCTAACTGAAATTCAGTTAGGGGGAAGTAATTAGGTTGGCTTTGGTAACGTTAGAAAACCCGATCTAGAATAACCATTCTAGAACCGCCTCATCTTTAGTGTTGGTATTGCGAGAGGGGGTTTCCCGGGTAAATTTCATGTGGATAGAACGATTTTGTTCACCATCGGCGGCCACGGCCATAATCGGATAATCGATTAAACCATCTTGGAAGGACATCTGATAGCGGAAAGTGCCATCGGGATTGAGTTTAATCGGACGACCACCGATAGTTACGGTGGCATCGGGTTCGGTGGCACCATAGACGATTAATTCTGCATCGGCAACTAACCAGAATTTGCGCGGACGTTGTAGGGTTTCCGAAGCACCCATACCGATACCAGAAGCAGTGATCCCGATACCGGAAGCGGTTAGTCCCGATACCGTGGGAACTGCCCACATACCAACCCCGGAGGGGAATACATAAGAACTGATCACTTCCGACATCGGTACGGAACCAGCGACGTGCTGCATGGAACCAAACAAGGAACCGGCCACCCGTAAGGCCTCCATATCGCCGACACTCTCGAAAATTTGGTCGTAGATAGGGCTTCCGGTGGTTCCGGTGCTGCTGTCGTAGCGTTTGCTGGGGGGGACGAGTTCGTAAACAGTTTTACCCACCAGTTCTTCTTCCCAGTTAACGGTGACAAAAATATCTTCAATCCAGTCGGAAGGATAGACGGGAGGAATGCGGACTAAAGGAGAACGGGCCAAAACTAACCAACGACCATCAGCACAACGATAACCGATATCGATAACATAATCTCGATCGCTGACCGGAATCGGTAAATACCATTCCCGGGCTAATTCATCACAGAGATATTCTTGGACGCTATGCGCGCCTTGGCTATTGATATCGATATCGGTGACATCATAAAGACGCAGGGCTAACTGTTGTCCTCCTTGACGACGGAGATCTTCTTTTGATTCGTTGGGGATATCCCAGTAAGCATAGGCCCACTGAGGATCGCGAGGTAGGAGGGTAATGCGATTTTCACCGTAGCCACCGGGCAGATCTCCTAAACCATCATCCACTGAACCTAGAATATCTTCGATCGGGTTAGCTTGACCTAATTCAAATTTTGCTGCTTCCACTGGTTTTTCCTCTTTAATAATAGATTTAAAATTGCCGCTTACTCCCATAGCTTGGGTAATTGCCTCGATTAATTGCGTTTTCCGCATCCGACTGTAACGAGAGATGCTGTATTGACTGGCAACTCGTCGTAGTTGCCGCAAGGTCATCTCATCTAAGGGGGGGTATTCTGGAACCATGAGTTGACGCTCTCCGATTAGTTACGACGGCAAATGTTTTTGGGCATTTGCAAAAGCAGTGATCTGGGTAATCCTTCAACTACTCATCGATTGCTTTGTGAACAAGAGATCCACTCGATGGGGATCAAGGGAATCGCTTGTTATAAATACCTATTAAACAGCAAGATTCCGATTTTGACCAAGTACATTGTCATGGTTTCTTGATAAAACCGCCAAACCCTTGATCCCAAAGAGATCGTTATATCAGGAAGTTTTGATATGCTGTGCTGCCTTGAAACTGTAGGCGATATTTTAGTACAAGTAAACTATAATAATTACTGATTACTGATCACTGATTTGTACTCCGATCCCGATCGCCTGTAATCTGATATTGAGACTTTTAGTTAAGGAGACTGAACCGCTTGGCTACTCGTGTGATTATTGTTCGTCATGGACAAAGCAGTTATAACGCAGAGCAGAAAATACAAGGTCGCAGTGATGGCTCGGTTTTGACGGAAAAAGGGCATCTGGACGCGGAAAAAGTAGGAAATGCCCTCAGTCAAATCGATATCGCCGCTTTTTACTGTAGTCCTCTCCAAAGAGCCAAATCTACTGCTGAGGTGATTCAGTCTCGTTTAAATCACTCTCCCGTCATTCAACCCACTTCGCAGTTACTAGAAATCGATCTGCCTATCTGGGAAAATATGGTCAAAGAGGAGGTAAAAGCTCAATACCCCCAAGAATATCGGGATTGGCACCAAAAACCTCATGAATTTAAGATGATACTGCCCAATGGTCAAGAACATTATCCCGTTCTCTCCCTCTATCAACAAGCGCAGGATTTTTGGCGAGAAATTATTCCCCAACACGAGGGCCAAACTATCCTCATTGTTGCCCATAACGGCATTAATCGCTGTTTAATCCTCAGTGCCATCGGTATTCCAGTTTCCTTATACCATTCCCTACAACAATCTAACTGTTGCGTTAATGTTCTCAATTTTACGCGTGATTTTGGTGATCCTGTCCAGGTGGAATCCCTCAATCAAACGGCACACTTAGGGATAGCTTTACCCCCACCGCGTCCTCCTTTCCAAGGTTCTAGGCTGCTACTGGTGCGTCACGGAGAAACCCAATGGAATCGGGATAAACGTTTTCAAGGGGTGCGCGATATTCCTCTCAATGATAATGGCAAAGCTCAAGCTGAGAAAGCCGCCGAATTTCTGCGAGAAACGGCGATAAATCACGCTGTCACCAGTCCTTTATCCCGTCCCAAGGAAACTGCCCAAATTATCCTGCAATATCACCCCAATGTCACCTTAGACACCCAAGGGGATCTGACAGAAATCTGTCACGGACTTTGGGAAGGCAAATTAGAGGAGGAAATTGAAGCGAGTTTCCCCGGGATGTTAGAAGACTGGAAAAATGCCCCAGAAACCGTGCAAATGCCAGAAGGGGAGAATTTACAGGAAGTTTGGGATCGAGCGATCGCTTGTTGGCAGCAAATCGTTAAAACCTATAGTAATAGTGATAGTCCTAAGACAATTATGGTAGTAGCTCACGATGCCATTAATAAGGTGATTCTTTGTTATTTATTGGGTTTAAAACCCGCTAATTTCTGGAATATTAAACAGGGAAATGGTGCGGTTAGTGTTATCGATTATCCTAAAGGAGTTGACTCTCAACCAGTCCTGCAAGCAATTAATATTACCTCTCATCTAGGATCGGGAATACTCGATCGCACGGCAGCTGGCGCTTTATAACAGTTATCAGTTATCAGTTATCAGTTATCAGTGGGTAAGTTAACAGTTAACAGTTATCAGTATTCAGAAGATTGCTTTTATTTATTCTTCCCAATTCATAATTCATAATTACGGCTAACTAGAAGCTAAGTACCTAAGCAAAATTAATTACACATTTCGATAAAGGGCTCTTCTAGGTTCTGTGTGATAAGTTTAACTTAATAGGATCGATCGATCTTTGTGTCCTTTGTGTCTTTGTGGTTCGCTCCACTCCCTCGCTAGGAGTAATGTATCTTAGAATACATTTTACCCACCAAACCTGGGAGAGCCGATAAAGCTTTTGCCTATTGCCTATTGCCTATCTTCACTAGGAAATTTATTTTGCACGACTACTTAATTGATTCTCAATCTGTCTAACTACCGTTAGTGCCGAATAGCTGACTCCGGCAGTGCCTTCCCCCGGATGGGTGGAATCTCCTACTAACCAAAGATGGGGGATCGGAGTGCGCGTCGCTACGCCAAAAGGGCCAAAAGTGGACAGTCTTTGACCAATACCGCCGACAATGCCCTGATTTCGCCCCGTAAACCGTTCAAAAGTGCGAGGAGTAGCTGATTCGATGTGAACGATGTGATCAGGACTAAGATGGAAATAATTACCGAGACGCTCGATCGCCTCTTGGGTGTATGCTGCTTTTAATTGCTGATAATTATCTTCTCCTTTTCGCCACCAAAGACTGGTATCGGTGAAGGAAGAAGCAATAATCGTCGCTTTTCCCACTGGAGCGCGACCATCCCCTTCTTTACTCACGGAAACAAACAAAGAGTTATTTTCGCCGATTATGCCATCGTAATCGTAGAGGAATTGCAAATGGGGAGGACAATCGGGGGGAATAGCATCGCGATCGACTCCTAAGTAAACCACAAAAGCAGCGGATGCGGGGGGAAGTTTTTCAATTCTCCGGTGATAAAGACTGGGAATGGCTTCGCGATCGATTAATTGTGGTAAATTTTGGATCGGGATATTAGCCACAATCTCATCGGCCATTTCTGGATATATTTGACCATTTTTTTGATTTCTGACGATAATTCCCTGGGCTTTTCCCTTTTCTGTCAGTATTTTTTCTACTGTGTGGCGCATTTGCAATTTACCGCCGTATTTTTCCAAAGCTGTTACTAGGCGATCGCTTAATACTTGCATACTACCCTGAAGGTGGGATAAACCTTGGGGAGACTGAGAAACTGCTAAAGCGGTGGCGGCATAAAGTAAAGCGGTTTCATCGGCAGTAACTTGGGAATAAAGCTTTAACTGGAGATCAAGGAAGGTTTTTAGGCGTTTATCCCTCTCTAAGCCGTATAATCGCAGAGCATCCCCCACAGTCATCAAAGTAAAGGGGAAGGTAATGGCAGTATCTACACGCAAAGCGGCGATTAATTGCCCTAAATCCCACCAGTTGCGCGGGGGTAAAACTGGATCGCGACTTTGAAAACGCCAACTTGCTTGAAAGAGTTTTTGTAATAATTGCCAAAAAGGTTCGCTGCCCGGAAATTGTTTTTGTCTTTCCTCTTGCCACTTTTGCCGATCGCGCCAGACATTAATCGGATTGGTTTCCCCCGGCAGAAAAACGGCACAGGCGGGATCGCAGGGGACAGAATCGGGTAAATCTATCCCTAATTCGGCAAAAATGCGCTGATGAATGCCCCCTACTTCTAATCCTGCCACTTGAGTTGCCCCCACGTCAAAAGTAAAACCCCGACGGGAAAAAGTCGAGGCACAACCCCCGGGGACAAGCGCCTGATCATATACTGTGACTTGATAACCTCGACGCGCCAATAATGCCGCCGCCGTTAGTCCGCCAATCCCTGCACCAATAACGGTAATTCGCGTCATTTTCTTAACAATTATGGCTCTTCTAGAGTAGTTATGATATGTTAGCAGAAAATAATCGACGCAAGCCTTGCCAAGTAAGGCTCACCAGAATTCAAAAAAGCAATTTTAATAAAAAAAGCTTTTTGCTTTGTTGGATTCCAGGCTATTTAAGGGTTTAGGCTCATTTAAACTACTAATTAAGGAAACTCTATGAACCAAGAATCCCTCGCTTTTAAGGACGGGAGTGTCAATACCTTAGTGATTTGTACTGGTTTTCATGATTCTAGATTGACGGAGGATTTTTTAGGACATCTGGGGAGCAAATCGGTCAAATTACGCTCCTATATTATTATTTCTCCTTTTTCTTGCTTAAATGAAGCTTTTTTACCCGGAGAAGACCTAACCTTGATTGGGTTTAGTGCGGGGGTGGTAAATGCGATCGCTTTAGCCTATTATTGGCAAGCTCAAGGGATGAAAATTCGAGCTTTAATGGCTCTGGACGGGTGGGGAGTGCCATTAATCGGTAATTTTCCCATTTATCGCCTTAGTCATGATTATTTTACCCATTGGAGTTCCTGTTTATTGGGTAGCGGTGGAGAAAATTTTTATGCGGATCCCCCTGTAGATCATCTTAGCCTCTGGTCGTCCCCCGATCGAGTGACCGGTTGGTCTGTCAATGGTAATTTTGTCCAACGCACCACAGCGTTAACTTTTTTATCTAAAATCGGTTAGGCAAGAATGAATTAAGTATAATTGGCCAGTCGCCTCCCTATCTTTCCTATTTCTTTACCGCTGCCGACTAATGAGTACACCAGTTCTGAGTCCTTCGATTCTCTTGGTGGGAATTGAGGAGAATATCGCTAAACTAGCTAGTGCGAACTTGCAAGAAGCAGGTTATCGTCCCCTGATTGTGCCTAGCATTGATAGCGCTTTCCCAGAAGTGGAAAGTTGGCAGCCAGCGATGATTATACTCGATCGCCTCCTCGCGGCGGAGGCCGGTGTAAAGTTTTGTCGTCGTTTACGTTCCCAGGGAAGTCGCGTTTATATTATTTTATTAGTATCTCAAGAAACTCTAGAAGAACGTCTCGCCTGTTTGGAAGCGGGAGCCGACGATTATTTTCTCAAACCCTATAATTCGCAATCTTTCCTCAAATTAATCCGTTTTTACCTGCAACCGATGGAAACTATCCCCGAACAATTGCGCTTCGGTGACTTAGTATTGGATTTAGCCACTCGTCGTCTCTCCTATAAGAACAAAAATATTGAGTTGACGATGAAGGAATTTGAACTGCTCCGCTACCTGATGATTCACCCGAAAGAAGTATTATCAAGGGATCAAATTCTCGAAAATGTCTGGGGAGATGAATTTCAAGGAGAATCAAACGTTATTGAGGTATATATTCGCTATTTACGCCTGAAAATGGAAGCTGGTGGTCAAAAACGCCTCATTCATACCGTGCGCGGTGTCGGCTACGTTTTACGCGAATCTTAACAGGAGATAGGAGCCGGTCGTCGGTCGTCAGGAGATTATTTTTATTTATTTTCCCCACACCCTACACCCCACACCCCACACCCCACACCCCACCACCCTAGTCAAGCTCTGCTATTCGATCTGGATAGAGGTGGGGGAATCGATGGGAGGGGTGGAACTCCCCGGGGTAATAGTTTGACGGTATTGACTATAAAGACGATCACGCCAGACAAAAAAGCCCTCGTAGGCGCTATTATCAGCTAACCCCGGAATCCCCTTGCCTTGCAATTCCGGGGGTAAGTTGAGATAGGAACCCTGGGGAAACTTAAGCAGTACACTTAATCCCGCCACAGCTAAATCGGCTAAACTGGGCTGATCCCCGACTAAATAGGGACGATTGGCTAAAATGAGGTTTAAAGCCTCTAAGTCCTGTTGTAGCCCTTTTTTAGCGGTATTTATAGCATCTTTTCCCAGACCTACACCCGTCCCAAAAATATCAATTAATTCCCCCGGCAAGGAACCCAGCAACAAGCGCATAAAATCGGGAGTTTCCCGGGGTAAAAAGGCGGTACGAAAGTTTTGATTTTGGGCAAAAGCGCCGAGAAAAGCGGTTCTTCCTTTTAATCCCAGGGATTCATCGGCCCATTCTTCGATTAATAAACATTGACCCCGTTGGAGGGGATCTGTAGGGATAATTGGTTTTTCAGGATACTTGCGATCGAGATAAAAAGCAATCTCCGTCGAGTCAGCGATATAAGTGTCACCATCCTTGAGGACCGGGACCTGGCGCTGTCCGGAAAGACGGAATAATTCCAATTGTCCCACCCCTGGCACCACGTCCCTTTTTTTATAGGCAAGACCTTTATAGTCGAGGATGAGACGGACTTTCTCACAATAGGCAGATAATTCAAATTGGTAGAGTTCTAGCATAGGATAATATAGCCTCTCGATAAATCAGTTTCTCCCTGATTACTCTAACCCTATCGGGCATCAATCGCCTAAACCTAAAGACTTTACTCCGATTTTACTCAAACATTTGTGGTTCTTCGGTTTGTGTTATGCAATGGACGGGGGTTATAAGAGATGAAACCCTTATAGAAACAGACATTACCCCAACTTTTGTCAATTGTTTTTTATCTAGAGCGAACTCATCAATTAAGTCTCTTGCCAGATAAGGATTTAGTCGATTTATGCCCCCCTATCGAACCATACCAAGTAACGAAGAAGCAGATGTTTTAAATTCATACCACACCCAGGAGTTTGAATGGTCTAATTGTAGTCGCTCAAATTCAATCTGTAAACTTTTAGAGGGAGGAAATTAAGAATTCTGCTACATTAATGAATATTCTAGACGAGAGACAAAAAAATGACCCTCGATCGAGTGATCGTCGGTTGGCGAGAATGGCTCGATTTACCCGATTTAGGCATTACCAAAATTAAGGCCAAGATTGATACAGGCGCTCGCTCCTCGGCCCTACACGCTTTTCATCTGCATCCTTTTCGAGATGGCGATCGCAATTGGCTGCGCTTTCAAGTTCATCCCTACCAAAAAGATAGTCACCACACTGTCACCACCACCGCAGAAATCCTCGAATGGCGACAGGTAAAAAATTCCGGTGGTCAAAGTCAACTACGTCCCGTTATCAGAACAAGTGTATTGCTTGGCGGTCGTCAATGGCCGATCGAATTAACCTTGACTAATCGCGATGTCATGGGGTTTCGGATGTTATTAGGACGAGAGGCCCTAAAAAAAGGCTTTCTTGTCCATCCGAATAGGTCTTTTTTACTGAGTTAAGTTATATTTAAAGCCGTCAGTTTTGCATCAGTTATCAGTTATCAGTTATCAGATGTGAGTTTTTAGTTCACTGTTTTCTGTTTACTGTTTACTAAAAAGGCTCCACTACTTCCCGATCTCCTATACCTTTTAAACAAGATTTAGTATTAGATGCCCATAATATTGATTCTCTCTCAGATTCTTGAGGAATGCCTCTCGACATTCTTAATAATTTCAGGTGTATTATTATCTATCTAAATTCTTGGAGCTTGTTGCTGTATGATTATGATGACTGCCCCCGCTTTTCAGCCGAACTATGCCTATTCCCGATTTTCAATCGATTATGTTGCCTCTATTAAAAATACTTGCAGATGGCAAAGTTTATAAATATCGAGAAATTATTGAAGCCTTGGTCAGAGAGTTTCTAGTCACGGAAGCGGAAAGAAAAGAAATGCTTCCCAGTGGACAACAAGAAATTTTTTCTAATCGAGTCGGTTGGGCAAAAACCTATTTAAAGAAAGCGGGATTAATTGACTCACCCCAAAGGGCAACTTTTGTAATTTCTGAGAAAGGAAAAGAAATCTTATCTCAAAATCCTGCTCGAATTGATACAAAATTTCTGAGACAGTTTCCCGAATTTCAAGAATTCAATCGAGTCAATAAGCAAAATGAAACTATTACTGTTGAAAGCAATTTATTAGCTTCTGATCAAGAACAAAATCCCGAGGAATTACTAGCAAACTCCTATCAAGAAATTCGTCAAGCATTAGCGACAGACTTACTTTCTATCTTGCGAAAATTATCCCCAGATGATTTTGAAAAATTAGTAGTAGAATTACTGGTAAAAATGGGTTATGGTGGCTCGATTAGAGATGCAGGTAAGGCGGTAGGTAAGAGCGGTGATCAAGGGATTGATGGGATAATAAAAGAAGATAGACTCGGTTTAGATATAATCTATATTCAAGCCAAAAGATGGGCTGATAATAATGCCGTTGGTCGTCCAGAAATCCAGAAATTTGTCGGAGCATTAGCGGGACAAGGAGCCAAAAAAGGTATTTTTATCACCACTTCCTATTTTACCAAAGAGGCTTTAGAATATGCCCCCAGAAATGAGATAAAAATAGTGCTGATTGATGGGGAAGAATTAGGTCAATTGATGATTGATTATAACTTAGGTGTATCGACCAAAGAAATCTATGAAATCAAGAGAATTGATCACGATTATTTTGGGGATGAATGAGAGAGAGAGGGGGACAAGGGTTACAGAAAACCGCCATGGCGTTAAAATAGATGGAAAAAATAGAGGATAAAAACTATGGACGGGATGACCTTTTTTCAGAAAAGTGCGGGACAGTGGAAATCTCAGCGCACCACCCATCATTTACCCTTTCGACGCGCAGAAACCGGCGATTCCGAGATTTATGTGGAAGCTTTAAGCGCCGATAACCCGAAAATTATCGCTATCTGTGAAATGCACGAAGTCGATCCCGCTAAGACTGTGGGGGGTGCCTTTGTCAGTTGGGATGGTTCGATGCAGTGGGACAAAGAAGACGAAAATCATCAAGGAACCACCGTTTTTGCGCTAATTCCCGACGAAGATAATCCCCAAGCTGGTGTTCTGTTGCGGGAGCGCGGTTATGCGGAAATCGTTCCCGTGGCGGGCCGTTATCACATTGATGAACAGGAAGGTTTAGTCTTAATTACAGAATACGAAACTATGACCTCGATCGAGCGTTTTTGGTTTGCCGATGCCGATTTACGTCTCCGCACCAGCACAGTTCAACGTTTTGGCGGTTTTAATACGGCCACTTTCTGTGCTGAATCCCGCAATCAGTCATCGGAGTCAGTCTCTAGTGATTCCCCCGAACCATCATCCTATTCGATTAGTGGCTGGTAAATTCAGTTATCAGTTATCAGTTATCAGTTATCAGTCGAACGCTTTTTTCTCCCCTCTCCCTGCTCCGGCGCTCCCCAACACCCTGGATGGTAAGCAAGTTTTCTTAACAATTGTAAGAATTTTTAATATTTCTTTTCTAGTTGGCACCTACTCCCTTATCATTAGGAGGAAAGTTTTTTAAGCATTTCTAAGGATACGGAGGTTTACCCTTGGCCATTCCTCTTTTAAATTACGCCCCCAAGTCCCAAAACGTGCGGGTAGCTGGTTATGATGTCGGTGGAGACGAAAAACCGAAAGTTTACACGACAGAAAATGTCCTCTCCCCTACCGACCTGGACGATTTAATCGAAGCCGCTTACCGTCAGATTTTCTTCCATGCCTTCAAATGGGATCGGGAACCTTTCCTCGAATCCCAATTACGCAATGGACAATTATCCGTGCGGGATTTCATTCGTGGTTTACTGTTATCGAAAACCTTCTATAACAGCTTCTACGAGAAAAACAGCAACTATCGCTTTGTCGAACAGGTAGTACAAAGAGTTCTCGGTCGCGATGTCTATAGCGAAAGAGAAAAAATTGCTTGGTCGATTGTCGTTGCCACCAAAGGCATTCAAGGTTTTGTTGATCAACTTCTCAACAGTGACGAGTATCTGCAAAGCTTTGGTTATGATACCGTTCCCTACCAACGTCGTCGCACCCTAGCCAGCCGCGACATCGGTGAACGTCCATTCAACATCACCTCGCCTCGCTACGATGGCTACTATCGTGGTATTTTGGGCTTCCCCCAAATCGTTTGGCAGAATGCTGTCCGTCGCTATGTTCCCCAAGAGCAAAAACCCAAAGCTGGCGATCCTTCCAGCTTCTTGGCCATGGCCCGGGGTCTCGGTAGCGCCAAAGGCAATCCTGTACCAAGAGTCTCCGCTATGAATATTAACATCGAGGCTTCTGTACCCCGTCGTTAATTTTTAGCTAAATCTGCTGGGGAGAGTCCCTAATTGGCAGAATGACCCCCGAACCATAATCAGGTTATTTTGTGAATTGGTGGCTCTCCCTATGGGGTGGCTCCTGAAATAATCCCCCCACCGAGGACAATCTCCCCTTCATAAATCACGGCTGCTTGGCCCGGGGTGATACTAAATTGTGGTTCATCAAAAACCAGTTTCACTTGATTATTTTCCAGGGGAATAACATTGACGGGAACGGCCGGAGAACGATAACGTACCTGTACTTGCGCGCGGATAGGGGTGGTGGGTTCAGCAATAGAAACCCAGTTCATCCGTCCGACAAGACAAGCGGCACTAACGGCACTTTCGCGATTACCGACGATAACCCGATTCATGACGGGATCGAGTTTTACCACATAGAGGGGTTCGGCGGCGGCGATGCCGATGCCTTTGCGTTGTCCGATCGTATAATGATGGATACCGCTATGTTTACCCAAAACTTTGCCATCGAGATCGACGATATCGCCCTCACTAACAGCGATATACTTATCCAAGAAAGATCGCATCGTTCCGTGAGCTTCAATCAAGCATAAATCCTGACTATCGGGTTTATCTGCTGTTTTTAAACCGAATTCCTGGGCAATCCTGCGGGTTTCTGCCTTGGTTTGTTCTCCCAAGGGAAATAAAGTCCCACGCAGTACATCTTGAGTTAGATCATAGAGAAAATAGGATTGATCTTTATTTTTATCGACGGCGCGCAGCAGTTGATAACGGTTATTTTCAGGAGAAAAACGAATTCTAGCGTAGTGACCAGTGGCAATAGTGTCCGTTTGCAAGGTTTCCCTGGCATAATGCAGCATCGGGCTAAATTTTACCGCTTTATTGCACTGAGAACAGGGCAGCGGTGTGATTCCCGCTTCGTAACCGGAAACTAGATAATCAATAATTTCTTTTTGGAAAAGCTCGCGACTATCGACGATATGATGGGGAACCCCCAACTGCTCACAAATAAAGGCCGCATCTACCATTCCCTCGGAGCAGCATTGACCTTTACCCTTCATTAACCACAGGGTCAAGCCAATAACATCATAACCTTGAGCGTGTAAGGCGGCAGCGGCAACAGAGCTATCTACTCCCCCTGATAGACCGACAACAACTTTTCCCATAAATCTTGTAATGATTTTTAACCAATATACTTTCTAGACTAGCATCTCCTACTTTAAAATTTGGACATGGTGTACCCAAATTTCGTGTGAGGACAAACCAGCATGATGAGAACAAACCTACTGTTTTTCTCGGCTCTATTTTGGTTAAAAGTCGGGATAATCGCTCAAGGAACGCTGCTGCTAAAAGCAAACTTATCTTTTGCCCAGAATCTTTATCCCGGTCGTCGTTTGCCCCCACCGCCGGCGGTGAGACAACCAACTAAACGTTCAGACAGTCCCAGTGCTGTTAATTGTTCCCAATGTTCACCCTTAAATTTACCCCTCGTTAATTCTCCATCAGTTCGCCCCCCGGTGGCGGACCCAGTTTCCGGTAATCAACCCCTGAGAGAATACGTTTTTCAAGCTCCCGCTACCGTGCGTCCTGCCGATGCTACGGTGGTTAATAATCATAATCGTCAAACTGTCAATCCACCAGCACCCAGACCGCAAAATCGCGCCAATAAACCCCCTTCTCCCCCACCACAGCAGCGGGTTATTGCCGCTAATCAACTCTTTCGGGTTGAAGTTCAGAGTAATAGTACAGAAGCGTTGGCAAAAATTCAAGAAATTGAACCCCTCGCATTTATCCGCGCGGGAGAAAATGTTATTCAAGTGGGGTTATTTCAGCAACAATACCAAGCTAAACAACGGGTACAAGATTTAACTAAACAGGGTTTTAGCGCTCAGATTATTACCCTCAATAATTAGGGTATGCGGCAAAAAGTCTGTTGGTGGGGTGTGGGGTGTAGGGTGTGGGGTGTAGGGTTTTATTCCCCCCCCGTTCACTCCAATGGCTGACACTTTTTGATATCAAAAAAGTCTAAAATTTTTATCCAACAAGGTTTTTAGATTTATTCAGCAAACCCTAATTATGCAATAATTCTCTAGAATTTTAGCTAATCTCGATCGAATCTCTTGCCTCTTGCCTATCCTAACCAAAAAGTTAATTTGGTTCTTCGGTTTGTGTTATGCAATGGACAGGAGTTATAAGGGATGAAACCATTATATAGAAAGACATTGCTTCGATTTTTGCCAATTGTTTTCGATCTAGAACGAGCTAATCAATTAAGTCTCTTGCCAGATAAGGATTTAGCCGATTTATGCCCCCTGCTCGAACCATACCAAGTAACGAAGAACCGTTAATTTTACCCTATTAAGTAGTCGGACATAAATTCTGTTGTCTATCTTAAGAAATGTAAATTGCCGCAATTCTTACTGACGACCGGCTCCTGACAACCGGCTACTGACTCCTTACCCCACAGTTAACTTTACTTTTGTCCAACTACTTACCTAGCACATAGAGTTAATTTTGTCAAGCAAAATTCTGACCGCATCGATGATCACATCTGGTTGATCCATCCAGACAAAATGACTACTTTTATCCGCTTGTATTTCCATAAAATCTCTGGATAACTTGCCTAATTCTAGGTGCATCTCCTCCCGGAGTTGGTTGGCACTTTTGAGGGGAATAAAGCGAGTCCAAAGGGAAGGTTTAAAAAAAGAATTAGCTTTAATACTAACTATCGGTAAATTACCGAAATTGTTAGCGTCACTCACCTGACGAGCGCTTTGGTCGAGATTAAGCATTTCTCTACTCATCGTCATCCAGTGTTTAGCGCGACAGAAAGAACGCTTAACTCGATCACAAGAATCTGGGGAAAAGCGACGTAATTCTGGTTTTAATAATTCAAAAACTCCTAGAACTCTCAGAATTCGGATAATGCCTAAAATTGAGCCAATAATCGACATCAAAAATCCAGAGATGAAAAATAATTTTAATGCCTTTAATGCTGGCGACATTTTCAGCATTCCTTTGTCGTGTAAACCATCGGTGAGTACCAAACCTACTACTTTTTCTGGGAACAGATGAGCATACAGTCGAACATTATAACTGCCAAAAGAATCACCAATTAAAATATAAGGTGGTTCTATTTTTGCTTGGGTTAGTAATTGATCTAATTCCTGAACAATTTGGTAGCTATTTCGTGGATGGGGACTAGGATCACTCCAACCATAACCGGCTCGATCATAAATACAAACCCTAGCCAATTGTGACAATTCTTCTATCAAAAAATATCCCTCAATTCCCCCTAAACTATGGTCAATAATAATAGTGGGACTAGCCGATCCCGCTAGACAAAAATGTAGGCGATATTTACCCAGATTAATCAAATGACCCGGCGGTGCTTTTTGTTCTTCTAACCAAACAGATAACGTCTGATAAACTGTTGTCGCTACTAGGAGAATTACTCGAATTGATAAAGACATAACTACACCTCTTGTAAAAATAAAAAATTCTCTTGGTTGCTGGAGAATTAACCATGAATAATCATCAATTAAATGGTGGGCTCTTCTAGGTTCTGTGTGATAAGTTTAATTGACATAGGATCGATCGATCTTTGTGTCCTTTGTGTCTTTGTGGTTCGTTCCACCCCCTCGCTAGGAGAAATGTATTTTAGAATACATTTTACCCACCAAACCTGGGAGAGCCAATGGTGAGCAGCAGCAGTGATTAAAAGAGAGCGCCAGCATTGCAACCAAAATATAATACAAATGAACGCTTGACACGATGATTTTGAGCCAAGTATTGCCAGTCAATTGAGCATAAATACTTAAAAATACCCTCAAGTGCGAGCTGCTACGCAGTGCCTTCGGCATCGCATTTACCTAAGAAAAAGCGCTTAATAAGTTGTTAAATTTCGAGAACAACATTAGCAGTATGCTGATAATTGGCGAAAACTATTAAGATCATAGACCGAGTTTAATCTTATGCTAGAGAAAATACTATACGCTGATTCCGGCGCAGGTCAAACCCAAGAAATGCTACAAGCATTGATGGATCTCCCCGCTATCCGGAAAGCGTCGATTACCATTCTCCGGGTTGTTCCCCCTCAGATTACCACCGAAGCTCTGGCCAGTAAATGGGAAGAGGGGACCCAAATGCTGACTAAAATCCTGCAAGAAGTCAAAATTGAACCCAGCAAAGTCTCCACGATTCTGCGGCAAGGAGATCCCAAAGATACCGTCTGTCAAGTTGCCGACGAAATCGGGGCCGATTTGATCCTGATGGGTTCCCGAGGACTGAAGCGACTGGAGGCAATTCTAGAAAATTCCGTCAGTCAATACGTCTTTCAACTGACTAATCACCCGATGTTATTGGTAAAAGACGATATTTACGTCAAAAAAATCAAAAAGGTGATGGTAGCTCTCGATAAGTCTAGCTCGGCTGATTTAGCTCTCGATCTGGCTATTTATCTCCTGCGGGATTATCCTTCAGCAGAGTTAATTCTGGCCCGCGTCAACCCCGACTTAAAACCGGAATTTGCCCCCACTTCCGCCAAAGAAATGGAAGAAAACCCGATTTTAGGGCCGGCAGTGGCAAAAGCGAAACGGATGAATATACCCTATCGCTGCGTGGTGACGGGGGGTAAACCGGGAGAACAACTCTGCAAACTCGTCGATGATTATGGTGTCGATCTCTTACTGTTGGGTTCGCCCGATCGCCGTCCTTCCGTGGCTAAGAGTTTACCAGATCTCGATCGCCTTCTCGGTACTTCCCTCTCGGATTATGTGCGGGTTAATGTCAATTGTCCCGTCCTTTTAGCCAGAAAAGAAGGGATTTAGCCCCTATTGGGTGTAGGCAGGTAAGTCTTGACTCATTTGATTTAAGTTGCTGGCAATGGCTTTCATCGTCATAAAAGCCGAGCTAAAGGCGATTAGCTCATTTAAGGGATAACTTCGACTCTCAACCCGCAAACTCAGTAATTGCTTCTCAAGAGATTCAATTTCTTGGATGAGCAATCCTAACTTTGGTGGGTTGAGAATTACCTGGGCAGCGATCGCAGTTTGTTGTGCGATCGCTAAAATCATCAGCCATTTTTACTTTTTTGGTGAGGACGGTGGGCAGGCGTTTGGAGCGTTTTGCCCGTAAATATGCACCGATATTACCCAGTTCAATTTTCAGAACTTCTCGATAAAGGAAAAGGATGGCGTTGAGGGCTTGGTTTTGGGTGGCGGCGGCAACGTTTTTATCAACGGCAAGATGGGTCAAAAAGGCTCTAATTTCTTCACCCCCCATTTCACGAGGATGTTTTTTCTGATGGAAGAGCAGATAACGCTTAATCCAGTCCAGATATGTTTGTTCGGTGCGGTAGGAGTAATGCGGTAGGGCGGATCGTCTCTCGCACTACGTCTAGGAGTTTTCGGGGTGGGGGAGGGTTCATCACAGAGTAAGCTAATCGGCATAACACGCTTATCGTAATATTATACGGAAAACTTCTTGCGATCGCTCTATTTGAGCGTAATATACGGAAAGATTCTTTAAAAAGTGCGTATTTAGCGTGATATACGGAAAATTTCCGCATAATATATAGTTGGGCAGTGGCTTGTGTGGTTGAGGTCATTCATGTATAGGCGAAATTTTCTGAAGATATTTGGTTTAACGCTGATGGGATCTGCCCATAGCGCCTGTAGTGAAAAATCGCAAGGAGATATAGCAACATCCAGTAAGAAGCGTGTTGTGGTGATTGGTGCTGGGTTGTCTGGTCTTGCTGCTGCACAGGAATTGCATAGGCAAGGGAATGAAGTTGTTGTTGTTGAAGCTCGCGATCGAATCGGTGGGCGAATTTGGACGAGTTCTAAGTGGACTGATATGCCCTTGGATTTTGGAGCCACCTGGATACATGGAACTGAGGGCAATCCGTTAACGGATTTGGCTGACCAAATCAATGCGAAACGGCTAACAACGAGTTACGACAGGGCAGTAACATATAATACCTCTGGGCAACTACTCTCTAACGCAGAAGAGGTTCGCTTAGAAAAAACTAGGAATAAAGTATTTGGGGAGCTGAAGAAGGCTCAGAACGAAGATCCAGATATTTCGCTTCGACAAGCGATTGAACCGTTGATCCGTCAATTTGACAAATCTTCAGAGTCATACCGCTTCATCAACTTTATTCTGAGTGGTGAGATTGAACATGAGTATTCGGGAAGTGCTGAAAGACTCTCCGCTCATTGGTATGACAGTGATAAAAAATTTAATGGTAATGATGACTTGTTCGTTCAAGGATTTAGAGTTATTCCAGAGTTTCTAGGCCAGGGGTTACGGATCGAACTAGGTCAGGTGGTAAAAGAAATTCAATGGCACCAATCGCCCATTCGGGTGATTACACAAAACACCGAGTTTCTAGCCGATCATGTTATCGTCACTCTGCCGCTAGGAGTTTTGCAGGCTGGAAAGGTGCGTTTCACCCCCGAATTACCCCAGGACAAGCAGACTGCGATCGCCAAACTGGGCATGGGTACCCTGAATAAATGCTATCTTCGATTTCCTGATGTTTTTTGGTCTGCTGATGTTGATTGGTTAGAGTATATTTCGGCAAGTCATGGGGAGTGGACAGAGTGGGTGAGCTTCAATCGAGCAGCCAATATGCCCATATTGCTAGGATTTAATGCTGCCGATCGGGGAAGAGCGATTGAAACATGGTCGGATGAACAAATCGTGGCGAGTGCCATGCAAACCTTAAGGACGATCTATGGAGTCAGTATCCCCGAGCCTATTGACTATCAAATTACTCGTTGGGCAAGCGATCCGTTTTCGTTGGGTTCATATTCCTATAATCCTGTTGGTGCAGTGCCCAAGATGCGCCAAGAACTTGCTGCACCACTCGAAAAGTCCGTGTTTTTCGCGGGCGAAGCATCTAATGAGGACTATTTTGGGACTGCTCATGGTGCATATTTATCTGGTTTGCGTGCAGCCCAAGAAATCCTGGAAATATAATCTGGTTTTGCCCAACAACGCCCATGCACGCCGACCGCCAAGAGTCGATCGGGATAATGCAAAAGGTATCTGCGGCGGGTGATGGGCAACGTTAGAAGTGCGATGCCAAAGGCACTGCGTAGCAGCACGCCGATCTTGTAGGGTGCGTTAATGAAATGTAACGGTGCGATTCGTTTCTAGGGGAATAAATAGCCTAGAGTAGCCTGTAGGTTGAACTTCGGCCGTGAGCTTTTGCCGAACGGTTGACGCAAGGAAACCCAACCATATCAAGTTTGCTGTGAGGTTCCGCTGTTGCTACAATTTGATCCCACATCCATAATTCTATCAAGCTAAAATGGAGTGCTATCTAGAAGGAACTTATGATGAAATACAAAATTGTCCTTTATCGTTCTGAAGAAGGAATTACTGTTGGCGTTCCTGCGCTCCCCGGTTGTTGGTCCGAGGGAGATACTGAGGAAGAGGCATTAACCAATATCCAAGATGCAATTCGTGAGTATCTTGCAGCCTTAGAAGAACGCTTGCAAGATGGGGAAATTCGTGAAATTGAAATGCAGGTGTAACTATGCCTAGAATTCCTGGCGTAAATCACCTAGATGCAGTGCGATCGCCGATCTTGTAGGGTGCGTTAATGAAATGTAACGCACCTTATCTAATGTTCAAAATCCGTGGGTTACGCTAACGCTAACACAGCCTACATCATATTTGATCGCCAAGATTAAGTGCGATCGTTTATCTCCGTAGGCTGGATTGACGGCAAGAAACCCAGCATTGCTTTTCTCTATCAACACTAACCAAAAGCGCGATCCCACCCAAAACACATCGACCCTTATTAGAAGCGGATAATTTCGATCGTGTATCGCGATCGTTGAAAACAGACATCAAATTCTCGAAAAAAGTTCGTTTGCCCAAGAATTAAGGGTATCTGAGAGGTTTTTGCCCAAGCAAAGGCTAGACGAACAGGTTCCAAATTCCCAATTTGAACATACACAAATAACCCTCGTGCTTCAACCCTTGCAAGATTTCCGGCCAATGGCAAGCGGACAGTTTGTTCCTCCCAAATTGCACCCAATTGCGGCCCGATGTCGTAAGGTAATAGATTGACCGTAGATCCGGTATCCAGCAGGGCATTCGCAGAAACAGAAAGGCCTGCATGACTCAGAGTGATGGGAATCGTGGGTAATGCTTCATCGTCGGAAAGGGGAAATTCGACTGTACTAGGCATGGGTAGATGCCTCTCGGTCATCCTGAATCATATGCATCAGAATATTGGCGGCTTCCGTGGCATCGTAGGGCGACCAAATCGGATACTCTGATGCGGAAAAGATAACCTGTAGTTCAGCATCCGGGATTTGTGCAGCTAGGAGTTTGAAGAGTGATAATTTGTCTGTCTGGCTCAGATTGTTGACCAGAAGAATTAACTCAGTGAGTGACATGGCTTAAACTTCTAGATATGCGAGAATAAATTAATCATCGAAAATTTTGGGTCTGAAACCCCGTCGTTCTACGACGGCTTTACTGTTAAATATTAGCACATTTACGAAATATATGCTAAAATGTGAGGTATGGAAAAAGCCTATTCTTACCGATTTTACCCCACACCCGAACAAGAGTCGCTATTGCGGCGCACTTTGGGCTGTGTAAGATTAGTTTACAATAAAGCTCTCCATCTCAGAACACAAGCATGGTACGAAAGACAAGAAAGAGTAGGATATACTGAAACTTCTTCAATGTTGACCGATTGGAAAAAACAAGAAGAATTAGACTTTTTAAACGAAGTTAGCTGTGTACCTTTACAACAAGGGTTAAGACATTTACAAACAGCTTTTACTAATTTCTTTGCTGGTCGTACTAAGTATCCTAACTTTAAGAAAAAACATCAGGGAGGAAGTGCCGAATTTACTAAGTCTGCTTTTAAATTTAAAGACAGACAAATCTATTTAGCCAAATGCACGGAACCCTTACCTATTCGATGGTCAAGACAAATCCCAGAAAGCTGTGAAGCAAGCACAGTAACAGTCAGATTACATCCTTCTGGACGTTGGCATATCTCAATAAGATTTGATGACCCAACGATTAAGCCTTTACCAGTAACAGATAAAGCCATTGGAATTGACTTAGGAATTAGTAGCCTCGTGATTACCAGCGATGGTGACAAAGTATCTAATCCCAAGCATTTTAAAAAGCATTATCGGAGACTGCGAAAAGCCCAAAAAAACCTTTCTAGAAAACAGAAAGGGTCAAAAAATCGAGAAAAAGCAAGAATCAAAGTAGCAAGGATTCACGCTCAAATCACCGATAGCAGAAAAGACCATTTACATAAGCTAACCACTCAATTAGTTCGTGAAAACCAAACGATTGTGGTTGAGAATTTAGTCGTTAAGAATATGGTCAAAAACCCGAAATTATCTCAGGCAATATCTGATGTAAGCTGGGGAGAAATCACCCGACAATTAGCCTATAAATGCCGTTGGTATGGGAGAAATTACATCGAA
>VYLM01000085.1_pt1 | contig 24103 bp, 31 predicted proteins | sample 5109491 | NCBI WGS metagenome assembly VYLM01 (sample SAMN12291813, study PRJNA351875) | freshwater metagenome | isolation source: freshwater lake | place: USA: Michigan, MSU3 lake | collected 2011-08-06 | reverse complement strand
AAATTTATCAAAGTAGTAGAACGTTCAGAGGTGCTGAGAGAAAATTGGAAAAATGGATAAGAATAGGCGGGATATTATATCAAAGTAGTGCCAGCATGATCCAGAAGCATTTGCTAGGTATTTGTAATTACTTTGAAAATCATACAACCGACGGATTAATTGAGGGAATGAATACCAAAATAAAGCTTATTAAAAGAATAAGTTATGAATTTACCAATTAAGCTGTTTGCTTGCTTTAATTCATAACAAAAATTAACACACAAAAACCAAAAGAGCCAGCCGAAGCTTGCCCTGAGCTACGTCGAAGGGTATTGTCGTTAGGAAAAGCGCGATACTGCCCATAGAGGGGATGTAAAACCAAAAGCTGGGCCTAAAGTCCGTCTTGAGGCAATCCCCCGTGAAATAGGAAGCTCTCAACGACCTTGAGAGTAGTTCACTTTATCAAAATCTTCTAGAGGGGATATAGTGTAGAGAGAATGATGTATCTTAATATAAGTAAAGTTTCGTAACAATTCTGAAATCCTTTGCTCAACTCTACCCTAGTTCCCAGCAATCCCGATCGCCTGAAACCCCTAGTCCCCAACTGGGAAAAATGTCAATCCGTCTTTTGGACGGCAGCATTTCTGGTCTCGGTCCCCGTGTTCATGCAAGCGCCCCTAGTGCGCTACTATCCCGAAGTTAGCCTAGGTTTAACCTTTTTTTGGGTGGGGTTAGGGGTTTGGCTGCTCAAACAAGAAAAAATCAGTCTTTGGGGGGATTTACTTTTGGGCTTTAGTTGGAGTTGGTTAGCAGGTTCTCTCTACTGGGGTTGGTGGCGTTGGGAACCGTTGATCCATATTCCCATGGAAGCGATCGGGCTGCCCTTTGTTCTCTGGGGACTATACAAAGGTCGCGGCAAAGTGGGCAATCTTTTCTATCTGGGTTCTTTGTTAGGGACTGCCATCACCGATGTATATTTCTATCTAACGGGACTAATTCCCTACTGGCGACAATTAATGACCGTGGAACTAGACCCCAACCTAGTATCGCCGATATTTCATAACGCCTTGGCCCAAATTGAGACCCCCTGGGGCATCAGTTGGGCGATCGTGCTGCTCAACTTGCTCTTAGCGATCGGTATTTATCCTTTGCAAAAAAGGGTATGTCATTGGTGGGCATTTAGCGGAGCCGTATTGAGTACAATTTTAGTCGATGGTTTATTTTGGATTACCGCTTCTCTGGCTTAAGGGTTTTCCTAGCTAATTCCCGTTTCCATCCATCTATTTACTTAGATAGATGAAAATGTGCGGAATCTTGCTATATGCTATATAATGTGTAGTTGCGACTGTCTATCTATTGCCGCTCATGTACCTGTGGATATACTGCCAAGAGAAAATCCCTATTTACTACTCCATACCGATAAGGGACAGCGTTTTTTCCCTCTCGTGGGGAGATCTTACTGGACAATCGGACGGGGCAAAGATAACGATATCGTGATTAAGGATCACTGTATCTCTCGCAATCACGCTATTTTACAATCCACGGAAACAGGAGATTTTTATCTGATCGATCTCGGTAGTCTCAATGGAACTTTTGTCAATGGCAGAAGGGTAGCTATTCCCGTGACTATCCATAACACAGATCAGATCACCTTTGGCAAAACCGAGGTGCAGTTCTATCGTGCTACTCCCACCAATGTAGGCAAGCAACCGCGCAATTTAGAATGGGACACCCCTACCTCCTCCGTCCATGAACGGCGCTTAACATCGGTGATGGTGGTGGATATGCGGAATTTTACGGCTTTAACTAGGCAATTAGACGAAAAAGTGCTTTCTTCTCTGATTGGCAGTTGGTTTCGCCATGCTGGGGGTATTGTCCGCAGTTCTGGCAGTTGGGTAGATAAATATATTGGTGATGCGATCATGGCCATCTGGTTTCACGGCCAACAGGAAGTCAATCAAGACGATATCCTGCAAATTTTCCAAGCAATTATACAACTACATAACATGACTCGCGCCTTAAGCGCACAATATCCCTTACCCTTTAAATTACGCATCGGTGCGGCGGTGAATACTGGTTATGCCATGGTCGGCAATACTGGCAGCGGTGAACATCCAGATTATACGGCGATCGGGGATACAGTCAACGCCGCTTTTCGTTTAGAGTCGGCCACTAAAGAAATAGGTAGGGATTTAGCCATCGGAGCCACTACCTACAGTCATCTCATCGGTTTACCCTATCTCCACCAAGCTTTCGAGCCACATACCGTCAGTCTGAAAGGATACGACGCTAAAACTATTACCTACGGAACCACTTTTGATCACTTGGATCGTTTCCTTGATGCCAATAGTAGTGAGGAGATGACTGGAATCACAGGATTTGCCAGCCGTGCTGGTTTTGGAGAATAAACACTGTCCACTTAAAACTCAAATCTGATAACTGATCACTGATAACTGATAACTGACCTACTCTTCGGTAGCGGCGAGAACTAAATCTTCCTCCTCCAAGGCGGGGGGAACTTCGATTTCTTCCACTACTTCCGAGACGGTCCGGCCTTCCGCTTCCGCTAGACGTTTTTCTCGGTATTTAATCGCCATTTCTTCCGCTTTTTCAAACACTAACGGGCGATTTTTGAGCATATCTCCCGGTTCTGGTTCTAATTGTTTAGTCGAGAGGGAAATGCGACCTCTTTCAGCATCGAGATCGATAATCATCACTTTTAACTCATCATTGACATTGAAAACCGTGTGGGGGGTGTCAATGTGATCGTGAGAGATTTCGGAAATATGCAGTAAACCACTGACTCCACCAATATCGATGAAAGCACCGTAGGGCTTAATTCCGCGCACGGAACCGATTACCACCTGTCCCACGGCTAAACCGTTCATCTTGCGTTCCACTAAAGCGCGACGATGACTTAAAACCAGACGGTTGCGATCCTCATCCACTTCTAAAAACTTTAAGGGCAATTCCTGACCGACTAAATCCTCTTTCGCCTCTCTGGTGCTAATGTGAGAACCGGGGATAAAGCCTCGGAGACCTTCAATTCTGACTAATGCCCCACCACGGTTAGTGGCGAAAACATTCGATCGCACGGTAGCATCTTCTTTTTGCAATTGACGCACCCGTTCCCAAGCGCGCATATATTCGATGCGACGGATCGACAGGGTTAGCTGTCCATCTTCATTCTCGTCGGTAAGAATGAAAAATTCCCTGGTTTCGTTGGGTTGTAAAACTTCTTCGGGATTATCGACGCGGTTGATCGACATCTCCTGCACGGGGATAAAAGCGGCGGTTTTAGCACCGATATCGATGAGCGCTCCCCGGGGTTCCATGCTGAAAACAGTCCCGGCGACAACATCTCCCGGACTGAAATGATAATCGTATTTGTCTAGAAGGGCGGCAAAATCTTCATGGGTAAAGCCTATGTTTTTGTTTGCAGTTTTTTGGGTGGTCATGTACGTTGTTTGGGCCTCGGAATTTCCGTAGGTTTTTCCTCCTATGTGATGTACAGTTTCTAAATCAAGGAGATGCCTCCTAATTTAGTTTCTAGGTAGGGCCTAGGGGATGAACTGCCGCATCCGGCTTTCTTGCAGGCAATCCGCCTCAAGAATGACTTTTAAGAATCTAACCAGAGCTTGGGCTTGAAATAGCACAAGGGATCCTCATTATAACTGAATCGGGAACTATTTAAGACGAGGTGATCACGCTGGCTTCCTCCACTGGAGACCAAGAAGGATAGGCGCGTTCGATTTCGGAGGATTGCAGCAGCGCTAAAGCGGCGATAAAGTCTCTAATTCCCTGAAAATTGCCGTAAACCGAAGCAAAGCGCACATAGGCCACCTCCGATTCTTGCCGGAGATATTCTAGGACTAATTGACCGATCTCCTGACTTGTTACCTCCCGTTTTGAGTCTTGCTGCAGACGGGATTCGATATCATTGACGATCGCCTCTAATCTTGAGTGAGGAATGCCGGTTTTTTCGCAAGCGCGAACGATCCCTCGCAGCAGTTTGCAGCGATCAAAAGATTCCCGTTTACCATCTTTTTTAATCACCGTGATCGGCACGAATTCGATGCGCTCGTAGGTGGTGAACCGATATTTACACTGTAAGCATTCACGACGACGACGAATGCTCTGACCGTTTTCGGAGGAACGGGACTCTAAAACGCGACTATCGGTATGCTGACAATTAGGGCATTGCATAGGAGGCGCTCGGTGAGGGGAACCTTTAATTTAAGCCTTTAAATACGAAAACCAGAGCCGCTAACCTGCTTTTGACAAGCGGGCGGCTCAGGGAAGAAAATTATTAACCTAAACGGAGTTAAGAAATTTACTTTTGAATCCGGGGAGGTTCCCGGAAGGCGATGGCGAAGAAAATTACCGACAAAGCCATAGTTAAAACTAAAATGTAAGCGACGCTTTCCATGGTTAGACATCCTACAAGACTGCTATAACAATCCTATAGTATCAGGAAATGAGCTTTTCAGCTTGTCTGGGGATGTAATCTACATCCCCAGAATCAGTGGCAATCTATTTAACGCTAACTTTTGCCCCGGCATCTTCCAGTTTTTTCTTGATGGCGGCGGCTTCGTCTTTGTTAGTGCCTTCTTTAACCGCTTTGGGAGCGGCTTCTACTAGGTCTTTCGCTTCTTTGAGTCCTAAACCGGTCAATTCGCGTACCACCTTAAGGATAGCAATTTTCTTGTCGGCGGGAACTTCTTCGAGAACGACGTTAAATTCGGTTTGTTCTTCCACCGCTTCAGCAGCAGCCGCAGGAGCAGCCCCGGGGGCAGCCATAATTATGCCACCAGTTGGAGCGGCGGCACTAACTCCGAAGGTTTCTTCGATACCTTTGACTAATTCCGCAGCTTCTAAGAGGGTAAGAGTTTTGAGTTTTTCTAAGATTTCAGCTACAGCAGACATGGGTTAGACTCCTAATTGTTTTAAGTGATTGATTGGCGCGGTATTAAGCCGCTTCTTTTTCTTCTTGACGGGCTACGGCATCGACGGCACGGGCCAAAGATGCGGGAACTTCGTTGATGCTGCGGGCCAGTTTGGTGGCAATGGCGTTGATTGCTCCGGCGGCCTGAGCGATTAACTGTTCTTTCGACGGTAAATCAGCGATCGCTTTGATCTGATCTTCTGTTAACAGTTGACCTTTTGTCCCTTCTTTGAGGACACCGCCGCGCAGTTCGGTTTTTTTGCTTTCTTTTTTGAACTCTTGATAGGCCTTGAAAGCTCCACCGATGTCCTCTTTTACGAGCAGAAAGGCGGATGTTCCCGATAAAAGGCTTTTCATCGGTTCCCAGCCACTATCTTCAGCGATCGCCAAGCCCATCAAAGTATTTTTGGTGACTTTACAAATCGTTCCCGTGGGGCGCAATTTGCGGCGTAGATTGCTGATTTCAGCGACGGTTAAACCTTGATAGTCGATGACCATCGTTAATTGAGCTTCGCTCAGGGAGGTTTTTAATTCTTCTAGAATTACTCCCTTGCTTTCTCTGCTTCTCCCCATCCCTTGTTCACCTCCTGTATGCGGGGGACCGGTTCCACAGGCACAAAAATAACCCCTTGTAGCGCCGGGGTTGAGTGGAGAGAATCAGTTCAGGCACGACCAAGACAGAAAAAATCTCTCTTTAGTCTTTTTGGCTGCTGTTTTCTCGCTTTGACCTCGGCAGGGTATTTAAGCTGTTTCGCACCTGCTGTCTTTGGCTTAAGCCAGTCCTTTATTATAACACTATTGCGGAATTTATGTCAAGCACCACCAGGGAGCGGGCAGGGGCAAAATCCTGACGAGTAGAACAGGCATCCTCGTTGAACGCCAAGTCTAAAACCCAAACCTCTTTATTTAAGCGGCACAAACTATAGCGTTTTTCAGTCTGCTGAGGTACAAAAGTTATGGGTTTTAGGCAAAAGGCAAGAGGCCAAGGGACTTGCGTGGGAATAATATCCCAGCCAGAAAATCGCTCTGTAGAAGAATAAGACCAGCCCTAAATGGTACATTATCAAAGCGCAAGTCCCCAAAGGCAAAAGGGAAGAAAAATAGATGTACCTCACTAGCTTAGGAAACGCTATATCTCAATTATAAAAAACGGGGTCTATACTGATAGTTTCTTCAGCAAAATAGTCCCAAAAGTCTTTCCGGTAAACACTTCATGATTCTATAGACAAAAATTATCACACAAAGTCGAGAAGAACCCAAATGGTTTACCCGTTTAGCTGTGGGGGCAGTTATTTATCACACCCTCGAATCCCTCGGTTTACGATATCCCACCGTCACCGAAGAACATCACCAAGCTTTACTGAAAGCCAAAGAAATCCTGGAAAATGAGCCAGATTAAAAATGGAAAAAAATCCCCAAAAAGCGATGATTGCCGGAAAATCGATCGTATAATCAATCTCGATTTTCAAGAATTCCCCCTATGAATTATCGTATCGATCGCCGCACCTATGCTGAAACCTACGGCCCCACCGTCGGAGATAAAGTTCGCCTGGCAGACACGGAATTATTTATCGAAGTCGAAAAAGATTTCACCACCTACGGCGATGAGGTAAAATTCGGCGGCGGTAAAGTAATTCGCGATGGGATGGGCCAATCCCCCATTTCTAGGGAAGATGGGGCGGTAGATCTAGTGATTACTAATGCCTTAATTCTCGACTGGTGGGGCATCGTTAAAGCTGATGTGGGCATTAAAGACGGCAAAATTTATAAAATCGGTAAAGCGGGCAATCCCCACATTCAAGATAATGTCGATATTATTATCGGTCCGGCCACCGAGGCATTAGCCGGGGAAGGGATGATTTTGACAGCAGGGGGGATTGATGCCCATATTCATTTTATCTGTCCCCAACAAATTGAGACAGCGATTGCGTCGGGGATTACCACGATGATTGGTGGCGGGACAGGACCTGCAACGGGAACTAATGCCACCACCTGCACCCCGGGAGAATGGAACATCTATCGAATGCTAGAGGCGGCCGAAGCTTTCCCGATGAATTTGGGTTTTTTGGGTAAAGGCAATAGCAGTCAGCCGGAAGGACTAGCGGAACAGGTAAAAGCGGGGGTAATTGGCTTAAAACTCCATGAAGATTGGGGAACCACTCCGGCAGCCATTGATACCTGTTTAAGCGTGGCCGATAAGTACGATGTGCAGGTGGCGATTCATACCGATACTCTCAATGAGGCCGGTTTTGTCGAGGCCACTATCGCCGCTTTTAAAAATCGCGTCATTCACACCTACCACACGGAAGGGGCCGGCGGTGGTCATGCTCCCGATATTATCAGGGTTTGCGGGGAAATGAACGTTTTACCCTCCTCTACTAACCCCACCCGTCCCTATACGACGAATACCTTAGAGGAACACCTTGATATGTTGATGGTTTGTCATCATTTAGACCGGAGTATTCCCGAAGATGTGGCCTTTGCTGAATCCCGCATCCGCCGAGAGACTATTGCTGCCGAGGATATTCTCCACGATTTAGGGGCTTTTAGCATCATTTCCTCCGATTCTCAAGCTATGGGACGGGTGGGGGAAGTAATTATCCGCACTTGGCAAACTGCCCACAAAATGCGGGTACAACGGGGCAGACTGACCGGGGAAACGGGAGAGAATGATAATCTGCGGGCAAGACGATATATTGCTAAATATACGATTAATCCTGCTATTACCCATGGTGTCTCCGATTATGTCGGTTCCATCGAGGTGGGCAAATTAGCCGATTTGGTTCTCTGGAAACCGGCATTTTTTGGCGTAAAACCGGAAATTGTCCTGAAAGGCGGTTTAATCGCCTGGGCGCAAATGGGCGATGCTAATGCCAGTATTCCCACACCCCAACCGGTTTATATGCGTCCCATGTTTGCCTCTTTTGGTGGTGCGATCGCCAAAACTTCCTTGACATTTGTTTCTAAATATGCTATGAAAGCGGGCATTCCTGAGAAGTTAAAGCTGAAAAAAACCGCCGTGGCCGTGTCGAATACGCGCAATATCAGTAAGGCTAGTATGAAGCTTAATGACGCTTTACCGCGCATGGAAGTTAATCCCGAAACCTACGAGGTGCGTGCTGACGGGGAATTATTAATCTGTGAACCGGCTACGGTTTTACCCATGGCCCAGCGCTATTTCTTATTTTGAATTCGATTTCAGGAAACGGGTTTTTTGAAAAAATCCGTTTTCTTTTTGAATCACAGTTAAGGATTAGTAGGAAGGTTTGGTAAAAATAACTTAACTAATCCTGCCATTAGTGCAGCAACAATAGCAACAAAGATGGTTCGATTAGTAAATTCCAAGTTATCTAGTCGTTTATTCACGCCTGTTAATTCTCCTTTAATATTTGCTATGTCAACTCTTAAGTTATTCACTTCTTCAGATAGCTTGTCTATTTTGCTATTAAGTTGTTCAGATAATCTGTCTATTTTGCCATTAAGTTGTTCAGATGACTTGTCTATTTTGTCATTAACTTCTTTGAATTGTCCTACAATAAAGTCTTTTAATTCTTTGAGGTCGTTTTCTGTAAATGTTGCCATTGTGTGACTCTCCTAGTAATTGTTTGTGATACCAATAATCTTACCACTAAGTTTAACTCCTAACCCTTAATCAGTCAAATTGCATCGAAGTTGCATCACCAGAAGGAATAAAACTGGCCCAATAAAAAGGATGTTTTTGCTTCTCACCCTTGAGCATTCCTAGTTGAATTTGTCGTAAAGCTTCACTGCGTCCTTCTCCTTCTCCTTTTTGTAAGCGTCCATAATAGGCGACCATTAAATCTTTAGTCGCATCATCAGATACTTTCCAAAGGCTAATTAATTGGCTTTCTGCTCCAGCAATGACAAAGGCTCGACGCAGACCATAAATCCCTTCACCTACGCTTCTAGTTTGGTGATTTTTTGATGATAATTAATCCTTTATACTGTATATTAATTAAGTAGCTGGTTATAATTAAATTAAAAATGGATTTTAGGTTTGATCCCCCCTGCCCCCCTTGATAAGGGGGGTGCCGATCCCCCCTTAGTCCCCCCTTGATAAGGGGGGTACCGATCCCCCCTTAGTCCCCCCTTGATAAGGGGGGTGCCGATCCCCCCTGCCCCCCTTGATAAGGGGGGTGCCGATCCCCCCTGCCCCCCTTGATAAGGGGGGTGCCGATCCCCCCTTAGTCCCCCCTTGATAAGGGGGGTGCCGATCCCCCCTGCCCCCCTTGATAAGGGGGGTGCCGATCCCCCCTTAGTCCCCCCTTTAATCCCCCCTTAATAAGGGGGGCATCTGACAACTTTTAACGCCTACCTACTTATCAAATTTAGCCAAGATTTTCAATCCTTCTTCTGGGTTGCCATTAGCCGCCATTTCCTTAAATCTAGTATAGGCATTAAATTCGGCTAAAGTGTTGGTGGAAAGATATTCAATCAGTTTATTGATACTGATTCCTTTTAGTTCATTCATAGAAAACTCCTGATTCTGGCGGTAATTTCCTGAAGAACTTCTAAGAGCGTTGGAGCAGCGGACGAGATTACATTTTCTTCACTGCTGTCATGTTTGTGATAGGGATAGGTTGGGAGGTTCAGCTTTTTATGATGTGGAGTATTATCATAACGGAAAATTAAGGTATTCATGGTATTCATATACTGATAAGCGTACATATTACGATTAATAATTGTTTCGATATTGACAAACTCTCGAATATGCAGAACTGAATTATCAATGAATTTAATTTCGGCTCGAATAAATCCTTCATAAGTATCGCGTTTTTCACAATCTAGCGTAAAAAATTTTATTACTGAACAGGTTGCGATAATTGTTTGAATCTGTTGAAAATAATCTTCAATTAACAAATTCAATTCCTCTGAGTCTTTCTGCTTTTTCCTGTAGGCATTGTAGCATTCGCAATTCGCCAATCCATTCGTCAAGTTCCAGGGTTTCCTGAAATTCGTCGTTTTCGTAGCGATGCAGAAATTCTGCTGTGGACAGTTGATATTTGTCCTCAAATTCTCGCAGTCGTTGTTCGGTACGCTGGATACCCGCTTCAGTGGAACGTAGGGCTTCAGCGATTGCGCCTTCGATTAGAGGTTTGAGGGAGCCGGAGTGATGAGAGATGAGTTTGAGTTCCTTCATAATAGGAAGTCTTGTAGCTACTTTTGCATTATAGACAATTGCTAAGATATCCAGAGGGCGCAGGTTGCTTGCGCCACTACACTAGACCTCTCCAATAATTGTCAAACCAAGGGCTGAAGTCCTTTTGATCTATGGTCAATTTTTGGGTTCATTTTTTCTCTTTTCTCCTTCTCTCTCAGATTATACTTTTGACTTTTGACTTTATTTTCCCTTTTTAGCGTCGTTGGCGAGTTGGTTGGCGCGGCTGACGGGATCAAAACGGAGGCTAGGATTCCACTTTTGGGCGATTTTAAAGCCTTCAATTGCTTCGTTGATTTTGCCTTGTTTGGCTAAGGCTTCGCTTTGTTTCATTAAAATACTCGCAATAGGCTGGGTGAGGTCAGCAGTTTGGCAGGTCGATAATTTAGCCAGCATTTGAGGATTGACAATCAAATAGTTTTTTAACCAATTACAGCCTCGAACCAACAGGCGATCGAGATTTTCCACAGGCCACACCCTCGCATGAGGAAAGTTGCTTGGCTAATTGGAGTATTTCTTCTAGAGTGACAGTATTTTTCATGATTTTTAGTTGGGTGATAGCAAATATTGCATTGTGTTTATGGATATGAACTAAACTCCATCGAAGTGGCATCACCAGAAGGAATAAAACTGGCCCAATAAAAAGGATGTTTTTGCTTCTCACCCTTGAGCATTCCTAGTTGAATTTGTCGTAAAGCTTCACTGCGTCCTTCTCCTTTTTGTAAGCGTCCATAATAGGCGACCATTAAATCTTTAGTTGCGTCATCAGATACTTTCCAAAGGCTAATTAATTGGCTTTCACTACCTGCTATAACTAAAGCGCGGCGCAATCCATAAACTCCCTGACCGATTTTAATATCTCCTTTCCCCGTATCGCAAGCAGAAAGCACAACTAATTTGGTTCCGACTAAGTTTAAATTGGTAGTTTCTAAAGCAGTCAAAACCCCATCATCTCCTGCACTTTGACCGATTGTAACTCCTGCTAAAACTAACCCAGAACGCAATAAAGGATTCTCAATAACATTACGTTCACCTTGTAGGGGCGAATTGCGTTCGCCCGGATTGCGTTCGCCCGGATTGCGTTCACTCAAATTGCTTTCTGGTTTAAAAAAACCATGAGTAGCGATGTGGAGAATATTCGGTTTTTTCACTTGTTTGACGGCGTTTTCTGTGGCTTGAGAACCAGTTAAAACAGTGGCTTGAGGTAAGAGATTTTTAATCGCTTTAGCTTCTTCCTCTGTACCCGGAAGACCGGGAAAAGTAAACTCAGAAAGGTCGATGGAACGAGTGAGAGCGACTTTTTCCCCTGCTTTACCATAGAAAGGATCAGCTACAATAAGCGGAGATTGTTGACTAGCAAATTTATCTTTAAGGCGCAGTAAATCCCGTCCAGAAGTGAGATAGGTAATATGATAATTTTCCACTAAGTATTGATTATTTTCATCTACTAAAGCTTCAAAGGGAATTAAATTAAGTGCAGCATCAGGAGAAAGCAGAATTGTTTTAGTATTGCCTAATAATTGACGGATAGGCTGCATCAATGTCTCATCAAGTTGACGCGCTGATTTTTGCAGTTGAGGGAGAGGAGTTTCTGCGTCTGCAAGATTGTCACGAAAGTAAATTAATTTGTCATCAATCGGTTTAGCTTCCCCTAAATCCTTGGCTTTGATGTCACCATTGGGATAGAGAATATAAACAGCATAACGAGGAATGCCAAAACGTTGATTTTCAGGTGCTTTAGGATTAACAGGTTGATAGCGGACTATTTCAACTAAAGCAGCATCAGCAGGAATTAGCTTTTGAATACCTTCCAGGGTAATGGGTTGGGATAGGCTACGAAATTCGGCACTACGAACACCGATTTTACCCTCTATTTCTTTGGTTGTCTCCTAATTGTTGTTTAATGATAGCTAAGGCTTGTTTTAAGAGGGGTTCGGCTTCGCTGTATCTTCCTTGGGAATAGTAAAGTGCAGCCAAACTGTTGAGAATGGCGAAGGTAAGGGGATGGTTGTCTCCTAATTGTTGTTTCCTGATAGCTAAAGCTTGTTCTGCTAGAGGAATCGCCTCGTTATATTTCCCCTGCTGATACAATTGAATAACTTGCTGAGTTAGCCTCTCTGCTTCGGCTAATTTATCTTGCGGTGAAACCTGAGAAATCACCTGTCCCACCGTTGGGTTTAACATGACTCCCGATAATCCCATCATCCCGGTAATGACGACAACCGCTATCCCTGATTTGATTGATACTTTCATTGGTCTTTTATCCCTAGAGTTTATTGATAGGCAAAAACATTAACTTGAATAGATTTGTCGGGTTGAGCCTTTCGCTGTAGTAAAGTTCTGATTTTTTCTGCCGTTTCACTACTAAAAACAACCTCACCACAATTGTAACATACTTGAGCAGGGATTTTTTCAACTAAGATTAGGCTGCCATCAATTCTAAAAGTTTCATCGACTAATTTTTCTTCGGCATCGTTTGCACCACATACATGACAGACAAACATAATTATCTCCTAATTAAATAATTCATCCATATTTTTTGACGTATTTGTGATAAGGAGAATTTGTTTTAAGTACCATAATTAGTATAAGGCCGTTTATAGGGTGGTTGCAGTCCTAAAACAATATCCTCCCTCTTAACACCCATTGAAATTAAATCTTCTGCTGGATTCAATTCCGTTAAATTTTGTTGTAGCCAAATCTTATTATCACGAATATCAAAATGAACAATCGAGCGGTAAACTCGTTTTAAACCTTCCCATCCTACATTCATCCACTGATAATGATCCCGTTCCACATCAAATATTAATTGTACTTCTACGTCTTCACCGGTAACATCTTCTGCTACATAGCGACTTAAAAAATTTTGCACTGCTTGACGATATTTTATGAGTTTATCTTTATCCATTGTGTAATTACCTCCGTACAAAAGTAGTAGCCATTATCCATAATTTATAGTAATTTCAAATAAGTTGTAGGGGCGAAGCATTCGGATAAGAAATCTACGGTTTCAGCGATAGGTTATTGCCCGAATGCTTCGCCCCTACGGGAGTGCTATAACTTCCATCCTTACTCCCTCTTTAAAATTTCATTAATTGTTTTAGCCAATTCCTGAACCTGCGAAGTATCTCCTAACTGATTATAAGTCCCCTTCGCCTTAGTTAACCACTGTATCGCCTCATCCTTATTTCCCAAGAGACGATAAGCTATTCCTAAACCCGCTTGTATCTCCGCTTGCACTGACAAATTCTGCGTATTTGTTGCCAGTTTTAACGCCTTTTCATAAGGTTTTTTTGCCAACTGAGGCAACCCTATCTTAAGGTAAGTATCCCCTAACAGTTGATAAACCGTAGCAACCTGACTATTTTGCTTCACCAATCCTTCTAATACCTCAACCGCATCCCCATACAACTTATAACCTCGATAGAGATGCGCTAAAACTAACCCTGCTTCCTCTGGGGATAATTGCTGCTGTTGAACAGCTTTAACAGCATCTAAAACCGTTTTTTGAGTCTGTTCATCTAATACTCTAAACCCGACTACTGCATCACTTCTAGAAGACGCACCATTATCAGCTTCTATGGTTACTCGATATCGCTTTCCTGCTTCCAGAGGAGGTTCACCGGGATAGACTATTTCAGTTTTATTTGTCTGCGTTTCCCAATTAACCCCATCTATTTTGATAGTATAATTAGTCGCACCCGGAACAGCATTCCACCGCAGTGGAGGACGATTGGTAATAATATTCGTTTCACGAGGAGTAATTAGGTAAGGTAATTTTGCTAAAACTTTCTCTGTATTTCCTGGGGGACGGATGGTAAGATTATTACTATTGAGAAGTCGAATCACAGGATTTCCCCGAGGACAGCCACTAGAAACAATATACTTTCCTGTTTTAACCGTCCAAGTCTGTTGATTACTACAATAAACCTTAACTGAAGCGTTAGCTGCCACTTCTAACTCATCATCAAAACTGAGGGTAAGTCCGACAGAAGCAGGAAGGGGTTTTTTCCATTGTGCTTTTTTAACGGTAACTTTCCCTTTTACCTGAAAAATCGTGTTAACTCCAACAGTGTTGCTAAAAGTCGCCGCCGGAAATCCTACCGTAATTAATATCAGGGAAATGGGGGTAAAGAGTTTGAGAAATTTATTCATGGGTTGAATCAATTGGGGTTTGGCTTTAATTAGGTTCGTTGTTGAACTTTAGTCATAATCCGGTGCGATTTCAGAAAACGGTTTTTTTTAAAAAACCGTTTTCTCGTCTACTTGTTATAATACTACAGACCAAAACCTCACCATTCTCTAATCTTCCCTATGGGGTTGGAGACAAGCTTTGCACCCTCACAGAAGGAGTAATTTCCCACTTCCGCTCGCAACTATAGAATTAGCTATAATAAAATTACCACAGGTATCATCTTCATATTTCTGGAAACTATATGACCTTAAAACAATTAGACCGAATTACTTTTAACTCCAAAATTATGGCAGGTCAAGCCTGTATTCGAGGAATGCGTATTCCTGTTTCTTTAATTCTTAATCTACTTGCTAACGAAAAGCCGATAGAGGAAATATTAGAGGAATACCCTGACCTAGAAAGAGAAGATATTCACCAATGTTTATTATATGCTTCTTGGTTAGCCAGAGAACAAGTTCATCATTTTGAATTAATCGAGCAATGGAGATAGAGTTTCTAGCCGATATGGGGATTTCTCTGCGTACAGTCTCATGGTTAAGAGAACAAGGTTATGATGTCGTTCATCTTCGAGATGAAGGCTTACAAACTTTATCTGATCAGTAAATTCTTGCCAAAGCAAAAAGAGAAAAGCGGATAATTTTAACTGTCGATCTAGATTTTTCTCAACTTCTCGCTATTAGTGGTGATAATTTACCAAGTGTCATCCTATTCCGTTTAGGCAATGAAAACTACAATCTAATTAATCAGCGTTTAACTATAGTTTTACGAGATTGTACAAAAGCATTAAAGACGGGAGCAATTGTGTCAGTGACAGATCGTATTTTTCGGATTAGACTTTTACCAATTTAAGATTTTTGCTTTATAGCGTTCATGGAGTCTTACCGTTAATTCCATCTTAAATATTGTGTTCCAACAGCGAACACCTTTATTATTGAGTACAAATTATAACATTGGCAAATAATCTACCTGTCCTCTGTGTCTCTGTGGTTAATTACACTTCGTTTCTGAATAGTCACCAATAATTATAGGTTCTTTGTTGGGAATTTTGACAATAATTTCGACAGTTCCACCTAAGGCGTTAACTACTTCGCGCAGTGTATTTAGCTCTAGATTTTGCTCTTGTTTAAGGTTAGGTACTATTGATTGCTGTACTTCAAGATGCTCTGCCAATTCTGATAAAGATAAACCTAGTTTTTCCTGCAAATACTTAAGCGTAAGTTCCTCCAGATAAATTTGGGAAGCTCTTGCTTTAATAATTGCTTGTCGTTCTCCACAAAGTTTATTAAATTCTTCCGAGAAGTTGGTATATTCTTTCATGACTTTTCTTCCTTAAGTTTTTCCAGATATTTTTGATAACGTTGATCTGCTATAGGAATATTTTCTTTGTACCATCTTTTGTTACCTGACTTGTTCCCCCCAACAAGTAAAATTGCTTGTCGATGAGGATCAAAGGCAAATAAAACACGCCAAGGTTCACCTTTATACTGAATACGAAGCTCTTTCATATTCTTAAAAGAAGCTCCTTCAATGGTATCAACTCGTGGTCTCCCCAGTGCTGGTTTAAGTTTCATCAATACAGTTAAAACAGCAAATATTTCATTTTGAAGTCCCTGTTCTTGTTGATAAAACCAGAACCTAAAATCTGGATCAAATATAATATTCCATTCCATAACTATAATATAGTCTGTACATAAAATAATGTCAAGCTTTCAGTTAAACATTCGGCTCTCTTGCCATCATCATTATAAATTATAACATCGGTGAATAATCTCTGTGTTCTTTGTGTCTCTGTGGTTAATTACCCTCGATAATCTCCGTACCTCGCTCCAACTCGAAAATGCTATGATAAAAGTATTAATCATGACTAACTTAAACAATCATTCAACCTCTAACACATCCGAAGAGCCTGAGTTATCAATGGAAGAACTCGATGCTAAATGGGATGCACTAGAAAATGACCCAGAATTTTTAGCAAAACCTTTTTGGCAAAAAATTGTTGAGATTGGTAAAGTTGTTCCCCAATCAGAATGGCGAAAACACTTACCTACAGACTTTGCGCGTAATTTTGAACATTATATGTACGGCGCACCGAGAGAAGATGAGGAAGAATGAAACAAATTTTCGCAAAACATTTACCTGACCAGATTAATCATGACTAACTTAAACAATCATTCAACCTCTAACACATCCGAAGAGCCTGAGTTATCAATGGAAGAACTCGATGCTAAATGGGATGCACTAGAAAATGACCCAGAATTTCGCAAAAAACCTTTTTGGCAAAGAATTGTTGAGATTGGTAACGTTGTTCCCCAATCAGAATGGCGAAAACACTTTCCCAGAGACTTTGCGCGTAACGCGGAACATTATATGTACGGCGCACCGAGAGAAGATGAGGAAGAATGAGAAAAATTTTCTTAGATACCTTCTATTTAAAAGCGTTAGCTGATAGAGGAGATAATGCTCATAGACTTGCTATAAGTATGGTAGCAAGACTGGGTAACTTTAGAGGTGTTACCAGTGAAATGGTTCTGACAGAATTACTCAATGCTTTATGCAGTAGAGGGGAATTTTTGCGTAAATCAGCTATTCGTCTAACTCATGATTTACGCAATGACAGCAAAACCATAATCATTCCCCAAACCAGTGAACAATTTCAGCAAGCTTTTGATTTTTACCAAAGACGATTAGATAAAGGATACAGTTTAACTGATTGTGCTTCCATGCAAATTATGAGACAACTGGAAATCTCTGAAATATTAACCTTTGATAAGCATTTTCAGCAAGAAGGATTTAGCGCATTACTCAGAGAATAGTCACTAAACTTTACTTCACTTTAATTTTTTCCTCGCTTCATATAACCATTGTTCTTCCTCTGTATTAATTTCCCTCCCTTCGGCTAATTTAAGACATTTACGCCAATTTTCCTGAGATAATTTCTTGTCTTCTTTTTCTAAAAGTTGAGCATAAATACAAAAAGCAGCACCAGGATTGCGGATAAATTTCTGATAAGCTGGATTTTCAGCGATACCAATAGCAACTAAAAGATTAGGAACTGCATCTTCACTGCGATTTTGCTTAAATCTGGCCCAGCCTAGATTTTTATAAATACTATATTTTTGTACTGCTAAATTGCGTTTCTCCTCTTCAGTAAATTGGTCTAGTTTTTCATCTTTTTCTGCTAATAATCTCTTAGCTTTTTCCAGTAACTCTACCGCTTCTGCATTCTTATTATCTCGCAGATACCAATAAGCGAGATTATTATAAGCATCTATAAAACCACCTTTTGCCGCAATTAAATAGTGTTTCTTCCCATTAGTCAAATCCTGTAACTCTTCATAAAGTGTTGCTAACTTATAATGAGCATCTAGATTATCTGGATCTAACTCAATCGCTTTTAAATACTTCTCTTCGGCTGAAGCTAAATTAGGAAATTCTTGACTTGCTGGCGGAGGAGATTGTAAACGGTTGCCTTCTTGCTTATAAAGCTCAGAAAACCAAGAGAAATTTAGATAAATTCCCAAGAGAATAGCAAAGACTATTACTGTTACAGAAAACTGTATTTCTTCATACCAATGTTCAGCAATCCCAAGCAATTTCATTAACTTAACAAAACCCTTCTGGCGCGTCCGTGTGAGAGCATTTTCAGTTTGTAATAAAGAAATGAAAGTCGAAAAAATAACACCCCCTATTTCTAGCAAACCTGAACCACCACTAAGAAACCGAGTAGCAATCGTTCCGATTAATGTAAAATTAACCCCTAATAAAACCAGTTTACCGATTCTCAATAGCCAATCAAAGCGATTGCAAGGATGCAAAGATTCCCTACTTTCTAAATGCCACCACCAAGCCTGAGCAGAAATAGGTAAAGTCTCCCGATATTCAGCTAAGTCAAGAACTTGAGTAATTTTGTAGCTTTTCTGTTTTAATCTATTATCTTGTTCGATTAATTTTGACGACATATCAACCGAAATTTCCGCCTCAGCTTCCATTTGTTTATGAAGAGCATCTCTGGCGGCAATAATTTCTAAAGCCTGTGCTTTTTTCAGAGATTTATTATGGGAAGTATCTAAATAATTTAGAGCATTCTGGTAACGCTCTAAAGCAACTTGAAAGGGTGTCGGCACAGGTGCAGGAGAATTCATATTATACTAAATCCGTTGAGCATAGGTTACTTATAAGGACAGGCAAAAGGCAAGAGGCAAAAGGCAAAAGGGGGAATAAATAATCAGTTTTTAATAACCAGATTTAGTATTATACAATCCTAAAAGTTTAGTTTCTTTCACTGTTTGAGGGTAAAAAATACCTCGGCAAAACTGGCTGCTGATACTAAATCCTGTTTAAAAAGTATAGGAAAGTGGGAAGATGGGGCAAAAAACCAAAGAAATTAGGAACCATAGGTTCCTAATTCCTGTAGTATATGCCATTGTATGTAACGGGCTTGGAGAGACTCGAACTCCCGACCTTGTGGTCCGTAGCCACACGCTCTAATCCACTAAGCTACAAGCCCTTGTTTTTCTCAACATTAAACTAATATAGCACAGGTTCATTCAATGACGCAAGAGGGTAAAGAAAAATTATCTCATCTCGACAGCCAAGGCGAGGCCCAGATGGTGGATGTATCGGAGAAAATGCCCACTAAACGCACTGCTATCGCCCTAGGACAAGTGAGAATGCTAAAAACGACTTTTGAAGCCATAGAACAGGGAAATGCGCCTAAAGGTGACGTTTTAGGGACGGCCAGACTAGCGGGAATTATGGCGGCCAAACAAACTTCCTGTTTAATTCCCCTTTGCCATCCCTTACCCCTGCAAAAAATCAATGTTCAGATTATCCCGAAAGCAGAGTTACCCGGCTACGAAATTCGGGCAGAAGTGGTGACAAAATCGGAAACCGGTGTAGAAATGGAGGCTTTAACGGCGGTATCTGTGGCAGCCTTGACTTTATACGATATGGCTAAAGCGTTAGAAAAATCAATCCTGATTGAAAATATCCGTCTGCTGATTAAAACAGGAGGGAAATCAGATTATCACCAGGATTCCCTGTTGCGATGAAAACTCTAAGTAGGGTTTGCGGCAAAAAGTTTTTCCTGGTGTCAGGGTGTGGGGTGTGGGGTGTGGGGTGTGGGGTGTGGGGTGTGGGGTGTGGGGTGTAGGGTGTGGGGTTGTACCAATTTTCAGGGAGTCAATTACCTAATTTTCGGGGAAAAAGTACCTGACTCCAATCGCTGGCACTTGTTGATTTCAAAAAAGCCTAAAGATATTATCCAAGAAGGTTTTTAGATTTATTCAGCAAACCCTAAGTAACCCCTTCTAATTTTTCATCGGTCAATTGATATAATTCCTGTAATTTCTCTAATTTGTCGGGGTCTGCTTGCCAAAAACCGCGACCCTGTGCTTCTAACATTCTACCGACAATATTACGGAAAGCTTCGGGATTAGCTTGACGCAATTTTTCCGCCATTTCTGCATCAAAAGCGTAGGTATCGGCTGCCTGATCATACACCCAATCGTCACTAAAATTAGCCGTACCGCCCCAACCAATTAAAGCGGTCATTCTTTGGGAGATTTCGTAGGCCCCACCGGAACCTTGATTAACCATGGCATTGGCCCATTTAGGATTGAGTAATTTACTGCGGTATTCTAAGCGCAAAACCTCCTCTAATTTGCGGGGAGTTGTATCATTGGAAAAACTCTCAACAAAACTCGTCATCACCCGTTTACCGCTTTGTTTTTCTGCGGCTAATTTTAATCCTCCCGTGTTGCCGTAGTATTCCTGAATATCGGTTAAACCGTATTCTACCGAGTCAATTTCTTGGATAATACTTTCACTGGTTTTTAATAACTGTTGTAGCACTTCTGGCCGCGCTTGTCCCTTATCTTGACGACCATAACTAAAAACATTACGCTTTTCCCAAGTTTTCGCTAATTCGTTGTCATTGTCCCAATTTCCCTCCACTACTTGGTCATTAACTAAAGAGCCAAAATCCCCAGCAGGATTGGAAAATAAACGAGCGCTGGCATTGTCAATTCCTTGACTTTTTAAGGTTAAATAGTGCTTACGGATATAATTATCATTTTCCGATTCTTCTATCTCGGCTGCCCGCTGCATTAAATCATCCAATAACTCGATAATATTGATAAAAGTATCGCGAAAAATTCCCGATAAATTAGCCAGAATATCGATGCGCGGGTGTCCAATTTCCCCTAAAGGTTTTAATTCATACCTGACAATTCTTCCTGTTCCCTCTTTCACCGGTTCCGCACCGACTAATTCTAAGAGAATACCCAGGGATTCACCCTTAGTTTTAATCACATCTAATCCCCAGAGTAAAACTGCTACAGTTTCGGGATATTTTCCTTTTTCGGTTAAGTTTTGTTGTAGCAGTTTTTTGGCGATTTCTCGTCCGCGAGTGTAGGCTGCGGGGGAAGGCATCCGGTAGGGATCCAAAGCGTGTATATTGCGTCCTGTGGGTAAAACTCCCGCACCATCCCGGAGTAAATCACCCCCCGGTGCCGGTGGTACATATTCCCCATTTAATCCCCGCAAAAGATTAGTTAATTCTTCGCTATTTTGTCCTAATAAATTTTTAATAGCAATGCCTTCTTTAAGCTTTTCATTGGTTGCTTCATCAGCGATAATTTGCTGAAATTCTCGCTCAGATAAATCGGTGAAATAAGCATCAAGATAACCTTTTAATTCTTCCTGATTAGGAGCAGTTCCTAGGGTGTGTAAACCGGAAGAAAATAGTCTTTGTTCGACGATTTGCAGGTAATTATACACCTTGACAAAATAATCGGTTAGTGCATAGCAGCTAAATAATTTGGCATTTTCTAAAGTGAATTCTATTCCCTGTTTTTCTGCTTCCAGAAAAGGACAATCTTTAGAGATACCTGTATCAATAATCTTTTGGAGAATACTATCTCTTAAAGCGTAATTTTTCTCAGGATTTTCTCGAAACTCGGCAATCAAATCTCGCAAAATCATCAATTCTTTATATAATCCCGCTCGTCCGTAGGGAGGCACATTATGGGAAATTAACACCCCATAACCGCGACGTTTAGCTAGGATAGATTCCGAGGGATTATTAGCGGCATAAATATATAAATTCGGTAAATCTCCTAATAAAATATCTGACCAAGAATAACCAGTATTTCCTAGGGGTGAACCGGGCAGCCATTCGACAGTTCCGTGCATACCAAAATGAACGAGCGCATCGGTCTTAAAATCTTTTTGTAACCACTGATAAAAGGCTGCATACTGAGGGTGAGGAGTTAAATCTTTTTCAAACATTAACCGCATCGGATCCCCAGCAATTCCTAAAGGTGGTTGCACTCCAATCCAGATATTACCTAACTCAATTCCCCCTAAATGATACTGGTCGCCAATAGTTTTTATCCCCGCATCTTTAAGGGATTTCCACTGTTTTTCAATGCGAGAAGTTAATAGATAACCTAGCCAATTTTCTAAAGTTTCTATCGATAAACGATTTTGTTTAGAGAGATTTTCATCATCGGCAAATTTAACTTTTTGAATAATTTCTTCCCCGTCTTCGGGAATCGTTCCCAGATTATAACCCTGCGCTTCTAAAGCTTGTAAAAACTTAACTAAACTCCGGGGAACATTTAATAAAGCTGCCGTACCAACTGCCCCATAACCTGGGGGAAATCCATAGAGAATGATGGCTATTTTCCGTTCTTGCGGAGGGGTTTTATGTAACTTAATCCAACTATGCAAACGTCCAGTTAAACGCTGTAATCTTTCGGGGATTAAATAGATAGTTTCCCCCACTAATCCCCCCAGAGGAATTGTATCAATTGCCCCATCTAATTCCGGTAAAGCGTATAGAACCACACTCTGTAAACCACCGATTCCCTGTCTTGTCCAAGAATAAATATCTTGAATCAATAAAGGGGCAGCGATAAGATAAGGAATATTTTTAGCGGACAGAATTCGTTTAGCCACTTCTACCTGTCTTCCTGCTTCCATAGAACCCGCAGGACCTCCCACCAAAGGAAAGCCAATCGTCGAGACAATTGCATCTACTGTCACCGCATCTTCACTTAAAGAAGGAGTTTCAATGATTCCTTTTTTTCTTTGCTGAATTTCGTAGTCTGTGGTTAACCAATCCCGAACAATTGTATGGCCTTCCACTCCGTTAATAAACACGGGTAGGGGAATTAAATTAGCCGTTTCAAAATGACGGATTAATTGATTAATATAGGGTAGTTTACTGATAACGTGCTTCCGATAAAGCAGCAGTGCCACCACTGGTTTATCAAGAGATTTATTTTTTTTATACCAAGTTAAATATTCTTGGGGAGTGAGAAAATAACCCTGATAATCGGGGTGTAATAGTCCCTTATTGGGAGTTTCGATAACTTCGGGTATTTCTCGTACTTTTAATCCTAGATATTTTTGGGCAATTACCCAACACATAGCGGCAACATTTTCGGTTCCTCCCGCATTCCAATAACCGTAAATAATTAACCAATTACGCAAATCTTGAACTTTTTTAGCGGGAATAAATTTCAGCAGTTTCGGACCGGTTTTGAGGAAACTGAGATAACCAGCTAACTTATCTTCTTCCTTGCCACTGGAAAATTTACTCAAGATAAATTGAATTGGTTTTGGCATTCCTTTTGGTTTATCCCCGATGGCAAATTCTCCCAAACGGGTTAAACTCATTAACTCTAAAGCAGACTCAAAAACTAAGCGAATCGGAATCTCTGCCGCTCGTTGCCGCAGCCAAGTAACTTGATCGTAATCGAAGATCAAACTAGCAAAAAAAACGTCAGCAGTGGCTAAAGCTTGCTCGACTATTTCCGGTTCGCTCGTCAAGGATTTATCGCTAAATACTTTTACTTCTAAATCGGGACATTTAGAACTAGCCAACAGGCCCGATTGCCGATACAAATTACTGTTAAAGGTTTCAAAGCCAACAATTAAAACAATACTTTTCATAAGAATTTATTTTCTGATAAATCAGGGTGCGTTATTTTGCCTTAACACACCCCCTGAAATGATCATAACAACAAATTAATAATAACTGCCAGATTTGCGATGATGGATGGCGGTTAAACCTTGGTGTAAAACCTTGCCTTTTTCTGCGATCGCATAAAGCAGCCAATGATCACCGCACTCCATTCGTTGTTCTACCCGACATTCCAGATAAGCGAGCGCTTCGGCCAGAATCGGCCCACCGTTCTCAGCTTTAGTGGTTTCGATATTAGCAAAACGATCTTCTCCGGGAGTAAAAGGTTTAAGAAAATGCTTCATTAAAGCCAAATGTTGACCTTCTTGGAGGATATTAAGGACAAAATGGATATAAAGTGGGTAGAGTCGATGGGAGGTATTATCCTCCGCACCTCTCTCTTAGAGCGGAGCGTGCGACTTTCACCGCACTCGGCTCCCGATAATCTTAGCTTTCACTTTTGCACCTGTGGATGTAATCGTGGCATGATTCGTGTACTGCCAAAAGATTATTGGCTCGACCATTAGCGTGATTTCTATCGATGTGGTGCAGATGTATTCTTTCCTCATCAATAAATTTCAAGCCACAATATCCACAGGTATGGTTCTGTCGGATTAAAGTCCTAGAAGTTGCTCCATCGTAAAGTTTGGACTGTCTCTTAGACCAGTAAACTAAGTCACCGTTAAAAGGCGAATAATCTCCTCTAACGTTGATGTGCTTGTTTTCTGAATATGGCACAGGTGGAAACGCTTTTTTGACTAAATTTGCAGCCATCTGGCGGTTTACCTTTTTTTCTTTTAAGAACACTTTATATGTCCTATGATTAAGTTGCCA
>VYLM01000128.1_pt1 | contig 24486 bp, 33 predicted proteins | sample 5109491 | NCBI WGS metagenome assembly VYLM01 (sample SAMN12291813, study PRJNA351875) | freshwater metagenome | isolation source: freshwater lake | place: USA: Michigan, MSU3 lake | collected 2011-08-06 | reverse complement strand
TAGTTATTATGACTAACTCTTTTGATTAGAAAAAGATAAACTTGAGAATCCTCGATCAAATTTATTGACTCAAAATCAGCTATACTTAATTTAAATGAAACAGCCCTACCCTTAGTCCCCCCTTTAATCCCCCCTTAATAAGGGGGGCATCTGAAAGTTTTTAATACCCACCTAATTATTCAGCAAACCATATTTAAGCGGGAAAAATCCCCTTTTGTGTAGTCTATGATACTGTTTTTGGGATTGAGATCGTCTAAGGTCAAGAAAATTGCTTCTAGGGTTCCGATTTAAGCGTCCTTAAATGTCAGGTCCGAGAGGAGCAAGCTAGTCTTAAATGAGCGGATCAAACATTTTTTCCGTCTAAGCTGGCTACACGGCGGGATAAAAGCCCGGGAGACTTTAAGGATAACTGTTTTGAGGCAGTGTCTTTGAAGACTCCCGGGTTATTGTATTTTGAGGTAAAATGATGTCCGAGGAATCTACTTTTCAACCCCCGCATTTAACCGAAGCTGAACAGGCCCTAGAAAAAGAACGCCATTTGCCCCTAACCGGTTGGCAACAGGAAGTTTCCCAGGGGTTAACCTACGGTTTAGAGGCGGCCGATAGTATTCGCGATCGCAGTATTCCCACCTTTTCCAGGGGTGAGTTACCCCACTATGCGGGAATTAACACCTTTATGAAGGCCCCCTATTTGGAAGATGTGCGGAATGTGGGCAATTATGACGTGGCCATCGTCGGTGTTCCCCATGATTCGGGGACAACTTACCGACCCGGAACTCGTTTTGGATCCCAGGGAATTCGGCGGATTTCGGCCCTTTATACGCCCTACAATTTTGAATTAGGGGTAGATCTGCGGGAACAAATTACTCTCTGTGATCTGGGGGATATTTTCACCATTCCTGCTAATAATGAAAAGTCCTTTGATCAAATCTCTAAAGGGGTTGCCCATGTCTTTAGTTCCGGTGCCTTGCCGATTATTTTAGGGGGTGATCATTCTATTGGTTTTCCGACAGTGCGGGGTATTTGTCGGCATTTAGGGGATAAAAAAGTTGGTATTATTCACTTTGATCGCCATGTGGATACCCAGGAAACGGATTTAGATGAACGGATGCACACTTGCCCCTGGTTTCATGCCACCAATATGAAAAATGCTCCTGCTAAAAATCTCGTCCAATTAGGGATTGGTGGTTGGCAAGTTCCCCGTCAAGGTGTTAAAGTTTGCCGCGAGCGGGCCACTAATATTTTGACCGTCACCGACATTGTGGAACGAGGCATTGATGCGGCCGCCGAATTTGCCTTAGAACGAGCTTTAGATGGTACGGATTGCGTTTGGATTAGTTTTGATATTGATTGCATTGATGCCGGTTTTGTCCCTGGCACGGGTTGGCCAGAACCGGGGGGTTTATTACCCCGTGAAGCCTTAGCTTTATTGGGTAAAATTATCCAAAAAGCTCCCATTTGTGGTATGGAAGTGGTGGAAGTTTCCCCTCCCTACGATATTAGTGATATGACCTCTTTGATGGCTACCCGTGTTATTTGTGATGCCATGGCTCATCTGGTTATTTCAGGTCAATTACCGCGTAAAGAAAAGCCCTATTATATTCATCCTGATGCCAATCTGGCCGTTGACGAACCCTGGCAGTAATTTCCTATGCACGAAACTGATATGACCAAGGCGTTAATTATGACAGTTCGAGATTGGTATGATAGCCAACCTGAAAAGCTCAAAATTGAAAAAATTCATCTCATGGTTGGTGAATTTACCTGTGTCGAACCAGTCAGTTTACAATTTGCCTTTGAAGTTCAAACTGCCAATACTTTTCTGGCTGGCGTGGAATTAGCGATTAAAAATATTCCCCTAATTGCTTATTGTCATTGCTGTCAAAAGGATTATAAACCCCAAATTGGCCAGCAATATTCCTGCCCAACTTGTCGATCGCCGATGGAGGATATTCGTTCAGGTCGAGAGTTAAAAATTGACCACATTGAATATTCTTTAGATTCTTAAACAAAGTTGGGCGATCGCTTCTACAAGTTCGATGATCAATTATTCATTCTCAACTAAAATGCACCAAACTTTTGACGCGGCCCTAGAAATTAATCTACTTCATGCCAATCAAGCAGGAGCCGATCACAACCGGGAACATTTTGACGAGTGGGGCATCACCTGTTTAAACCTGATGAGTAGTCCTGGTGCGGGTAAAACTGTATTATTGGAAAAAACCCTCGCAGCCTTAAAAGATCAATTAAAAATGGCTGTTATTGAAGGAGATATGACTACAGAACTAGATGCAGAGCGCCTGAGACAATATGGAGTTCCCGTGATTGCCATTAATACGGGTCGCTCCTGTCACTTAGATTCCAAAATGGTAGCTGGGGGAATTCATCGTTTCAAAGAAGATTATAACCCCAAAGAGTTTGATTTATTGTTGGTGGAAAATGTGGGAAATTTAGTTTGTCCCGCCGAATTTGAGGTAGGGGAACACGCTAAAGTTGCTCTATTAAGTATTACTGAAGGAGAAGATAAACCCCTCAAATATCCAATTATGTTTCAAGAAGCGGATTGTCTGATTATTACCAAATTAGATCTGGCTCCTTATTTAGAGATTGATTTAAAACGTTTAGAGGCAAATGTTCGTTCTATGAATCCCGATGTAAAGATTATCGCTCTTTCTGCTCAAACAGGAGAAGGTTTAGAAGACTGGTTAAATTGGCTAAAAAGCCAAGTCAATATTCCGAGGTTTTTGAATTGTTAATCAGTAACAGTTTTTGGTCCTTCGGTTTGTCTTCTGCAATGGACGGGGTTATAAGGAATGAAACCCTTATAGAGACAGACATTGCTGCGATTTTTGTCAATTGTTTTTGATCTAGAGCGAACTAATCAATTAAATCTCTTGCCAGATAAGGATATAGTCGATTTATGCCACCCGATCGAACCATACCAAGTAACGAAGAACCCAGTTTTTGAGATTTATTTCTGTTTTAATTAGGTAGGTGTTAAAAATTCTCAGATTCCCCCCTTATCAAGGGGGTATCCCCCCGTCTATTAGCACCCCCCTTATCAAGGGGGGATTAAGGGGGGATCAAAGGCAAAATCTATCTTCGTTACTTACTATCTGTCACCTCTAAAGGCTATTAGGCTATTACCTATGAAACGGCGCAATTTTTTCTCTTTACCTCTCGTTTTTTTTAGTAGCTTACTCCTGACCATTAGTTGTAATCAAGCTCCTCAGCAAACCCCCAATGCAAGTAGTTCTCTGAGTAATACTGCCCCCATTGTCATCGGTTATAGTAATTGGGCCGGTTGGTGGCCATGGGCGATCGCTGAAGAAGAGGGATTATTTGCTAAAAATGGGGCTAATGTTCAAATGAAATGGTTTGATGGTTATCTTGAATCCTTACAAGCTTTGGCCGCCGGACAATTAGATGGAAATAGTCAAACTCTCAACGATACAATCGCTTTTGCAGGAGATGCAGTGAATGGTCAAGTTGCTGTTTTAGTTAATGATAACTCGTAAGGAAATGACAAAGTTATTGTCACAGAAGAGATTAAAACGATTCAAGATTTAAAAGGCAAAAAAGTTGCTGCTGAAGAAGGCGTTGTCGGTGATTTTCTCCTCAGTTTAGCCCTAGAAAAAGAAGGAATGAGCCGTAAAGATGTGCAAATTGTCCCCATAAAAACAGGGGCTGCTGCTGCCGCTTTTGCATCGGGAAAAGTAGATGCAGTTGGTGCTTTTCCACCTTTTTGGTCAACAGCCCTTAAAAGAAAAGGTTCTAAAGAATTAATTAGTTCCAAAGCTTTTCCCGGTGCTATTCCCGATTTATTAGTTGTCAGTGCCAAATTAATCAAAGAAAAACCAGAACAGGTTCAGGCTCTTGTCAAAACCTGGTTTGATGTTCGAGAGTTTATGGCTAAAAATCCCCAAAAAGCCGATGAGATTATGGCCAAGCGTGCCGGCATTAGCCCAGAAGAATTGGCCTTATATAAAGAGGGAACGAAGTTTTTCACCTTAGAAGAAAACTTAGAAGCTTTTAGTCCGGGGAAAACCATGAAAAATATGCCCTTTGCCGCTCAAAAAATGGCTGGTTTTATGATGGAAGTTGGCTTTATTAAAAAAGTCCCCGATCTAACAACCATTTTAGAGCCCAAATTTGTCAAGTCGTTGGCAAATCAAGACAAAAAATCCTAATTAGTCCCTCGATCATTGACTTCAAGAATTGTTTGATAACTGGGTGATATTGGCTATCAAAATTATTCTTTTCTTTGGCAAATCCCATGACCACAACACCTAAAACGCTTCCTCAAAGCACTTTTTGGCGGATTACCGAGGATATTCCCGAATCCCTCAAATGGACTTTAATGGTTTCCTCTATTATTGTCCCGCTTATTTTCTGGTTACTAATCTCTAGTTTTGCGGGCATTGAATCCGTATTTTTGCCTTCTCCTTTAGCCGTTATTCAGGCCTTAGGAAAATTGGCAGAACAGGGCTTTTTAATTCAAGATACTATTACTAGTTTTTTACGAGTAGTTGGGGGCTTTTTTTTTGGGAGGATTGTTTGCTATTCCCCTGGGGATTTTAATGGGAACTTTTCCGAGTATTCGTAGTTTAATGGAACCGATCATTGGCGTTGTACGTTATATGCCCGCTCCTGCTTTTATTCCCCTATTGGTTATTTATTTGGGTATTGGAGAAACATCAAAAATTATGCTGATTTTTATCGGGACAATTTTCTTTAATACCCTGATGATTATGGATGCAGTTAAGTTCATTCCCCGTGAATTGATCGAAGTAACTTATACCCTTGGAGGAACTCGAAAACAGGTTTTATTTAAAGTGATTACTCCCTATATTATTCCTAATGTTATCGATACTTTTCGTGTTAATATGGCAGCCGCCTGGAATTTGGTAGTGGTGGCGGAATTGGTTGCGGCCGATAATGGATTAGGCAAACGGATTTTATTGGCTCAGAAATTTCTGAGAACCGATGAAATTTTTGCCTGTTTAATTGTCCTAGGAATTATTGGCTTTGCTCTAGATTTAAGTTTTCGTTTGTTTTTGCAGTGGACTTGTAAATGGTCAATTACTCGTTAACTTAAAAACTCAATAACAGAGTTTATTCTGTCACCAGTAAAGTTATTTTAATGATAAGAGAAGAACCTTAATGCACTTAGAAATTACTCAACTCAATAAAATTTTCACCACTAAACGAGGTGCTGTGGTCGCTCTGAAAGATATTAATTTACACGTTGAAAGTGCTGAATTTGTCTGTGCGGTCGGGGCCTCTGGTTCGGGAAAATCGACTTTGTTGCGAATGATTGCGGGTTTAGAGCTGCCCACTTCCGGCAAAATTACCGTTGATGGTGTTGAAGTGACAGGGCCAGGAGCCGATCGCGGCATGGTTTTTCAAAATTATACACTCTATCCCTGGATGACGATCCAAAAAAATGTTGAATTTGGCTTAAAACTACAGGGATTATCGACAAAAGAATGCTGGGAAGTGGCCTGTTATTATCTGGATATTGTCGGTTTAACTCAATTCGCTAATGCTTACCCTAGAGAACTATCGGGTGGGATGAAACAACGGGTAGCGATCGCCCGTTCTCTTGCTTGTCATCCCAAAGTTTTATTAATGGACGAACCCTTTGCAGCTTTAGATGTACAAACCAAAGAAAGAATGCACGAATATTTAATTGAAATTTGGCAAAAAATTAGGTGTAGTATTTTAATGATTACCCATGATGTGGATGAAGCGGTTTTTTTAGCTCAACGTATTTATGTTTTGAGTGCTAGGCCCGGGACTATACAACGAGAATTAACAATTAATTTACCCCTAGATCGTAATCATAAAATTAAACGACAAGCTCAGTTTTATGACTATACCGATGAAATTTACGGCCTACTACGGGGTGAGAAATCCTAGAAAAAACTAGGGATGATCAAGAGTAGTCCCGGGTTGAAAACGAGTTAGAGCAGCAAAAATCATCCTTTAGAGATACTTTCCGTTATCTAGCATCGCCAAACAGCGATCGCTCGCTGCTGCCGCCAACCCTAAATAAGTGATGGAACAGTTGTTCAACCATTAAGATTTTGTGATAATCCCGGGTAAGTGTGATCTAAAGTACAGCTTTTTTTGGGAAAGTTTCTCTAGTGGTGCTGCCTTGGGGCGCAAATATGATAGAATGATGGTAAATTGATACAAAACTTTACTTCAAGGTGAATCTATGCCGTTTACGATCGAATCAGCGCGGAGCATTTTCCCCAACACGCTATCAGCGGATGTGGTTCCTGCCACGATTGCGCGTTTCAATCAGCTGAATACCGAAGATCAACTAGCCTTGATTTGGTTTGCCTACCTAGAAATGGGCAAAACCATCACCGTTGCCGCCCCCGGCGCTGCTAGTATGGTCTTTGCCGAAAAAACCATGAATGAAATTCGGCAGATGTCACCCCTGCAACAGTCGCAGGTGATGTGCGACTTAGCCAACCATGCTGACACCCCGATTTGTCGTACCTACGGCACTTGGTCTGCTAATATCAAGCTGGGATTCTGGTATCAATTAGGACAATGGATGGAAGATGGCAGTGTTGCCCCAATTCCCAAGGGTTATGAACTATCTGCTAATGCTAGTGCCGTTTTAGACGGGATTAAAAAATTAGAGTCGGGACAACAAATCACCGTTCTGCGGAATTGTGTGGTCGATATGGGCTACGATCCGAAGAAACTGGGCGATTATAACCGTATTTCCGAACCCGTGGTTCCTCCCCAAAATATTGCCGAACGGACTAAAGTTAGCATTGAAGGCGTTACCAATGCCACCGTCCTCAACTATATGGACAACCTCAACGCTAATGACTTTGATGTATTAATTGAATTATTCACCCCTGACGGCGCTCTGCAACCACCTTTCCAACGTCCCGTCGTCGGTAAAGAGGCAGTATATCGCTTTTTCCGCGAAGAATGCCAAAATTTGAAATTAATCCCCGAACGCGGTGTGGTGGAACCCGCCGATGACGGTTTTACTCAGATTAAAGTGACGGGAAAAGTACAAACCCCCTGGTTTGGTGCGGGTGTGGGTATGAATATGGCATGGCGCTTCCTCCTAACTCCTGATAATAAAATTTTCTTCGTAGCGATCGATTTATTAGCTTCTCCGAAAGAATTATTAAACTTTGCCCGTGGCTAAATAGCTACTGAGAGAAATCATTAAAAATTCTGATGAAACTTATTAGAGTTCCTTGTCAAGTGAACTCTTTTTTTTATACAATTAAAAGGCTGACTTAAAAAAATTGGTAAATACACCGGTTTCTTCTCCGATCTAGGTAAGAATAACTAAACAATCATTCTTACAGATGTGGGCGAAAAGAGTCGAGGTAGTTCAAAAACCCAAAATTATCATCCCTAAAACTAAAATCATGCCTATGAGTGAAATAATTTGGTCAGATACCGAACAAGAAATTGCTCAAACTGCTTTCCAAAAAGCTTATCAGCGAGAAACTAGGACTTTAATAGAACATATTAAAGAACAGTCTGGTCAGATCACGGTTTTAGATGATATCTGGCAAATGCACGATTATCTAAGCGCCCGACGACATCAGATTGATGGTAAATATGAGTATCGCTATACTTCCCTAATTTTTGTCTTTGCTCAACTATTAAAGGAAGGATGGTTAAAGCTAGAGGATCTCAACGGTTTGGAAAAAGATAAACTAGCAAAAATCGCTGCCCTCTCGCGAATGTAAATTAGTGATTAGCATTAAGCTATCAGCTTTCTGCTTCTAGTTGGGTGACTAGAAAATTCATCTCTAGATAACCAACACCGTCTTCAGTTTTTCCTAAGCGGCAACCAATTTCGCTAGAATGAGTCAATCATCCCGATCGCTTTTCGCTTGTTTTGTACCTTTGGTTTATGTTCAAAAATCTTTTACTTCCCCTAGGAATATCTATCTTTCTCGGTGTTTGTCAGCCTTTGTCAGCCGCCGAATCAGCTATCATCAAATACTACATCTTCCAAGGGTCCGTATCGGTATCAGAATTAAAGCAATTGAGCGAAACAGGCGAATTAGCTCCCGCTTTAGCGGCACAATTAAAGATGGCTAACCAAAAACCTGAAGAATTCCGCAAAATCCTTAATCGTCGGGTAGCGGTGGATGCCGTCTTTCTTTCCAAATTTCTTAATAGTTTTTTTGGCGAAAGTTTGCTAGATTATGCGACTGAAATTGTCCATACACCCAATCGGACTGCTAGTCGGCAAGCTTTACGCGGTGCCTTAGTCACTTCTGCCATTAATGATAATGAGATTCAAATCATCGAAGTCCTCGCTAATTATCCCACCAGCGAGGTTCATGTGGATGGCAATCGTCTGCTGGATTTAATCAACCAAATTGAGTCAGTATTGAAAAAAATGCCCCGTTTACCTTTCTGATATCAAATCCGCCTTTCAGGTTTTCATGAATTGCGCTGTAAATTGAATAGATTAGGATAATCTGGTAGGAATAATGACCACTTCTTTGTCTGAAAGGAAAACAGTTAGTGCCAAACCTTTTTTAAAGTGGGCGGGAGGCAAAACTCAACTGGTTCCCAATATTCTATCTTTGATTAATTCCCAGATTTCTCAAAATTGTCAGTTTAACTACATTGAACCTTTTGTCGGAGGTGGGGCAGTTTTATTCTCAGTCTTAAATAATTTTTCTCCTGTCCAAAAAGTTATTATTAATGACATTAATCCTGATTTAATCATGGCTTATAATGTTATTAAAAATAATGTCAAAGAATTAATAGTCAAGCTTAAAAAAATTCAGCAGGATTTTTATGAACTTAAAAATCTAGAGGAACAACAAAAGTTTTTTTTGGATAAAAGAATAGAATTTAATTCTCGCAGCTGCGATGACTGTCTAGAAAAAACAGTTTTGTTATTATTTCTCAATAGAACTTGTTTTAATGGACTTTATAGAGTCAATAGCAAAGGACTTTTTAATGTCCCCTTTGGAAAATATGTCAAACCGTTGATCTGCAATGAAGAAAACTTATTAGCTGTCAATCATCATTTACAGAAAGTGACGATCCTACAAGGAGATTTTGTCCAAACCCTAAATTATGCCAATAACAAGACTTTATTTTATTTTGATCCTCCCTATAAACCGATTAAAAAAACATCGGCTTTTACCTCTTATACCAAAGAAGATTTTAACGATGAGGAGCAAATAAGATTAAAACAATTTATCGATCAAGTCGATCAAGCGGGTTATAAATTTATTTTAAGCAATTCCGACCTTAAAAACTTTGACTCTGACAATAATTTTTTTGATGACTTATATAAAAATTATAATATTCAAAGGGTAAAAGCCCGAAGAAATATTAATTCCCAGGGCAATAATAGGGGAGAAATTTGGGAATTACTGATCAATAACTGACAAAAATTAAGCCTAACAGAAAAGACGACATGAATAAAAATATTTCTTCAAGAGATCGATTTTCTGGCAATTATCGCTTTTTGGGGATTTTCTTCTATTTTTAATCCTGCTCATTTTCCAGGATTTCTTTGGCTTTCAGTAAAGCTTGGCGATGTTCTTCGGTGACGGTGGGATATCGTAAACCGAGGGATTCGAGGGTGTGATAAATAACCGCCCCCACAGCTAAACGGGTAAACCATTTGCGATCAGCCGGGATAATATACCAGGGGGCCCACTCGGTACTGGTATGATTGAATACCTCTTCGTAGGCTTTCATGTAATCACCCCAAAAAGCTCTTTCTTTGACATCATTTTCGGAAAACTTCCAGTTTTTTTCGGGGCGATCAATTCTTTCTAAAAATCGTTTTTTCTGTTCCCCTTTAGAAACATTGAGAAAGAATTTCAGGACAATAACCCCATTGTTAACTAGATATTTTTCAAAATTATTAATCTCCTCAAAACGTCGCTGCCAAACTTTCTTGGTTCTGTCTTCTGGGGGGAGTTTTTGCCGTTCCAATAAATCTTGATGGACGCGCACGACTAATAATTCTTCGTAGTAGGAACGATTAAAAATACCGATACGACCCCGCTCTGGTAAGGCTTTATAATATCGCCAGAGATAATCGTGATCTAGTTCTTCGGCCGAGGGAACTTTAAAGCTAAATACCTGACAGCCTTGGGGATTTAAGCCCGACATAACGTGTCTGATCGTACCATCTTTACCCGCCGCATCCATGGCTTGCAGATTAATTAAGAGGGCATAGGTATCCTGGGCATAGAGTTTATCTTGAAACTCGGCCATTTTTTCGATCCCCTGTTGCAGCAGCAGTGTGGCATCTTCTTTGGTAATGTAGTCTGGCTTAAACCCAGGATCGTAGTCTTTGTGCAGAGAAATTTCTTTACCCGGTGGCACGATTAAGGATTGTAAAAATGCTTGGCGATCAATTTTGCTGACCATGCTCTTCTCCTTGATTGTTTTGACCCCTAAGATTACATTGTAGCACTTTTGCTCGGAAAATATCTAACCCTTGAACCGGCGAGTCAAGGATGAAGTGGCAGCAATGACCGAGAAACAAGTATATTTAAATACTCGATTTTAGCGACTCCTCATCTGACGAGAAAGTAAAGAATAATTTTTAGGCGATCGCAAATTCGGTAAACTGACGCACTTCGGGAGGTTGAAAAGCTAAAACTATCTCACTGCTGGGAATTCCTAAGCGCATTAATTCCGTGGCGATACCTGCTTCTGTCCAATCTTCTTCAATATAAATTTTGTCATTTTTTAGACGAAGATAAACGGAAATTGCTTTAATTCGTTTGCCATTTTCCAGCCAATATTAAACCAAAGATATTGGCTTCTATTATCGTCAAATATCAATATTTCTTCTATGTCTTGATCGGGTACTTGTGAGAAAATTTCTGCATATTTTGTGAGAATTTTCTTGATTATGCTTTGATAATAATTTAGTTTATCCATTGGACGATTCCTCCTGATTAGTGTCAACAATTAACAATAAAATTTGATACTTTTGCAAGATTATTTGTATGGCAGCTTGAGCGAAAAACTTTTCATAAATTTCTTGTCCGATTAAAAAAATAAAGAAATTAATACATACAAGATATTTATTACAATGGTTCTTCGTTTGATTAGTTCGCTCCAGATCGCAAACAATTGACAAAAATCGCAGTAATGTCTGTTTCTATAAGGGTTTCATCCCTTATAACCCCGTTCATTGCATAAGACAAACCGAAGAACCGAAATTCGGTTCCTTGTTGAATAAGGGAAAGGGCTGTACTCAATGGACGTTGTGCTTGTTTCCAATATTGCTCAGATGACAATTGATCGATTACTTCTTCATTCTCATCGCTATAATACACATTATAAAAATATTCCGCATCTTTAAGTTTTGTAGATAAACTTATCAGCTTATCCCAAGCCAGATTTAAAAAATCAATGCCAGCGGATTTAAAATCATCTCCAGTCGGTACATCTATAATCATAATTTTTCGTACTCACTTTTATCATTTCATTTAAGGCGATTTATTGGTAAATGAGATTGTGTGGCTTTTCATCCCGCTCAAAATGATAGCGAACTTTTTTATTGTGTGGCTTGTACCCGAACTAAACTTGACTATACTTTGTGAGCCTCCGCATAAATCCGTAAAGCGGCGGACATTTTTTGTTCACAATCCTCGCCCTGTGATTGAAACCAAGCTAGGGTTTCGGGATCTACTTGAACAAGAACATTTACTTTCTCTACAGGTTTCCACCACCGCGATTTACTAAAAAACTCCTCGGTTAAGGGCGGAATATCGGATGTGTCGATTTCCTCTTCCGTAAGAGCGTCAACTTTCTCCCAATTCGTCTCGGAGGTATTGTTCATATCGTTTTCGTTCATAGGGTAAAGCTTTACGAAGTGAAATAATACGAATTGTATCTCTACTCGGTTCTGTAAAAACGACAACTACCACTCGGCCATCGAGCGTACCGATTCCTATCAATCGATCTTCGCCATAATTTTCTCGTTCGTCAAGGGAAACTCGAATGGGATGTTCAAATATCCGCTGCGCGTCCGCGAAGTCTAGATCGTGCTTGATGATATTCGCTCGGTTCTTTTGTCGATCCCACTCGAATTTCATATTTTTATTTTATCGAGTTGTCATTCCGTATATCGAAAAAAATCCTATAATTGTCGAAAATTCGATCGTTAGAGGGGTCATCTTGATCGAAATCAAAAGAAATCTTTCGCCTCGATCAAAATGACCCATAACCGGTCAACTAACTCAAAACACCAGAAGGAATACCTAAAATATCCTCAATTTTTGGTAAATCTTCTAGGGGAATTACCCGTCCTTCATCCTCAAAACCAGCGATTTCAATTAAGATTGAGAATATTAATACTAGACAGGATAAGAGCTTCATATATCTAGAATGTATCAAACTAATCGGTCATGACTATAAAAACAAATCCGGGGGTAGATAACCCCCTTGTGTACAAATGATCTGGCAAATACATAAGAACTAATTAGCTGATGGTCTGAGTTTTTGTTGTATTTTAGCCTTTATTCGAGCAATAAAGCTGGATTTGTTCTTTTTTTCGGGATCTTCGTAGATAAAAGTTTTGGCACTACCATCTTCTAATATTTCAATTAACTTTAAACTAGGTGCTTGTCTCTGTTGTTTTAGTGACTCAGACATAATAGTTTCCTCTGTGGTTTAGGTCTTACCCCTACTGTTATCATGAGTCAATTGCTTAACCTAGTCAATACCCTAGACATTATTCTTCATTCTCCAGAGTAATTTAACAACGTTATTGTATTGTGTCATCCAGTCTAAAATACTACTATGTAGATTTCTATCATTCATTGAGCTTAAATCCGCACTATCATCGGTATCAACAGCTAATAGTCCCAGAATAGAACTTTTTTGCAGTGCAGCTACAGCTAACACAATTTTTATATGAGGATTAATTAATAGTTCATTGTCTCTTTGGAGAGGGACATAAGAAGACGGTAATTGCTGGGAATTAGAAATATCAACAAACTCCAAAGCATACTTTCTTATAGTCTTCAGGTATGTGTAACCAATTACCCCTTCATCTAATTCAAAAAGTGCCTCTAGTTCCCTATCAGATACATTGCTAGTTTTACATACCATTTGGAGATTCCAAGTAAATAACTTTTGTCTCACTGGTATCCACAAGGATACTCTGATATTGCCCTGTAGATTAAATTTTTGTTTTATATCAACAGATAATTCTTCTAAAGAACTACTGATTGCTGGCACAATGTTTAAGCGAATTGTTTCTAAAAGTTCAACAGTATCTTGTCCAGTCTGTGTTTGAGAGAGTAAAACAGGAATTCCTAAGATAATAATAGATATAATCGTAACTATTTGAGGGCTTTTTAACAATTTCCATTCCCTAGGTATAGGACTATTCTCTCCTGTAAAAAATGAACTTGCATCCCCTAAACCTGTCACAATCGCTACTATTAAGTATAACAAAAATATAAATTTTTCCCAAGGCTTGAATTTTCTGAGAAAATAATCAAATTCATACTTAATAATTCTTGCAATAATTATTCGTTGTTGATCCTTCATCTAATTTCAAGTTTCTTTGACAATAAAAGGGACTGGATAAATCCTATCAATTCTAAATAAAACTGTTGTTTGACGATTTTCCCAAACTAATTTTTCAATGATAACATCTGCGTAGGCGACCCAATGTTCATTTACCAAAGGAATTGGAACATCAACAGGAATAATTCTATAATCTTCTTTGCTCCCTTGATACTGTTTAGATAATTCCAAACTTTCTGGATAACCTTGAGATGGTTTTAACTTTAAAATACTATTCACTTCACAGGGCATTCCCATAAATTTTACCTCTTTATTTTCTGAGCAGAAGGTGAGCTTTTCATAGCTCACCCTAAACCTTCATACTAACTCAAAACACCGGAAGGAATCCCTAATATATCCTCAATCTTAGGTAAATCTTCTAGGGGAATTACCCGGCCTTCATCCTCAAAACCAGCGATTTCATTAAAGTTCAAATAGCGGTATAAATCGCTGGCAAAAGGATTAATTTTCTCGGTGACAATTGCCAGGTATTCCTCAAGGGTGGGAATGCGTCCCAGCAGCGCACAAACCGCCGCTAATTCGGCGGAACCGAGATAGACTCGCGCATCTTTTCCCATGCGATTATTGAAGTTACGAGTCGAGGTAGAAAATACCGTCGCTCTGTCTTCAACCCGCGCTTGATTACCCATACAAAGGGAACATCCAGGCATCTCAGTACGGGCCCCAGAAGCGGCAAAAATGCCGTACATTCCCTCATCGCGCAATTGTTTTTCATCCATGCGGGTGGGGGGACAAATCCACAGTTTAGCCTTAGCAACTCCCGCTCCTTCTAATATCTTAGCGGCGGCGCGATAATGACCGATATTAGTCATACAAGAACCGATGAACACCTCATCGATTTTATCCCCGGCGCATTCCGACATTAACTTGATATTATCGGGGTCATTGGGTGCGGCAACAATGGGTTCTTTAATCTCGTTTAAGTTGACGGTGATAATATCCGCATATTCGGCATCCTTATCCGCCTCCATCAGGACAGGATTAGCTAACCATTGTTCCATTTTTGCTACCCGACGTAGGATAGTTTTGGCATCACTATAACCCCGGGCCGCCATATTTTTTAACAGGGCCACATTAGAGCGTAAATATTCCGCCACTGTCTCGGTACTTAACTTAATCGTACAACCGGCACAGGAACGTTCCGCCGTGGCATCGGTTAACTCAAAAGCCTGCTCTAATTTCAAATCCGGCAGCCCTTCCATCTCCATAATACGACCGTTAAAAACATTTTTTTTGTTCTGTTTTTCCACGGTTAATTTGCCTTCTTGCATGGCAACGTAGGGAATAGCATTAACAATATCGCGCAGAGTTACACCGGGTTGTAATTCCCCCGTAAAACGCACTAAAACCGATTCCGGCATATCCAAAGGCATTACTCCCAAAGCGGCCGCAAATGCCACTAAACCCGACCCCGCAGGAAAGGAAATTCCCAGGGGAAAACGAGTATGAGAATCGCCTCCAGTCCCCACCGTATCCGGCAATAACATCCGATTTAACCAGGAATGAATAATGCCATCTCCCGGACGTAAAGCCACCCCACCCCGGGTAGAGAAAAAGTCCGGTAATTGGTGATGAGTTTGAATATCAACCGGTTTCGGATAGGCTGCCGTGTGACAGAAACTCTGCATGACTAAATCGGCGCTAAAACCTAAACAGGCTAACTCTTTTAACTCGTCTCTGGTCATCGGGCCGGTGGTATCCTGAGACCCTACCGTAGTCATAATCGGGTCACAGGAAGTACCCGGCCGCACCCCGGGTAAACCGCAAGCTTTGCCGACCATTTTTTGCGCTAGGGTGTAACCTTTACCCGTGTCACTAGGCATAGTGGGACGGGTAAATAGGGTACTAGCCTCAAGTCCCAAGGCGTGACGGGTTTTATCGGTGAGACTGCGACCGATTAATAGGGGAATACGACCGCCGGCCCGCACTTCATCCAGAATTGTCTCAGGTTTGAGGCTAAAAGTGCTAATAGTTGCGCCCGCTTCGTTGGTGATTTTGCCTTCGTAGGGATAGATTTTAATCACATCCCCCGTGTTCATTTGGCTAACATCGCATTCAAGCGGTAAAGCGCCGGAATCTTCAGCAGTATTAAAGAAGATAGGGGCGATTTTACTGCCTAAAATATAGCCACCAGCACGTTTATTAGGTACAAAGGGAATATCATCGCCGATATGCCAGAGAACCGAGTTAATTGCCGATTTTCGGCTGGAACCAGTCCCAACCACATCCCCCACATAGGCGACCGGATGACCTAATTTTTTCAATTCGGCAATGGTTTCTAAAGACCCCGGTTGACGGGTTTCTAACATTACCAAGGCATGAAGGGGAATATCGGGCCGGGTGGTGGCATGGGGGGCAGGAGATAGGTCATCTGTATTGGTTTCTCCGGCTACTTTGAAGACGGTGACGGTAATTTCTTTAGCAAGTTTCGGTTTAGCGATAAACCAAGCACCATTGGCCCAAGCATCGATGACCTGTTTAGCATAGGGATTGGTGTCGGATAATTCCAAAACCTCGTTAAATGCGTCGAATACCAGCAGGGTTTTACTTAAAGCGCTGGCAGCAGCGGCGGCGATATTAATATCTCTGGATTTCAGTATTTCAATCAGAGAATGAACGTTATAACCGCCGACCATGGTTCCCAGTAAGCTAACCGCACCCTGGGGGGAGATAACGTTAGATTTTATTTCACCTTTGGCAATTCCTGTTAAAAATCCCGCTTTAACGTAGGCCGCTTCGTCAACTCCGGGGGGAACACGGTCACTAATTTCGCTCGGTCGGCAACGTGCTGATGATACGCTTCTAACATAGGTCTATTGTCTCCTAGTCTTCACTTGTGACGGTTTCTTCCTAGGTTACTGGATTTTTGCTAGTCTCGGAATTTCTAGGTTAGCGAGACATGACTTTGCTGTGTGACTTCCATAAAATGAGAAAATAGCGATCGATTGACTATATTGAGGCGTAGATAATGGCTATCACCGATTCTGATCTAGATTTAGCACAATATATCGACCATTCTCTCCTCATCCCCACCGCCACCAGGGAACAATTAGAGGCTTACTGTCAACAGGCTGATCAATATCATTTTCCCACCGTCTGCGTTTATCCCGCTGCCGTTAAGCAAGCGGTGCAGTTACTCCACGGCAAAAAAACTTTAGTTTCTACCGTGATTGGTTTTCCCGCAGGGGCCACTACCTCCGCAGTTAAACGTTATGAGGCTTTAGAAGCCGTAGATAATGGTGCTAAGGAGTTAGAGGTGGTTATTAATCTCGGTTGGCTAAAAGATGGGAAATCCGAGGAATTATTCCAAGAAATTGCTAGTATTTGTCAGGAAACTGGCCAGACAGTGAAAGCGATTCTGGAAACCTCGCAACTAACGGACACCGAGAAACGTTTAGCGGCAGAAATTTGCATGGATGCAGGAGTGAGTTATCTAAAAACCAGTACCGGCTGGTTTGGAGGAGCAACGGTTAGCGATGTGAAGTTTCTCAAGGAAATTAGCAAAGGCCGGGTAGGAATTAAAGCATCCGGCGGAATTCGCACCCTTGAACAAGCGCTCGCTCTTATCCAGGCCGGGGCCACTCGTCTGGGAACTTCCCGCGGTGTCGATTTAGTCCGTCAGCAAAAAGCTGCCTTTGAGGGATAATACTAAATCCTGTTTAAAAGGTATAGGAAAGTGGGGTGTAGGGTAGTGGGGTAGTGGGGTAGTGGGGTAGTGGGGGGATGGGGAGAATAAATAGAAATAATCTCCTGTCTCCTGAATCCTGTCTCCTTAATCCTGAAAGCTAAAATGATGACTGACAATATAGATAAAAATAAGGAGGTTTATTTGCCGATAATTCGCTGTGGTAATCGAGAATTTAGAGATATTCAAGGGATTGTTTTTGATAAGGACGGTACGCTAGAGGATTCGCGAGCTTTCTGGTACGATCGAGCTATAGCCCGGATACAAGCCATTGAATCGCAAATCCCTGGTTTAGAGTCTTTATTAACCAAAACTTTCGGTATTGGGGCAAATAGTCTCAATCCTGCTGGTTTAATGGCAGTGGGCAGCCGCAGAGATAATCATATCGTCGCTGCCGGTTGTATTGCTTCCACCGGCCGGGACTGGTTAACGGCTATGGCGATCGCAAAAGCGGCCTTTCAAGCGGCCGATGAAAAGGTTCCCCCCCGCTTAAATCCCCTCTATCCCCACTGTTTAGAAGTAATTCGTTATCTGCACGCGGCCAGTTTACAATTGGCGATTCTTTCCTCCGATACCACAGCACGAGTTGAGCAATTTGTCAAGGAAAATCACCTATTAAATTATATTAAAATTGTTCGGGGCTGCGATCGAGGTTTAAGTAAACCCGATCCCCTATTATTGCAAGAAACCTGTCAAGCTTTGGGGACAGCAGTGGACAAAACCCTGATGGTAGGGGACACTAGGGCCGATTGGGAAATGGCTAAACAGGCAAAATCAGCAGCTGCGATCGCAATTAGTTGGCAACCGGAAAACCATCAAGATTTACAATTAGCTGATGTGGTCATTAGAGAACTTACTGCCATCTCGGTTATCAGAGGCGAATTTTCAGTTCACTGATTACTGATTACTGTTTACTGTTCACTGAAAAACCCCACACCCCAATTCATAATTCCCTCTATGCTAACAATTGCCTTACCGAAGGGTGCTTTACTAAACGAAAGTATCCAAATATTTCAAAAGATTGGCTTAGATTTTAGTGCCTTTCTTGACTCAAAAAATCGCCAATTACAGATTACCGACCCCACTAACCAAGCGAAAGCGTTATTAGTCAGAGCCACAGATGTACCAGTTTATGTAGAATACGGTCAGGCACAATTAGGCATCGCCGGTTATGATATTTTATTGGAAAAATCTCCCGATGTGGCTAATTTAATTGACCTAAAATTTGGTTATTGTCGGATGTCGGTAGCTGTCCCTGCTGATAGTCCCTATCAAAGTCCCTTAGATATTCCCCATCACGGTAAAGTTGCCTCAAAATTTGTCAATTGTGCTAAGGATTATTTTCGTCGTTTAGATATTCCCGTCGAGATTATACCTCTCTATGGTTCCGTAGAATTAGGCCCGATTACGGGGATGTCAGAAGCGATAGTTGACCTAGTTTCTACCGGTCGAACTTTACGCGAAAATGGTTTAGTAGAAATTGCCGAATTATTTGCTAGTAGCGCTCGATTAATCGCCCATCCTCTAAGCTATAGACTAAATCGCGATCAGATCTACAACTGGGTAGAAAAGCTCAGTTTAACCAATCAGCGCCCCCCTTATTAAGGGGGGATTAAGGGGGGATCAGCACCCCCCTTATTAAGCGGGTATCAAGGGGGAATTAAGGGGGGATAAAAGGCAAAATCTATCTTAATATTCAATTAGAACCATTGACTTATTTCCCCCTAACCTAATTGTTTTAAGAGCAAACCAATAAGCGCGCCAGCAAGAATTAACCAAGTAGAATTAACCTGAAAACGTAGTAAAAGAATAGCGGAGATAAGAGATAGAATGATAGCCAATAAATTAAAAGGTAAATTCCCGTAGGGTTGTAACCAAGTAGCTAGAGCTAAATTAAAAATTACTGCTGCCATTAAAGCCACGGCACTAGCATTAATCGCATCTAAAAAAGCCCCTGCCCAAGCCGATTCTCTCAGCTTAGGAATAAGAGGATTAAGTAATAAAACAAAGATAAAAGAAGGAAAGAAAATCGCTAGAGTCGCCACAATTGCCCCCGATACTCCTAATATTTGATAACCGATAAAAGTGGCTGTAGATAACACCGGTCCGGGGGTAAATTGACCCACAGCAATAGCATCTAATAATTGTTGCTGGGTTAACCATCCTTTCCCCTGCACTAAATCCCCTTCTAAAAAGGCAACTAACACATAACCACTACCAAATAAAACACTACCCACCTTGAGAAAAAATAGCCCTAATCCTGTTAATGTCGGTGGGATATTGCTAGGAGCAGCAACCGCCGTTGCACCGCCTATTCCTGCCACAATCAGGGGAAAAGTAGCGAATTTTTTTAGGATAAACATCCCGATAATTCCCCCTAACAGTAAAGCGATAATTTCATTTAAACCTAAGATTAATAATCCGATAACTCCCAATCCGATGAAGAATAATTGACGGGTTTTCAGTGCCTTTTTGCCTAAGCGCCAGAGGGACTGAAAAATCACCGCAATTACTACCGGTTTAATCCCCGCAAAAATCGGAGCCACATCCGGTAAAGTCCCGTAGGTAGTATAGATCCAAGCTAGAAAACCCGTAATTAACACCGCAGGAGTAATAAAACAAACCCCCGTGATTATTAAACCCGCTAAACCACCAAAAATATAACCGATATGAATAGCCATTTCCGTGGAATTAGGACCAGGAATCAGATTAGTTGCCCCCACCAAATCGAGAAATCGCTCCTTAGTCATCCAACCGCGACGCTTAACCACTTCTTCCTCCATTAAAGCGATATGGGCAGCCGGACCACCAAAACCGATAATGCCGATTTTGAGAAATAAAAGGGCAAGTTGCGAGAGATTGGGAGGCGATGAAGTCAGCATTTTCTGATTACCAATAGTTTTTCTAGAATCAAGTTTATATCCAAAAGAATAAGCTTAAGTTAAATTCTTGGCTAGATTTCGTCAATTCCAAAATTCCATAATTGCAAAAGTGTTTTATACAAACTCAATCATAAATATTTAATGCTCCCGTTCAAGTAAATTTTATACAAAAAAAGTTAAGAAAAGTTTATAAATAATATTGATTAATTTGTCTATAATAGAACCCATTAATGCCAACTGAAACCATAATAAACCATAGACAATAATCAATTATCACAATCGATTCTAATCCATGCAAAAAAAACTCTATGGACAGCTTGCCGCCTAACACTAACCAGTTTTCAGATACCCAAGAGCCAGCAGCGAGTCCATCTCAGCGCCAAGCAGTGCCGGTCAATTATCCCGAACTGCTACCGGAATTGCTGTAGGCACTCGTCTTTTGATTTTTACAAGAGGTCTTGAGAACAGAAAAATTTGCTATACTGCTGATTAGAGTATTTATCCTCTGAATTTTTGTGTCTGCAAGAGATATTTACCACGACACTGTAAAACTTGCTTTAGAGAAGGACGGGTGGGCAATCACTCACGATCCTTTTCCACTTCAAATTGGCAAGAAGCGTTTATCCGCTGATTTGGGAGCAGAACGCTTAATCAGTGCGGAGAAAGAATTGCGGAAAATTGTCGTTGAAGTGAAAAGCTTTGTAGGACAGTCTGACGTAAAGGATTTACAGCAAGCTTTGGGGCAGTACGTCTTGTATCGTCAAATCCTTAACGAGATGAAAGTTGAGCGAGTTCTTTATCTGGCCATATCTCAGCCAACTTTTAACAGTGTTTTTAGTATAGAATTAGGGCAGGTATTGCTAAAGAATCAGATTGTGAAATTAATTGTCTTTGATGATGAAAGTGAGGTAATCGTGCAATGGATACCCGATTAAAATATCAAGGTATTATTAAGACTGTTCTCCAGAATCATGCTAACTATCGTGCTACTTTACCTGATGGCTACACTTCTCAGGTTATATTTGATGATGAACGAGGACATTATCTAGTTTTAGATTTCGGTTGGAGTGGTAATAAGTATCTCCATGCAACACCAATTCACCTTAGCTTGGTTGTCGATAAAGTCTGGATTCAATGTGATGAAACGGAGGAAGGCATAGCTACTGATTTGATGGAGGCAGGTATTCCCAAAGAAGATATAGTCCTGGGTTTTCGTTATCCTAAAATACGCAAATATACGGGATTTGCTGTGGCTTAGTGACCAGAAATGTTGAATCTGTGTATAAAACTTTATACACAAGCTTAAATTGCAAAAGTGTTTTATACAAACTCAATCATAAGTATTTAATACTACCGTTCAGGTAAATTTGATACAAAAAAAGTTAAGAAAACTTTATAAATAATATTGATTAATTTGTCTATAATAGAACCCATTAATGCCAACTGAAACCCATCACCACCCCCCTTATTAAGGGGGGCAAGGGGGGATCAAACCTTATTAAGGGGGGCAAGGGGGGATCAAACCTTATTAAGGGGGGCAAGGGGGGATTAATTAGAACCCCTTAGTCAACAAACCATAAACAATAATCAATTATCACAATCGATTCTAATCCATGCAAAAAAAACTCTATGGACAGCTTGCCGCCCAAGACTAACCAGTTTTCAGATACCCAAGAGCCAGCAGCGAGTCCATCTCAGCGCCAAGCAGTGCCGGTCAATTATGAGTACAGCCTCAATCTGCCGGAATTACTCAACCAGCTTGACCTCTCAGTGTTGATTTCCACCTACCAAGCGGGACGAGTGGCCAGCATTGGCACTTATAAAGGACAAATACGGGTGAGTTTCGCCCATTTTGACCAAGCAATGGGTTTAACCCGAACCGCTACCGGAATTGCTGTGGGCGCTCGTCAGGCAATTTGGAATTTACCCGCTAATCGAGAGATTGCCCCCCAGATTAAACCAGAAGGGGAACAGGATATCGCCTTTTTGGCCCGCTCCTCTCACCTCACCGGCCCGATTATGGGTCATGATTTGGCCTTTGGCAGTAATCGCCTTTGGGTGGTCAATACCCTATTTAACTGTCTGGCAACCATCGAAGGAAATTGGAGTTTTCTCCCCCAGTGGAAACCGCCCTTTATTACCGAGTTGGTCCCCGGGGACCGCTGCCACCTCAATGGCTTGGCTATGGCTGAAAATAGCGGCACTCCCGTATATGTGACGGCATTGGGGGAAACCAACGAGGAAAGCCTCTGGCGAGAGAATAAGGCCCAAGGGGGATGCTTGATTGATGTGCCGAGGGGAGAGGTGATTCTGCGGGGTTTAGCCATGCCCCATTCTCCCCGTCTTTACCAGGGTAATCTCTATTTCCTCAATTCCGGTTATGGAACCTTGAACCGTTGGCATCCCCAAACTGGCAGCACGGAAATCGTGGCGGAATTGCCCGGTTTTACCCGGGGTTTAGACTGTTGGGAAGGTCACGCCTTTGTCGGGTTGTCCCAAGTGCGGGAAACGGCGGTTTTTGGCGGTTTACCCCTGGATGAGCGGCGTAATCAATTGCGGTGCGGGTTGGCTATTGTCAACCTGGCTACCAGTCAACTGGTGGCGACTTTTTGGTTCAATAGCGGCGTGGAGGAGGTTTTCGCCGTCTCCGTCCTCCCGGGCTACCGCAACCCGGCGCTAATTGGACCAGATACCGACCTCGACGGCACTCAATCCGTCTGGATGGTGCCTTCTTTAATTGTTTAATTTTCACCCTATTATTCAGGAAAAAATCATGTCAACTCCTTAAAATGACTAACCCTACTATCTTAGAAGAGCTACTAAAATTAGCAGCTACTGCTAATTCTCTCGCAGAATTTAAGCAGTCTTTGGCAAAAATCAATATCTAGAAAACGGGTTTCTTCAAGAAACCCGTTTTGTGGACTTATGGCGAATCACCTGAATCAGTGAACAGTTGTTAGCCTTTTGGTAACTGATTCAGGTAATTGCATTTGCGTCTCTTGGTTATAATTCACAAACAGGCTATAATGTTAGTAAAACAACGTTAATCTCTAAGGTTTATCAATGACTCAAATATTGATCGAAATTCCCGACGAATTAATATCTCGTTTGCAAGAACAAAAATCCTCGGTTCAAGAGATTGTTATCAAAGCTTTGGAAAATTATGTTCAAGCTGAATTACTAGATATTACCAAGACTCGTACTTGGGAACTTTGTGGAAGTTTAGAAATTGTCCAACCTGAGCCTAAATATATTATCGGACAAGATAATCGGGGTCAAGTTGTAACTAACTACGCTGAAAACATCGATGAAATTATTTATTAAAAATTGTGGACAAAGAAATTATTGTTGATACGTCTGCTTTAATTGCCTTTTTTGTCAAATCTGAAACTCATCACGAAAGCGCTCAAAAATATTACTTAGAAAATCCTCATAATAATTGGATTATTCTCGAATCGGTATTCGATGAAACTGTTACTTGGATTCGGAGCAAGGTATCTAGTCGATCCTCAATCCAAGCGGGTCAAATACTAAGAGAAGATCATCGTTATATCAATGTGTCAGATAGCGATGATCTGGCAATATGGGAAGCTTTCTGTAAGTACAATGATAAAAAATGGAGTTACACAGATTGTTCTAGGTAGGCGTTAAAAGTTGTCAGATCCCCCCGCCTATCGGCACCCCCCTTATCAAGGGGGGCAGGGGGGATCGAACCTAAAATCCATTTTTAATTTAATTATAACCAGCTACTTATTCGCTTTTGATGATCATATTCGTCAAATGGCAGGATTAGGAATTGTTTGTGTCCCATAAACTAATAAAAATACAATTTATGAACGTCGTTCAGATTGCATATCTTGCAACAACCCACGAAACTGAGAAAATGGGTTTCTCCTTTAAGAAACCCGTTTTCTGTAAATTTTTGTTATATCCCCCTTGAAAAATTCGGGATTGTTTGCACAAAATAGTCGCATTAATCTTTTGCAGTCAGTGTCATGACTTCTACCCTTTTGCCGAGCTTTCCTGCTATTGACGATGTTTTGTGCAATTTCGCTCAATCTGATGGCTTGAGTCAAGCTAATCAGATGGATAGTGCGAGAAATCAGGGTTTAACCGCTACTGTAGTTTTCCTCGATGCTGGTGTTACCGATTATCAAAGTCTCCAAGCTGGAGTAATTCCAGAAGTCGCCACCGTTATTCTCTCTCCCAACGAAGACGGAATCGAACAAATCACCGCTTTTTTACCACAAAATCCCCAGATTACCACCACCACCTCTATTATTAAATCGGTGCGTTACGCTATCGCGCTTCACCCCTAAGAGTAAG
>VYLM01000052.1_pt1 | contig 24864 bp, 16 predicted proteins | sample 5109491 | NCBI WGS metagenome assembly VYLM01 (sample SAMN12291813, study PRJNA351875) | freshwater metagenome | isolation source: freshwater lake | place: USA: Michigan, MSU3 lake | collected 2011-08-06 | reverse complement strand
TCATAATTATACTAACCTCAAGCCTCAAAGGAATTACTCAACAGCTTCATCGCCGAACACTTCGAGATCCCAAGACAAACCAATATTTCCCCCGTAGGGGCGCAATGCTTGCGCCCAAACAATGATTGCGCTCAAACAATCCCTACGCCCAAAACCCATTCTAACCCTCCAGCAAACCCCGCACCTCCTCAACCCCAACCCCGAAAACAGAAGCAATACCGACAAGAATCTCCTCATCTTGCGTTTGCTGATAAAGAGCAACAAGACGAGGCAAAGAATAGGTTTGTACGCTGTAACCATCGTTAAATTCTGCCCAAATTTGTAAGGCTTGCAGGTAATAACTTTTGGCTTGAGTTAATTCCCCAACTCCTTTTAGTAAGCTACTTTTCTTTGGCAACGGCGTAACCTGCTCCAAACCCTCCAAGAGCAGAAATACCTGCTAGAACAACCTTTTCAGACAAATCTCTATCTTTAGTGACACCCGCATAAACAAATACAACAGCCACAAGAGCTAAAATTGCTCCCATGCCCCATCTCTTGGTGTTCTCGCTAATTTTGCTTTTCTCAAACTCTCTCTGATTTTCTTTTTCTGAGTTTTCAATGATTTGAGTAATGTGTTCGGACTTGAGTTGTTTTACCAGAGGAGAACTCTGCCGAGAACTCCCCTGCATCATCATCATTGATACAATTTGCTTCTTTTCCTTGGGTGGCAATTCTTCAAGAACTTCCGGGGGCAATATATCTTCTATAGATGGAGATAACAAATCATCATCGTCATCATCATCTTGTTTCTGGTTTTGCATATTTGAGCTTTTCCCTTGCTGTTCATCTCCTACAGGAGAAGATACATTTCCTTTACCCTCTTCATTTTCAGATGTGGAGTTAATTTCCTGTTCTTCTTGTGATTGCTCAGATACCATACTTTTAATCAATTGCTCAACAAAATGTTACTTCTAATCAACCAAGAATATTGTGGGTTAGGATATCTAGTTTTTCTTACAAAAACCAACGAAGACTAGCTTTTTCAAGATAAAGCTCATATTTCTTCAAGGCTTTTGCCAATTTTGACTCCACCAGCCTCTCAGCATAAGATTCGGCAGCTTGAGTAACCAGAGATATATAAGCAGATTTACTAATTTCGCCTGTAGTATATAAGCGACTAGAATAAGACAAAAAGCCTTTTAAGAAATGCTTATCTATCTCCTCAATCTTGACAGATTCATTGTCAGACAAAGACTCTAGGTGTTGGCGAAAAACCTCTCCCTGCTTAAGCAAGTCATAATATGCGAGTCTTGACTGAGCCTCGCAGGACACTTTTTCTAACAATAATTTCCTTTTGTCTTCAGAAGACATAATGATCCCTCTCATTCTCGCTAGGTTCTTTTGTACTAAAGAACTGTTTAGTGACAGTAATTCTTATTTTAACACCTCAAGGCCATTCGTGACAACTTAAGGCTGTGACTCTTTTGTCAAGGGGCTTTGAGGATAAGGGGACTAGAGTTTAGATGCTACCAATCAGGCGATCACTACCAACTGCGTGCCAATACAAAATAGAAAATACGGGTCGCCCAGTTGGTTTTCTGCCACCATTCTCGTAGATAATTGAGTAAAGTAGTTTTTCCTGTCCCTCCCATTCCTTTGAGTAAAAGGATATTATGTTTCAGCAGCGCCTTTTCCATCTTGAGAATTTCTAAATCCCTTCCCACAAAGCCGTATTCTGGTAAAGGAAAGACATATTGATTGCCGATATGTTCCCAGTATTTTTCTTCCTCTTCTGGAGTAAATGGACGCAAATTGAGATTAATTTTACCGCGACAATAAATCACCGGTAATAACCAATCTTCTAAATCTATTATCGTATTATAATAGGCGCGGCGTTGCTTATTATTGAATAACTCTAACCGTCCCTTTCGCATCGCTTCCGTTAGGTCTTTTCCGTTCAATAATTGCTGATAAATTGGTTTCATCATCAACTTAGCTGCAGAAACCGTCACCGAATATCCCATCGCCACCACTGCTTGCATTCCCGCAGTCATCAAACGACTTCCTAAACTGGTTTCCCGATAGTCTTCTGATTCCTGGTAAATTTGCTTTGCTGACTGACAAGCATTGAGAATACAAATAGGGATATTTTTCCCAGTGAGTAAATTCGCTAATTCCGTCGCTTCTACCGGAGTCGCTTGACCTTTTTCTTCTCCTTCCAGAAACAGAAAAGCTTTTACTCCCTCATATTCTGCTAAATCCTCCAGTCCCCATCCCCTTTGATAGCGCCAAGAATCCCCGTGAACCTGTCTTTGGTACTGTTCATATTCCATTAATCCGCCATGAACATCGAAATGAATAACATGATAGTATCCTTCTCCCTTCTCATCCAGATGTCTGGTTAGTGATTCATAAGTTCCGGGACGCAAAATATCAATTTTTACCGGTATTTCACTACTATTTACCAGTTCTACCAAAGGACGGGAAATCGTGCGATAGTTAACATCAGATTCCTCATTAGGACGCGCAATCACCACCAGAAGATTGATAGTAGGATAAGTGGCCATTTGCACCGGGACAACTGTAGCCCCTCGACGCTGGCGGGAGATGATACAATCTATAGAAAAGGGACGCGGTAAATCAGGATCTTTCAGCGCTTCCCAATGTAAAGCTTGAAATTCTGGCGACTGACTTTCGATGATAATTTGCAGTTGACTTAACTGCTTTCGCAAGTCTCGATATTCCCCATAAGCATTTAAATTACTCTGGAAAACCTGTTTAAATAGGTTTTCGCCATAGTTTTGGACACTGTTGGCGGCTTTTTGCGCTTTATCCGTCTCTAGCGTCGGAAATACTAACCATTCCTCAAAGTACCATTCTAGGTCTTTTTCTTCTTGGTTAGTAAAGGGGTCAGTAACCGTAATTGGGTAGCTGTTACCGCTATCAAAATTGAGACTAGCAGTAAAGCCACCATCGTTAATTCCTTCTTCGCGGATGGTGAGGACTAACATAGAGATAAGTTGAGAATTGTTCTATTACAACTCTTCAGCAGTTTAACGGTATTATACTGGAAAAAACCTATTGCTTTGAGCCTATGGATGTTCGAGCGGCAGTTGCCCTAGAAGCGGGAAAACCCCTAACTATTGAAACGGTAAAATTAGCAGCACCGCAAGCGGGGGAAGTGTTAGTAGAAATCAAAGCCACGGGAGTTTGTCACACCGATGCCTATACTCTCTCTGGGGCCGATCCTGAAGGCTTATTTCCCTCAATTTTAGGCCATGAAGGGGCCGGAATCGTGGTAGAAGTGGGAGAAGGTGTCACTAGCCTGAAAGTGGGGGATCATGTTATTCCCCTATACATTCCCGAATGTCGTCAGTGCGAATACTGTCTCAGCTTTAAAACCAATCTCTGTCAAGCGATTCGTCTTACCCAAGGTCGGGGAGTAATGCCAGATGGAACCAGTCGTTTTTCCCTCGATGGTCAGCCTCTTTATCACTACATGGGAACCTCGACTTTTGCTAACTATACCGTACTGCCGGAGATTTCTCTAGCTAAGATTCGCCCCGATGCTCCCTTTGAAAAAGTCTGTTATATCGGCTGCGGAGTCACTACAGGTATCGGTGCGGTGATTAATACCGCTAAAGTGGAACCGGGGGCAAAAGTGGTGGTTTTTGGTCTGGGAGGTATCGGTTTAAATGTTATTCAAGGGGCCCGTTTGGTGGGGGCCGATATGATTGTCGGGGTCGATATCAATCCCCAGAAACAAGCTTTAGCGACCAAATTCGGGATGACTCATTTTGTTAATCCCCAAGAAATCGAGGGGGATTTAGTGGCCTATCTGGTGGATTTAACTAAGGGTGGGGCCGATTATAGTTTTGAGTGTATCGGCAATGTCCAGATTATGCGTCAAGCTTTGGAATGTTGCCATAAGGGTTGGGGTGTTGCCACTATTATCGGTGTAGCCGGGGCCGGCCAAGAAATTAGTACCCGTCCTTTTCAATTAGTCACCGGACGGGTCTGGAAAGGTACGGCTTTTGGTGGAGCGAGAGGTCGTACAGATGTACCAAAAATAGTCGATTGGTACATGGACGGCAAGATTAACATCGATGATTTAATCACCCATGTTCTACCCCTGGCAAGAATTAACGAGGCCTTTGACCTGATGCGCCAAGGGGATTCTATCCGCAGTGTGATTACATTTTGAACAGGGATAATGTTAGATATAGTTAAGAAACACTTGACAAACTCTTAACTATATGTCTGCGCCAGTTTCCAGGCTCTCTTTAACTTACTATAGAAGCGATCAATCTTTGTGTCCTCTGTGTCTGGAGTGGTTCCTTCCACTCCCAGTATTTACTCCGATTTTGTTAAGATATATTGCGGATACCCTGAACTTTAGTAAACAGAGGAGCTAAATCACCTAGTATTGCGTCCTTTTCAGTGAACAGTAAACAGTGAAAAGACATCAGGAAAGTGCTATTTAAAACTACTCACTTAGAACTCAAATCTGATAAGGGACTTGCGCTTTGATAATGTACCTTTTGGGCGAACGCAGTTCGCCCCTACATTGTGGACAAAATCCGTTACTGTAGGGGCGCAAAGCTTGCGCCCTCCGATCGATCAGGTTTGCTGATCACCCTAAGTAGGGCGAGAGCCTTCGAGATGTTAGGGACTTGCGCTTTGATAATGTGCCATCTGGCTGGTCTAATTCTTCTACAGAGCGATTTTCTGGCTGGGATATTATTCCCACGCAAGTCCCTAACTGATGACTAATAACTTTTAAATTTTTAACTTTAAGCAAATGCGTAATAGCGGACTCCTATCAAAAACCAAAGTCAAACTGAAACGGAAAAAAACGCTCACCTCGCCGACGCGGCCAGCACCGAATAAATTACAGAATAAAATCAAAGATAAAGAGCGTCTAGTCGGTCGTCAGCGTCAGTCATGGCTAATTATGGGATTAATTAGCCTTGTCCTGCTAGGAGGAGTTGGCTCGCGCTTGGCCTATTTACAACTGCAGCAAGGACAAATTAACCGAGAAAGGGCAGAAAATAATCGGATTCGCATTCTTCCCAAACCTCCAGTCCGGGGCAACTTATTTGATCGCAATGGCAAAGTTTTGGCTACGGCCCGCTTAACCCATGCAGCCTATATTTGGCCCAAATCCCAGCGTAATCCCGCCCAAAAACTCAATCTTGACCGTTTAGCCACTATTTTAGGCATTCCCAGAAGCGACCTAGAAAAACGCATTAACGAAGCGGACGAAAACCCCTCCACCCTGATCCGCATCGCTAGGGGTTTAACTCCAGGCCAAATTATCGCCCTAGAGGAATACAAAGACGAATTAACCGGCATTGAAGTGGACGTGGAATCAGTGCGCTACTACCCCAATGGTAAAATCGGGGCGCATATTCTCGGTTATACGGGGGAACTAACCCCGGAGGAATATCAAGCCAAAAGACCCCAGGGCTACCGGTTGGGAGATGTCGTCGGTAAAATGGGTGTAGAAGCCGCCTACGAGTCAAAATTGCGGGGAGAATGGGGCGGAATGCAGTTAGAGGTCAACGGATCGGGACAAGTAATCCAAATTCTCGGCCAAAAAATTGCTAAACCGGGGCAAGATGTCACCCTGACACTAGATTTAAAACTCCAAAAAGCCGCCGAGGCCGCTTTAGGAAAACGCAAAGGTGCGATCGTGGCGATCGATCCCCGGGATGGTTCCGTGCGGGCCATGGTCAGTTATCCTAGTTTTGATCCCAATGTTTTCTCGGCCCCAATTACCACCGCCACTTGGAAAAAACTGCAAGCGGAGGGCAACCCGTTTGTTAACCGCGCTCTCCAAGGATTCCCCCCCGCTTCCACCTTTAAAGTCGTCACTGCCACTGCTGGCATGGAATCGGGGAAATTTCCCCCCAATACGGTCTTAAATACCTTTGCTGCCCTTTATGTGGGGGGGACAGCTTTTGGAGAATGGAATCACGCCGGTTTTGGTCCGATCGGTTTTGTCCGGGCCATGGCCATGAGTAGTAACACTTTTCACGGTCAAATTGGTCGCGGAGTGGGGGGACCGACTTTAATTGCCACGGCTCGGCGCTACGGTTTCGGTCAGAAAACTGGGATAGAATTAGCGGAAGAAACCCCGGGGTTAATTGCCGATCGCGATTGGAAGCTGCGTAATTTTAAAAACTGGGATTGGTCCGTAGGGGATACGATTAATATGTCGATCGGTCAAGGATTTACCCTCGCAACTCCCCTACAGGTAGCTGTGATGTTTGCTGTCCCCGCTAACGGCGGTTTTTTGGTGAAACCGCACCTTTTACAGGATGCCCGGGATGTTAAGGAATGGCGAAAATCTTTGAACATGAAACCTAGCACCCTAGACACCCTGAGAAAGTCCCTGAGAGCCGTGGTAGCGGAAGGAACGGGGCGGGCCCTATCAGACCCCGCTTTACCGCCTGTATCGGGCAAAAGCGGCACAGCAGAAGCACCTCCAGGCAAGTCCCACGCTTGGTTTGGAGCTTTCGCGCCTTTTGATAAGCCCGAAATTGTCGTGGTCGCCTTTGCGGAACATTCCGGCGGTGGTGGTGGTAAAGTGGCCGCACCTATGGTACGTCAGGTAATGGAGGCTTATTTTAATGTCAAGCCGAAAGAAGAAAAACCCCGGCCGAAGCCCTAGAGACCTGTGGCGGTAAGCGGCACACAGCGCACGGTAATTCCCGTGGCCGTGGCAATTTTTTCCGCCCAAATCGCCAATATTTCAGCGTTTACGGGTTTGAGAATTTGCATTCCGTCGGCAGCGGTGAGGGGATTATTACCGCGGGTTTCTAATTGTCTTTGTCTGGCCCGGGGACGGGTCGGGGTGTTGAGTTGAATTTCATCCGGTTGTAGCTGTTGCATCAAATCGATGTATCGGTCTTGCTCTTGGGGCGACCAAGAGGCCAGCACCATGGTTTGAATTGCTAGTTTTCCCGACCATTCTTGGCGAAATTGTCTTAATCCCGACCAAAGAATCTGCCAATCTAGGCCAGGGACTGGACGGTTAACCCGTCGCCATTGGGCCTCGGAAACAGCATCGATTTTAGCGGCGACGATATCAGCTTTGCTCAAGTCTTGACGCACTTGGGCATCTCCCAAAAGGGTACTATTGGTTAAGACCGCCACCGGCCGCTCGGTTATTTCCTTGACGGTGGCCAGTATTTCCCCTAAATTGAGGGCGAGGGTGGGTTCCCCGCTACCACTGAGAGTGACTATATCCACGTCCCAGGGGGCAAAGGCACTTAAATCCCTGCTAATTTGTTCGCTGGTGATAAAAACTCTTCGTTGCTCGGTTTTTTGCTCAATTTCTCCTAACTGACAGTAAGCACAGTTAAAGGAACAGGTAGAAACTAAACCAATCGGATCGATGCCCAAGGAACTGCCGAAACGCCAAGAGGCAACCGGACCATATACGGAGCAGAAATAATCTTGGCGAGCAGTCATCGAAAATACCGAAAGAAGACGGAGAGGGAGGGATTCGAACCCTCGGTACGGTCTTACGATTCGTACAACAGATTAGCAATCTGCCGCATTCGACCACTCTGCCACCTCTCCAAGATGACATTACTTTAGTCTAACATGAAAGGCCACTTTTTGGCAAGTAATTTTTGGGCAGTTAATCGCCTAAACGACCATCCTCCATATTGACAATGCGATCGGCGATGTCGAAAATCCGGTTATCGTGGGTGACAAGTAAAATCGTGCAACCTTGTTCTTTTGCCAATTTCTGCATGATTTCCACCACATTGCGCCCGGATTGTCTATCTAAGGCTGCGGTCGGTTCATCAGCGAGGACTAATTTGGGATGACTGACGAGGGCGCGAGCGATCGCAACCCGTTGTTTTTGTCCCCCAGACAAATTTTCTGGGTAATAATCGACTCGGTTTCCTAAGCCAACTGTTTCTAAGATCGCTTGTGCTTTGATGTCTAAATCTTCCTGAAGAAATTCTTCATGAAGTTCCAGAGATAAGCGAACATTTTGTTTAGCAGTCAGAAAACTCATTAAATTATGTGCTTGAAAAATATAGCCAAGTTGTTTACGAAGCTGGGTTAATTGGTTTTTGCTTGCTCCATATATTTGTTGTCCCAAAATTTTGAGACTCCCTTCTTGAGCGGAACGTAACCCCCCCATCAGAGTTAGTAGGGTAGTTTTGCCGGAGCCGGAAGGACCTGTTAAGATGACAATTTCTCCTAGATTAATATTAAGAGTAATATCAAATAATACCTGTTTACGCAGTTTTCCTTCGCCAAAATAGTGATTAAGAGAATTGATAGATATAACAGGTTCTAATGAAGTTACAGATTCAATTTGCAGCATTTCCATAGTTGTAACTATCCTCGAAACTAAAAAATATCCGCTGGGTCAGCAGAACGCAGTTTATTCATGGCGATCACTCCAGAAACAGCACACATAGTAATTGTCAATATTAATACCATTACAGCGCGTCCAAGTTTCATCATAATTGGTAATTGAGTAGCACTTGAACCAACTTGATAGAGTCCTAAAGACAGGAAAAAGCCGGAGATATAACCCAAAATAGCTAATAATAAGGCAGCTTGCATTAAGACACCAAGTAAGTAGCGATCGCTGTAACCCATAGCTTTCATAGTAGCGTATTCTGGTAGATGATCTGACACATCAGAATAAAGAATTTGATAAACAATCACAATACCAACAATAAATCCTACTATCACCCCTAAACTAAAAATGAAGCCGATTCCTTGAGTGCTCCAATAATGAATTTCATTTTGTGCCAATTGAGATGGAGTAAGTAGTTTTACATCTTTGGGTAAATTTGCTGTAATTTTTGCTTGAATTTCTTGAACATTTACTCCCGGTTTTAATTTAATAAGACCCATAGATATTTGCTCAGGTTTATTATCAGGAAAAAGGTTAAGAAAAGTTGAATCACTGGTAATGACATTCCCGTCAGTTACAAAGGAAGCTCCTATATTAAATAAACCAACTACCTCTACAGTTTTATCATTAACTTGGATTTCTAGATTTTCTTGCTGTTTGAATAAATCAGTAATTGGTCCGTATTCTGGTCGAGAACTTTGGTCAAATAATACCCGATTAAGTAGTTTTAATTTTGTTTGATTTTCCTCAAGTTCTACTAAGGATAAAGGTGGGTTAACTGGATCAATGCCCCAAACTAAAATAGTACGATTAATCTCAGTTTGAGGATTACGCCATTGAGCAAAACCCATATAGATAGGCAACACTGATTCAACTTGTTCATAGGCGAGGGTTTGAAATAATCGCTCTCTGGGAAATTGTTTAACTATGTATAGGGTTTGAAACTGAGAGTTAACTAAGACTAGATCCCCTTGTAAAAGTTGATAAGATTTTGCGGATCCATCAAACAAAGCATCTAACATTCCTAGTTGGAAAAACATCAGAATATCAGCAAAGGCAATTCCTGCTATTGCGACGAAAAGACGAATTTTTTTCTTCATTAGCTGATGCCATGCTAAGGGAGTTTTACGGAACAGTTTCTTGGGCATATACTGGCTCAATATTAAGGGTTTAAGAATTAGGATTGTCAACTTGTATTTCTACTTGTACTTGCAAATTAGTTAAGCTGGCTACCCGTTGACTATCTTGAGAATTGAGACGAATTTTGACTTCTATGACTCGGCGATCTAGATTTTCTCCTGGTTGACTACTAAAGACATTTTGCCGATTTACTTGTAAACCAATTTGAGAGACAGTACCCTTTAATTTACCCGAAAAAGCTTGGCTAGTAATGACAGCTTGTTGTCCCAGTTTCACTTTATCAATATCAGTTTGATACACCTCTGCTACAGCCACCATATCATTTGTTTGTGCTAGTTCTAGCAAACCAGAATCACCAATTTTTTCGCCAACTTGCGTATGAATTTTGAGAATTTGTCCGTTAATAGGACTCTTGATATAAACTTGATTTAAGTTCGTTTGTGCTTGTTGTAAATTAGCCACAGCATTATCAACTTCTGCTTGCGCTATTTGTAGATCAACTGGACGAACTTCAGCCACTTGATTAAGGGTAGCTTTTGCTTGTTGAATTTGCTGTATTCCTGTTGCCTTAGTACGCTCTAAGTTAGCTTGAGCTTCGGCGATCTGTTCTTGATAAGTGGTAATAATACGTTGTAGATCTGCTTGCGCTTCTTTGAGACTTTCTTGCAGGGTTTTTTGATTGAGACACTTACTATCATAATCAGAACTAGATACGACTCCATCTTGATATAACATCTGATAACGTTGACATTCAGTTTTAGCATTTTCTAGTTCTGCTTGTAAACGGGCAATTGTCGCTTTTTGTGTGGCTTTTTCTCCCTGTAACTGTGCTTGTAGTTTGGCTATAGTTGCCTTTTGCTCTCTAGTTTGTCCCTCTAAATCAGCTTTAGCCTTTTCTACCGTCGCTTTTTGAGCATTAATCTCTCCAACCTTTGCCCCTGCTTTAACTTGAGCTAGACGCGCTTGAACTACTTTTAACTGTTCTTGATTTTGTTTAACTACTGATTGTAAACGGTTACGAGAATCTAAAATCGCAATTATTTGTCCTGTGACTATTTTATCTCCTTCTTTAACTAATAATTGTTCTACGCGATCGCCATCTAAAGGCAAGGGAGCATCTAGACGGATAACTTCACTTTCCGGTTCTAATCTTCCTAATGCTGCTACTTTGGTAATAGGGGGCGTTGTTGCTTTTGATTCAGCGGGCGATGAATTATTCCATCTGAGGGGGAAAACTTGATAAACTACCCCCACACTGGTGATAGTTGTAGCAGCAATAGCAATGGCTAAAATCCAGCGTAAAGGATGAGAATGCTTGGATAATGAATCATTTTTCATAGCTATTTCTTCCGTTTTGTTTTTGCTCTAGATAACTGGTAATCATGTTTTTGAGTAAGATACCCTGCTCAGAAAAAGATATGGTTTCTCCCTCAAATAGTCTTACCAAAAGTAAACCGTGAAGTAGGTTGACAACTAAATTAACAACTGTTTGATCTTCTAAGTGTAAATAATCTCTAATAACCTCTCGAACTTTTTTGTTAGCTTGTTTTAAAATCTCATTTTCAAAAAACTCTTGAGGCTCTTTTGTTCGATAAAAATCAATCCAAATTAGAATTTGTTGACAAAAGTAATCTTTATTGTAGTCTACAAATTCCATCAGTGTAGCTATTCGCTCTGACAAAGCACCAGTATCTTTCGTCGCAGATTGAAAGTTAAGAGTATCTTCCTGTGTTTGCTCTAAAACCAACTGTAAGAATAAAGCTTCCTTGCTCGGAAAGTAGTGGTAAAGCGTGCCGGTTGAAACTCCAAGCTCTTGAGCAATTTGGCGCATGGTGACAGTGGCATAACCTTTTTGTGCGAACAGGTTAAAGCTCTTGCTCAATAGTTCCTTACGGTATTGCTGGTGATCTACGACTTTGGGCATACTTAGGCTTCCTCAACTACTGATTTAATTATACCATACATCCGTTATAAATAAACTCATCAGTTATAAGGCTTTGAGCAAACATAATGTACTTATAACTGTCCTAGTCCGAGCGCCAAACAAAAAACACCAAGAGCAAGCAAAGATAAACTGAGTAGGATATTTAATCGGATATAGATCCAGTTTTTTCGTCGACTCAGCCAAATTTTTAATCGTCTTTCTTGCCAAATAGCTGCAAAATTTAAAGCGACAATAGGCAAGGTATAAATCGTAGCATAAAGACCTAAGTAAAATGGTAAAAACACGAAAGGAGTTGCTAGTTTTCTGATTTCAATAATAGCCAGAATCAGTAGGAATGCTCCTGGTGTCTCCGCGAGGGTTGTCGCGCTACCAAAAGCCAAGAATTTGAGTCGATTTGCGTAATCTAAGGGGGGGAGAGAGTCCCACCTCCTTAGATTTGGAATTTCCTTTCTATGACACCAGCGATATAATCCATAAGCACTGACCATCCCTCCAACAAGAATTAACAGCCAGCCCCAGTTAACAGAAGATAGGTGTTGTCTCGATATTATCTCTTGCAGTTCACTTAATCCGAAGTAAAAAACGAATGATTGAACCAAAGTAGTCAAGAAAATACCATAGACGTAAGCCGAAACTCCCCCAGTCCCCCGATACAAAAATATCAGGATAGCGATGGCAATAGGGGTGGGATTGATGCTATCAATAAAAGCCAGCCACAAAATGGTCAAGGTAAGCATTGGATTAAGACTAGAAATAGGATTGTAGTGTCCCTCGACGACGGATATCCAAGGTAGCGCAGTGGAAAGAGCCACCGAAAGGCGCGTAATTCATGAAAGGGCAGGGAATTGGCTCAAATCCATGATCTTTGAGAAATCGAATCATCGTTTCTTGATGTTTTTCAATGATTACCCTTTTTTCATCAAGCATTAATACATTCATGCTAATCCATAAACTACACATACTAGCATTGGCATTGAAAAAACCTCCTGTGACAATATCGGGTTTAGGAGCAATGAGAATATCCCAAGATTTAAAAATGTCTGGGATTTTAGTAACATCAATATAATCTGGGTTCACTAATAACTTTCCAGGAGCCAGAGGCATGAAACTAGAATCAATGTGCATTGGTTGTCGGCATTTACTTTCGACTCTATGAATATTAAATTTATCCCCAACATGGCGTTCTAGCCATTGAATTCCCATCTCATTTGTCACGTTACTTCTCGTAACAAAAATGTCCTTACCACAGCGAATAAAATCCGCCGCATCAAAGACAGGTTCGCATTCCGTGATTACGTAGCGAATCGGTTCCCCTTCTTGAGGTATCTGATAGTTGCGATCATAGAGTCGATCGGTTAACTTGGGTTTAGGTGCGGCAGTCCATCGTGCACCTTTTTGAAAATATTCAATTAATAATGTTTGGTAAGCGTGGAGTTCAAAATATCGAGAACGCCATGCCATCGGGGTTTCAATAATTTCGTCTCCCAATACTAACAAACCATCTCGCGGACAGGCAGTACATAACCCTTTTGATTTCCAATCAGGGGTTTTGTAGGTCACGCTAAAATCCATAACATCGGGACGACGGACGGTAACTCCTTCAGATTCTAAAATATGGATGAAATGTTCTAAATCCTTACTGGCTTCTTCTATTAAAAATTTTGGATAACGTCGGCTACCAAATAACATCAATATTTTTGATAAACTTTGAGGAATTGTGGCGTTAACACTAAGATGATTCGGGGGAAACATCGCATTATCTAAACTGCCAACGATTACCTCTTCTAAAGGATCCCATTCATTATAAGAGTTGACAGTGGCGTTAAGAGTTGAGCATTTTTCTGCTTGTAAATTATTGGCAATCATCATTTTTCTCCTTTTTGTTTTGTGAATCGGGTAAGTTACCCTTTTTTTCGAGTTTTGTGATGGTAACTTAATTGACAGAAGTTGGATATTGTCGGCTTTAAAATTGATAGTGATCTCGGGTTTTTTTGAGAGCTTCAACAAAGAGATTAATATCCTCATCAGTATGCTTATTATTGATCATTAATCGGATTAAAGCTTTGCCACGTTCTACGGCAGGATAACGGAATATAGGAATACAATACCCCATTTCCAGTAAATCTCGTCGTACTTGTTCAGCTACTTCATCCTCACCAATAATAATTGAAGTAATATAGGATGGTGTATCATTAAGATGAAAACCTAAATCAATTAAATTTTCTCGCAGTTGTAAACAACGCTTGAGATAATTATCCATGATCTCCGGATGACTTTCCAAGTAGTTGATAATTTCCAGATTAGTCGCTGCTGTTGCTGGCTGCATTGTAGCCGTGAATAATGAAGTCCCTGAAAGAATCTCAAAAGATTTAACAAATTCTTCGGGTCCACTGATTGCTCCGCCTTCAATTCCCACTGCTTTAGAAAAAGAAACCATAATAAAAGTGGCTCTCTTTAAAGTTTGATATTCCTTATAAAAAGGTCGATTAGGATTACCATAAATCATAAATCCATTGGCATCATCAACATAAGATAAAGCCCCATAACGTTCACATATATCAAGTAATTGATCCACAGGGGCAATGCTTCCATCCGAAGAATATACCGTTTCAAAAACCACAACAATTTTAGGGGATTGAATCGTTTTTAAAACTTGTTCAAGGGAGGAAGGATCATTATGTTTGAAAGCGAAAACCTGAGAACCAAATTTTAGTCCAGATAGGGGATTCCATAAACTCCAGTGACAATCTCGATCCAATACAAAGACCACATCATGGTTATCTATTGTTACCGTTTCATCAAATCCAAAAGAACTGGTCATGGCATTCATAAAACCGATGTTAGCTAAAGCCCCAGTTCCAAAAGTTAAGGTATATTCTTTTTGCCATATTTCGTTCATCTTTTGTTCAAGTAAAATATGAGGACGGCAAACTCCTTGAGTAAGACGAGAACCCCCAGTGGCTAATCCATATTGACGGGTATTTTCACAAAACATATCAATGAAATGCTGTTCTTGTTGTAATCCCAGAAAATTAATCCCTGATAAGTTAATCAGTTCTCGTCCATCCCGTTTAATATGAGAGCCACTCATCCCATCCATAACCGGAATCCCTCCATAAAGAAATCCGCTGGCTTCAGAGTCTTCAAGAAATTTTTTATTACCCCATACATGGGATTTTACCGATTTTTGTGAGGCTGATTTATCTCGGATGAGTTGGCTCAAAAGATGACGCTTTTGAGAGGAAGAAAGTTGATTTAGAGTATCAATATTTGTAGCCATGGTGAATTTGTCTCCTATTTAGATAACATCGAACTGAGTAGAGCATCAACATCTTCATCACTAAGTTGATCTATCTGTTTCAACATCAGTTCTGATGAATGGTCAAAATGAGTTGGTAAAGAGTTCTGGGAATTAGCTGATGGTTTATCAGAAGAAATTTGGTGAGTTTCTAGGATTTGCTCATTCAGAAGTAGGGCTAAACTGGTAACAGTAACACCCTCAATGAATTTCACTAGAGGAATTTCAACTTCCCAATCGGTATTTAACCGATTCTTCAATTCAACAGCCATCAAAGAGTCAAAACCTATATCTTGTAAAGGCTGCTCAATATTAATCTGAGAGAGTTCCAAACCGAAAATCTGCGCCACAGCATTTTTAAGATAATTTATGAGCCAATCAAGGCGTGAGTCAGGATTCAAGTTTTGCCATTGGCAGACCAGCGTATTTTGTTTTACTTGTGGCATTTTATCTCCCTGTTCTGGGGAGGAAGCTAATTCCTTGAATAAGGGAGGTTTCGCTCCTTTATGACTATTAAGAAACTTAGACCAGTTGACAGGCATAACCGCGACTTGTCCAGCATTTTGCCCTAATAGTTCCTCTAATATTTGTAATCCTTGTTGGGGTGAAATCATATCCAGTCCCTGAGTAGCAAAACGGTCTTGTGAATAACTATCAAGACGGGTAGCCATTCCCCCTTCAGACCAAGGACCCCAGTTAATACTTAATCCGGGTAGTTCTAAACTCCGGCGATAGTGAGCTATAGCATCCATGAACGCATTAGCTGTGGCATAGTTACCTTGACCCGGTGAACCCATTAATGAGGCTATGGACGAGAAACAGACAAAGAAATCTAAAGGTAGATCCCAACTAAAACAATGTAGATTCCATGTTCCTGTTATTTTGGGAGCCATAACACGGGTAAAACGTGGCCAATCTAGTTGTGATAAGAGTCCATCATCTAACACTCCTGCTGCATGAACAATTCCACGCATAACGGGTAAGGATGCTGTAATTTTCTGGAATAATTTTTGAACATCCTCTTGTTTAGAAACATCAGCCTTGATGATAACTACCTCAGTTCCTGCCTGTTTCCATTGTTCAATCAATGTGATAGCTTCTGTATTTGGTTCACTTCGTCCGGTGAGAACTAAGTATTTAGCACCTTGAGAAACCATCCAATCAGCTACTTTTAACCCTAATGCTCCTAAACCTCCCGTAATTAAATAACTGCTATCAGAACGGATTGTTTGCGCTTGTTCTAAAACTGGCAGAGAAATCACAACTTTACCGATATGTTTGGCCTGTGCCATATATCGAAATGCTTCTACTACTTGCACGATGGGGAACACTTTGTAAGGTAAAGGTTTGAGAGTTTGTTGTTGAAAATGTTCCATCAATTGATTGAGCATTTGTGTGATTAAGTTCGGGTCTTTTTCGGCTAGTTCTAATAGATCAAAGGGATGATAAGAAGCTTCGGGGCATTTTTGCAAGACTTGGTTTTCATCCCAAATCCCAATTTTGCCAATTTCAATAAATCGCCCTTTTGTGTTTAATACGTCAAGACTCTTGGGAATAAATTCACCATTTAAGCTGTTGAAAACGATGTCAACCCCTTTATTTTGGGTAAGAGATAGGATCTGATCAGCAAAATCTAGGGTGCGGGAGTTCATTACTTGTTCTACCCCTATAGATTTCAGGAATTGAGACTTACTCCCACTAGCAGTGGCGAAAATCTCTGCTTTTACCTGTTGAGCGAGTTGAACGGCGGCCTGTCCTACCCCACCGGCGGCGGCATGGATTAACACGCGATCGCCCGCTTGAATTTTGGCTTGATGATGTAATCCGTAGTAAGCTGTCAAGAAGGCGATAGGAAGAGTAGCAGCTTCTTCAAAAGTCATATTAACGGGTTTAGTTGCTACAAAAGCAGCGTTTACGGTGACAAAACTGCTCAAACTACCTACGGCCATAGCGGCAATGACTTCATCCCCAACCTTGAAATGAGAAACTTTTTCCCCTACTGCGACGATTTTACCAGCACATTCTCCACCAAAGGGGATCTCAGTAGCAGAAGAAATCCCTAACTGTTGGGTATATTCTTTCAGAAGTCCTAGCGCGTTAAGAACATCTCGGAAGTTAAGTCCAGCCGCATAGACCTGTATCTCTACCTCAAGTGGCCCTGGTTGGCGACGTTCAAGGGGTTCTAGGGTCAGATTTTCTAAGATCCCATAGTTTGATATTTTAACTTGGAATGGTTTAGTTCCCAGTTGATTCTCAACATTTAGGGATTGAGCGCTATGTCGCACCAGTCGAGAAACATGACGGATTTCTTGACGATAAATAACCTGATTTTCGCTGTCAGGAGCTAATATTTCCGCTAAAAGTAGGGATTGGTTAGGATTTGATGATGCTTCTAGATCCACACATACACATTGTAATTCTGGATGTTCTAGGGCGATCGTTCGGCCAAGTCCCCATAAAGGTGCTTGTTCAATAGCTAAGGATGTGTCTGAGGGATCTAAAGTTTGTGCACCTTGAGTAACTAACCACAGACGGGGTAAATTTGTACCTCGTTTTTGAGTTAAAGCTTGAACTAGAGACAAGACACTACCACAGCCTATTTCTTGCGCCTTTTGTAAGGCTTCTAGAGATAAATCTGTAGATGAATTATTCTCACAACTCCATAAATGAACTATTCCTTTTAAGGGAGGTTTATTTTCTAAGCTCTCTTGGAAAAGTTTGGTAAAATCATCGGTAACAAGAGGATTAACTGTATAACTTTCTGGGTTTAGCTTTTGATAGTGAGAGCCAACAGAAACGATAATACAATATTCACCTAATTGTGTTAGTTGATTAGCTAAAGATGAACCCATTCCATCACCCTTGGTAAACAGTAACCAAGTGCCAAGATTTTCTGCTCCGGTTAAAGGTAAGTTCAAATCACGGTTTTGTGGTCGCCAGACTATTTCATATAACCAGTTTTCTGTCTCCTCTTTTTGCACAACTTGCCCCAGTTTTTGAGAACTAATACGCTTAACTGATAATCCTTGAATTTCGGCAAGCAGTACCCCACTGTCATCAAATAAATCCACATCTGCGGTGATGGTTTGGGAAGGCTCAGAAGAGTCTTGATTTAACTTAACTCTACTCCATAGATGAAGGGGTACAGAACCATAGACTTGATATTGCTTTAAACCCACAGGTAGGTAAGCATCGCCAGAGTCTTCTCTTGATAAAGCCGCCCCTAATACTTGTAAACTAGCATCCAGTAAAACGGGATGTAATTTGTAGTTACAAGCTTCATTAACTAAGGATTCTGGTAACTGAATCTGTCCGAGAGCCATTCCTTCATACTGCCACAGGTCTGTAATGGCTTGAAAACTTGCTCCGTAGTCCATTCCTCGTTGTTGTAATTGTTGATAATAATCTTCAACATTTACGGATTCAAGAGAATCAATTGATAAGTTTTCTAAGTTGACTGGACTGGGTTGAGTAATATCTGTTACTTTGATAATTTTACCCAAAGTATGAAGTGTCCAAGAATCGCCAACAGGATTAAGACTAAAGATTTCAAAGGTATAAGTCTGGGAATCTTGAGGAGTCAGAATTAACTCGATGTCTTTGACTTGATTACCCTCAAAAAATAAGGGATGCTCAATCTTCACATCTTCTAGGCTGATTGAGTCGGATTTAAAAACATTGATCCCAGCGACAAGAGCCATTTCTAAGTAAGCAGTAGCAGGGAAAATAGTGGTTGCTTGAATCTGATGGTGTTGAATATAATTGGGACAATCTTGACTGATTTGAGATTCAAAGATAATTGGTTTTAGTGGCAAATGTAACCGTTTTCCTATTAAAGGATGAAGATGTCCATTGCCATTGCTAGAGTATAACTCAAATTGCTGAGTACCCTGAGGATTGTTGTGAGAAATATGTCCTTTACCATTGGTTGACTCAACTCTTGTAGTGGAGCAGTCGGACAATATACTGCCATGGCAATACAATTGTCGGCTAAATTGATAAGTTGGCAGACTCAAACGATGATAGGAATAATCTTTTGAAAATCCAGTCCAATTTACAGGTGTTCCTTTAACATATAATTCTGCCAAACTTTGTAACATTTGTTGCCAATCTGATTTTCTAGATCGCAAACTTGGCAACCATACTCCCTTGCCTTCTGGAATACAATGACTTCCCATTCCTATTAAAATGGGTTGGGGACCAATTTCTAGATAAACCTCATAACCGTGGCTCGCTAGTGTATTCATTCCTGCGGCAAACTCTACGGTCTGGCGAATATGATTTACCCAATAAGAAGGCGTAGCTATTTCGGCTGTCGCTATTTTACCAGTGACATTAGAAATTAAGCTAATATTTGGTTTTGAGTAGGTGATTTCTCGGGCAATTTTGGCAAACTCGGTCAATATTGGCTCCATCAAAGGTGAGTGAAAAGCATGAGAAACTTGTAAGGTTTTTGTCTTCACCCATTCGGTATCTAAATTAGCGACTACTGCATCAACGGTTTGACTGTCCCCAGAAATAACAATGCTAGATGGCCCATTAATAGCAGCGATAGAAACCTGTTTTTCATAAGAAATAATGGCACGTCTGACAGTTTCTTCGTCGGCAGTAACTGCTACCATTTTACCGTTAGACGGTAATGCTTGCATTAAACGACCTCGATAAGCGATGAGTTTTAACCCATCTTCAAGACTGAACACCCCGGCAATGCAAGCGGCCACATATTCTCCTACACTATGACCCATAACTGCACTAGGTTCAATACCCCAAGATTTCCATAATTGAGCGAGTGCGTATTCTATGGCAAATAAGGCGGGTTGGGTGTAAGCTGTTTCATCTATGGGTGAGTTCTCTCCCTCTTGAGGATAGAGAATAGATAGCAAAGGTTTGTCTAAATAGATACTAAGAATCTCTTGACAGTGTTCAAGGGTTCTACGGAAAGTAGGTTGAGTCTCATAAAGTTCCCGGGCCATATTGATATATTGTGACCCCTGACCTGTAAAAAGAAACGCAATTTTCTGGTGCTTCTGGTGCGATAGTTCACCGGTCAAAATTCCCCCAGCTTCTTTGCCCTCAATAATAGCCTCTAACTGGGATTGTAATTGAGTTAAAGACTCAGTTTGAATAGCTAAACAATGATGAAAATGCGAGCGCCCCACATCAGCACTAAAGCAAAAGTCTTGTAAGTTGATTTGCGGATTTGCTTGAAGATAATTGTGATAACTTGATACTAATTCTCGCAAAGATGACTTAGTTTTAGCGGTAATAGTCAAGATAGCAAGAGATGGTTTATTTTGCTCTTGCTCCAAGGTTTCCGGAACAAATTCTTCTAAAATAACATGAGCATTAGTGCCACCAAAACCAAAAGAAGATACCCCAGCTAATCGCCCTTTTTTACCCTTTTTCCAAGGCTGTAATTGAGTAGGAATAGATAAGGAAGTTCCTTCTAGAGAAATATAAGGATTGAGTTTTTGCAAATGAAGGTGAGGAGGAATTTCACGATTTTGTAAAGCGAGGCAAACTTTAATCAGTGCGGCAATTCCTGCGGCTGCTTCGAGATGACCAATATTAGTTTTTACAGAGCCGATCCAACAGGGCTGATCTAATTGACGATCCTCGATTAATACTTCTTTGAGAGCATTAAGCTCAATCGGATCCCCTAAAGATGTACCTGTACCATGAGCTTCCACGTAGCTAATATCTTTGGCGCTTACCTGAGCTTTGGCTAAGGCTTTTTTAATAACAGCTTGTTGAGCTTGTTTATTGGGTGCAGTTAGTCCATTACTGTGACCATCTTGATTAACTGCTGAACCGCGAATAATTGCATAAATGCGATTGCCGTCTTGAATAGCCTTCTCTAGGCGTTTGAGGATAACCACCCCACAACCTTCGCCCCTTACATAGCCATTAGCACGTTCATCAAAGGTTTTACAGCGACCATCAGCGGCTAACATCCCTGCTTTTGAGAAATTAATAGTTAATTGGGGAGATAGCAGCAAATTTACCCCGGCTGCTAATGCGAGATGACATTCCCCATCTGTTAAGCTCTTACAAGCTTCGTGGACAGCAACTAACGAGGAAGAACAGGCCGTATCTATGGCTAAACTAGGTCCATGGAAATCTAGAAAATAAGATAAACGATTAGCCGCCACACAAAAAGCGTTACCCGTGCCATAGTAAGTGCCTATAGACTCATTATCTTTAGATAACAAGCGAGCATGATCATCACTACTGATGCCAACAAATACACCTGTTTGACTCCCTGCTAAAGTTTCGGGGGCAATACAAGCATTTTCGAGAGCTTCCCAACTAACTTCTAAGAGAAGTCTTTGCTGGGGATCCATTTCCACTGCTTCCCGAGGTGAGATGCCAAAAAATTGAGGATCAAAATCATACACATTATCTAAAAATCCACCATTTATGGGGTTTAAATTGCCCAGTTCTTGATGATTCCATCTTTGAGAAGATAATTCTGTTATTGCATCCCCTCCTTGGCGTAATAGTTGCCAGAATGCGTCTGGAGATTTAGCTTGAGGAAAACGACAGCCAATACCGATAATAGCGATCGGCTCATTTTGAGGTTGTGATGAGGTTTTTTGAGCGACTGTGGATGAAGTTGTAGCTAGAGCTTCAGAACTTAATCCATTTAGGGCTAAATAGTGAGCAACCGCATGAATGCTAGGATATTCATAAACCAGCATAGGAGATACACTTTTACCCAGCCATTGCTCAAGCTCTCCCGAAAGACTTACTGCCGCTAAAGAACTCAGTCCATAACTTGCTAAGTCTTGTTGAATATCTATTTTTTCTGGTGCTATTTGCAAGATCTCTGCAACTTTTTTAATTAGCCACTCTTCAATTGCTTCTTGAGTATCGGACACAATTTGATTCTGACTGATCTCAGAGAATTCTTCAACAACCTGATAACTTTTGACTTGTTTTAGCAGAGAGTTAATATCTGATTTAAGCTGCTTAAATCCATTCTTATGTTCAGGATTTTTACTCCAATCCCCAATCACATTAAGAGTTCCTGCTAGAAAACTAGCTCGACAAGCTTGACGTTGAATCTTGCCACTAGATGTCTTGGGAATACTTGCTGTTTTCAGCAGTACCACAGCATAAACATCTAGTTGATGTTCTTCGGCAACAGAGCGAATAATTTGCTCAATTACCGCTGGTGAGTCTAATTTACGCAGATAGCTTCGTTCGACTTCTTGAACAACTACTAGCCTTTCTTGACCAGCAATTTCCACTGAAAACACTGCTCCACACCCTTGCCGCAATCCTGGGTGACTTTTTTCGACGGTGGATTCAATATCTTGAGGATAATGATTACGTCCCTGAACAATAATTAAATCCTTGAGTCTTCCTGTGATAAATAACTCACCAGCCAGTAAAAATCCTAAATCTCCTGTCCGCAGAAATGGTCCAACCTGGGTATCAGCTAAATAAGCTTTGAAAGTTTCTGCTGTCTGTTCGGGTCGATTCCAATAACCCTGAGCTACACTGTCACTAGATACCCAAATTTCCCCTATTTCCCCATCTCGACATTCAGTTAAAGATTCAGGATTTACAATTACAATTTTTTCTGATAACCAAGCGTGACCACAACCAACTAATAATTGAGCATTCGGGTGTTGAGAGTTAATAGTAACGGCACTATTTTCTAAAAGAGCTAATTTATCAACTGCTTCAATCACAGGAGATTGGCTTTTAATTCCCCCCGATACAAATAGAGTAGTTTCAGCCATCCCATAACAAGGATAAAATGCCTCTCTCTTAAAACCATAATCAGCGAAAGTATTAGCAAATTTTTCTAAGGTAGCTGCTCGAACAGGTTCGGCCCCAGTAAAAGCCACATCCCAACAACTTAAATCCAGATTTTCTCGCTCTTGAGGTTTAATTTTATCAGCACATAATTCGTAAGCAAAATTAGGACCGCCACTACTGGTAGCGTTGTAGCGAGAAATAGCCTGTAACCATCGGAGCGGTTTTTGGATAAATGCTTCTGGAGGCATAATCACACAAGGAAATCCGACGTATACTGGTTGTAATACGTTACCAATTAGTCCCATATCATGGAATAGTGGCAACCATCCTACACCAATAGTTTCGCTTGTATGTCCAAAGGCAGAAGCAATCAGTTTTTCATTATAAAGTAAATTTTTATGACTAACCATAACTCCCTTAGGCATACCTGTGGAACCAGAAGTATATTGTAGGAAAGCTATGTCCTCTAAAGAAAGATTCGGTTTTTGCCAGTTTTCTGCTTGCTTATCCGGGATGTTATTAGTAGCTAGGCAAGGTACTGTTATTAACTCAGGGTCACTCGAAAATTTTTCCTCAATAGTATTTAATAAGGATGTAGTAGTTAAGGCCAGTTTGGCTTGGGCATCTTTAGTTATTGCTTGTAGTCGAGAGAGCTTTTGATTACGTCGGGGAGGATAAACGGGAACGGCAATAACACCCGCGTATAAACAGGCAAAGAAAGCAATGATAAATTCTTCCTCCGATGGATAGAGCAATAAAGCTCTTTCTCCCGGAGACATTTGTAACTGAAGTTGAGCCGCCAAAGCTTTTGCTTTTTGCTCTAATTGCTGATAAGTCAGTCTGGCGGTTTCTGTTTCTCCATTAGCCAAAAAGATATAAGCTGTTTGCTCGGCTTGCTGCAATGCTCTATGGTTCAAGATATCTACAAAAGTAGAAATGTCCTGAAAAATTTCGCCTTTAGATTTTGATTCTACAGATAAACAAAGCATTTTTTCCTCTACAACTGATTTCTGAAGTTCTTTTAACATAAAACTAATTACAGGGCAATCGCACGCACTTCAACATAACCTGACAATTGAGAATGGCAAAAAGTCTTGCTGATACAGGGTTTTGGGTTTTGACTGAATATTTGCTTTAGTATTGCTTACGTCAGGTTTATGACTGTTTCGTTACAAAGCAAAAGTCTGAAACGTTTGCATGGTCAATGGTTGAGGCCAAGCTGTATCTGTCAAGAGGTCTTTTTATGCGATTACCCTATCCCTCCTCTGGGTTCACTTTACCTAAACTCAATAAAGACTGCTTACTGTTTTTTATTTTTACCGCTCCTATTTTTATCCTAGCGGCTTACCCTAAGTAAAAATACTCAGTTAAACAAAATTTAATTATTTAATTGTCAAGTCCAGTAGTAATTTTGTAACCGTTCAGGAGAGGTGTCAAGCCGCCAGTGGCATTGACTCTGTGGAAGGACTCTCTTGGGACAGCAGAGAAGGAGAAGCACTGCCTTTCCCAGGGGCGCGAATCGCTTCGGTCATAAGGTTCTAAGCACAATTAATTACACATCTGAGCCGTCAGCCGTCAGCTTTTTCAGTGATCAGTAAACAGTGATATAGCGTTTCCTGTTCGTAAGAGGTACATTATCGATGTTGAAAAGCTTAATCAGCAAAGGTTTAACTGTCACACACGGGTGTGAGAACCGCTACAATTACTATAGATGGAAGGAAATCGGCTGTCCCTTTGCCTGTATGCTAGAAAGAGGAGCTAATTCGTTATTGAGCGAGCTTTTTCGCAAGGATTGACAGTATGGGTAATATTCACGAGCAGTTATTAGAGGAATTAGCCGAAGTGGAGTGGAGTGACTTGATCCCCCATGCTCAAAGGGATGCGCTGATCCTGGTTTCCGATTCCCTCAATTTAATCGAAGTGGCAGAAGCGATCGCCGGTGATCAGGTTGCTCAAGTGCAGAATTGGATCGGGGAAAAACTACTAGAAAAACCGACACAAGAGCAGTTAAGCGATTGGAATTCCCATCCCGATAACCTTTTTAATACACTAATCGTGCAACCTTTTGTGTTAATTCAGGCGGTAGCTTAGATAAAACCAAACCCCCCAATCTTGTCGGATTGAGGGGTAGGAAAGAATAATCCTGGCATCGAGCTATTGTCCCGGTCGGCAACCCGACAAGTATCTTGGACAGGATGGTTGCGTACAACTGGCTAATTGCGGCTCTTCGTTACCCTTTATGCTAAATCAACAGACAAGATGCCAAGACAACATACTTCTAACCCAAAAATTCCGAAAGTTTCTAAAGCCATAGCCTCTCCGTTTTATTAGTTT
>VYLM01000050.1_pt1 | contig 25048 bp, 27 predicted proteins | sample 5109491 | NCBI WGS metagenome assembly VYLM01 (sample SAMN12291813, study PRJNA351875) | freshwater metagenome | isolation source: freshwater lake | place: USA: Michigan, MSU3 lake | collected 2011-08-06 | reverse complement strand
CCAAAGTCTGACTACAGAAGTTTAATCCCCCTAAATCCCCCTTAAAAAGGGGAACTTAAAGGGGGATTTAAATTCGATGTGTAGTTTTCATTTAGAGAAATGGTATTACTTTCGATTTTATCACTCAATCCAAGCCTTTGGGGGGTTCTACCCCCCAAACCCCCCGCGCATTAGTTTTTCGGTGGGATGCTTACACGCGGCTGCTGACACATCTGTAATAATTTAGGAGTCACTGATAATTGCTGATTGTCGGTATTTCTACAAATGTGAGATGCACCCAATCAGTAAACAGTGATCAGTAATCAGTAATCAGTAATCAGTAATCAATAATCAGCGAAAAGACAGCAGCAAACTGCCATTTGATCAGGCTCACTTAATACATACTGCTCACTCAAAACTCAAAACTTAAATCTGATAACTGATAACTGATAACTGTTTACTGATAACTGATAACTGATAACTGATTCAATTAACCAAATTTAATCATTTCTCGTCCTACCATCACGGGTAATTCCCCTTTTAAAATCGGAATCAATGTCTCGCGAATTCTGTCCGCATCGGGGGGACATCCCGGCATAAAAATATCGATGGGAATGACTTGATGGACCGGCAGCACTTGATCTAATAATTCGGGAACGATACCGGGTTCTTCTGGTAGTTGAGGGGTGTTATCTCCTAACTCTAAATAAGCTCTTTTTAGAACGGGATCGGCAGTTCCCAACATATTCCGCATAGCGGGAACGTTAGCAGTCACAGCGCAATCACCAAAAGAAACGACGGTTTTGGTATTTTGACGGACTAGATGAATTAGTTCTAAATTATCCTGATTAGCGATCGCTCCTTCCACTAAACAGACATCGACATTTTCCGGATAGGTTTTCAGATCGCAGCCGACGGGACTATACACCACGTCAACTTTTTCGGCTAATTCTAACAGCCATTCGTCCAAATCGAGGAAGGACATATGACATCCCGAACAACCGGCTAACCAGACAGTAGCGAAGCGAATTTTAGACATAATTTTAATTCCTTGTTTGTTAGGTTTTGGCAATAGTGATTACTAGCTAATAGAAAAGCGGCTGTTTACCGAGGGGCGGGTTTTTGCCTGTCTCGACAAGTTCCTGATTATCTGCAATTAAAGAAAAAAGATCGATCCCCTTCCATTCTTGCAAAAATTCACAGATTAGCTGTGGTGTCCAATTTTCACCTCTAAAAAACTTAAAATTTTTCGTGTGGACATTGAGAAAAAAATGCAAGATATTACATTGATCCTGCGCCCCGAAAATAGTCCCCTTGACTGTCCAATTATCCACACTACTGGCGTAATCCTCGATCGCCCGATCTGCCGCCGCCACAAGCTCTCGGTATTGATCACAGAATTGGCGAAGCATCTGGGGAAATCGCCCAACTTCGGCGAAAAGTTCGATCGCAGACCAAGCTAAATTGGTTGGTTGAGATTGATAATCCAGCAGGGATAGACAGCGATCCAAGGCTTGCAGAAAGATCTGTTCGAGATTTGTATCATTCATAACATTATTGATTCCCTTGACGCAGTAGGACAGACCAACCATATTGAGCTTGAGCGATTTCGTGAGCAGAAGGCTGATTCATACCCTGATTAATCACTAAATCCGATTCTAAGATTTCGTGTTGTAAAAAGACACGATCGATCGCCGTTCCCTGTCCTCGCGCCATCCTCAACCACGCCTTTGCCATATCAATACTAGGCCAAAATTCATACTGACTGACACCGCTACCGAAAGCGTAGTCCTTTGCTCGTTGAGTTTCCCGAGCAGAAATACCGCAGTAATCGGAAATCAAGGGAATATCTTCATTCATCCCCATAATCTCGTCATACAGAGCCATTTCCGCCCGCAGATACTTGGCATAAATACCTAGATGTCCCCAACGAGCGTTTTGAGAATCTACCATTTTTCGCTAACGCGTCCATTGGTGTTCAGTCCTGGCGTTAACTAAAAATTCCAACTTCGATCGATCTTCCTCTTTTTCGGAAACGGCGGAACCCTTGCGGAATATGGCTCCCGTTGGACAAGCGGCAACACATTTGCCGCAGGAAGTACAGGCAGAAACGCTGCCCCAAGGCTGATCCATTCCCGCGATAATTTTATCTTTTTCGCCGCGATAAGCCAGATCCCAAACGTGCGCCCCTTCAATTTCATCACAGACTCGTACACAACGGGTACAGAGAACACAACGATTATGATCGATACCAAAAAGATGATGGGAAATATCGACTTCTCGCTTGGGAAAACGGTAGGGAAAACGACTATGATCCATACCCACTTCGATGGCTAAATCTTGCAATTCACAGTTACCATTAGCCACACAAACCGCACAAACGTGATTACCTTCAGCGAATAATAATTCCACCGTCATGCGGCGATATTCTTTCAGTTTTGGGGTATCGGTATGAACCACCATTCCTTCCGCCACTTCCGTTACACAGGCAGGTAATAATTTATTAATACCTTCAATTTCTACCAAACATAAGCGACAGGCAGCCACTTCGGAAACCCCATCGAGATGACAGAGGGCGGGAATTTTTATTCCTACCTGACTAGCGGCTGCGAGAACTCGCGAACCTGCTTCGATCGCTACATCTTTGCCATCAATGCTTAAAGTGATTACGGACATAAAAATTATTCTCCTTGAGGATAATATCCCTCTCCTTCCCATAGGCCACAATTTGTGGCCGAGGGTGGGATTTTTACAGAAAGTTTTAACCTAGACAAGCGGCTAAGTCTTTTGCGGGGGTGGTAATCGGCTGCAGATGATAGGTATCGGAGAGGAATTTGAGGACGTTAGGGGAGATAAATGCCGGTAAAGTTGGTCCCAGACGGATATTTTGAATACCTAGATGCAGCAGGGTGAGCAGTACAGCGATCGCTTTTTGTTCGTACCAAGAGATAATTAGGGAGAGGGGAATCTCGTTGACGCTAACGTTAAAAGCGTTGGCTAATCCTAGGGCGATTTTGATGGCACTATAGGCATCGTTACATTGTCCCACGTCCATCAGCCGGGGTAATCCTTCGATGCTACCCAATTGTTTGTCGAAAAAGCGGAATTTTCCACAGGCAAGGGTTAAAACGATGCAATCTTCGGGAACTTGTTCCACGAATTCGGTGTAGTAATTGCGATCGGGTTTTGCCCCATCGCAGCCCCCAACTAGGAAGAAGTGACGGATTTTACCCTGTTTAAGGGCATTAACCACCGTATCAGCGACACTGAGAACGGTATTGTGGGCAAATCCCACCATTACCTGCCGAGGTTCGCTTATTTCAGTAAATCCGGGCAATGATTGCGCTTTAGCAATCACGGGACTAAAATCGATCGCACCGTCCACTGTTTCTAAGCGGTTAATATGGGCATAACCCACAGGTCCGAGGGTAAAGAGTTTACTTTCATAGTTTTCGTGGGGGGGCATGAGACAATTAGTAGTTAAAACTATTGCCCCCGGAAACTTAGCAAATTCTTTAGTTTGATTTTGCCAGGCGGTGCCATAATGACCGTAGAGATGGGGATATTTTTCTTTGAGTTTTGGATAACCGTGGGCGGGTAATAATTCTCCGTGGGTGTAGACTGTTATCCCAGTATTGGCAGTTTGTGCCAGTAAAGCCGCTAATTGTTTAATATCATGGCCGGAGACTAAAATGGCTTTACCTAGACGCGGATTTAAGGGAACATTTGTCGGTATGGGATGACCGTAGGTTTCGGTATGACCTTGATCTAATAATTCCATGGCCCGCAGGTTTGCTTCCCCAACTTTTAGACAGATTGCCACCCAATCATTCAGGTTTAAATCTCCCCGGTCAATCGCCGCTAAAGTCTCTTGGATAACCTGATAAACTGAGTCATCCTCTTGACCTAATTCCTGAGCATGGAAAGTATAGGAAGCAAGACCTTTAACTCCGTAGATAGCGGTTAACTTTAGGGAAAAAATATCGAGGTCTTGTACTTTTTGAATTAGTTCTAAGGATACTTCTTGACCTTGGCTGACTAGGCTCTCATTAAAATTAGGCTGATAGTTAGCAAGTGCAGACCAGTCCAGCGATCCCAATTGTGCTTTTAAATTTTCCCGAATCTCTAAACAACGCTGAATATAATCGGTAAAACGTCTTTGATCGAAGTTCACATTGGTCATGGTGGCGAAAAGCGACTCGCAGGTAAAAATATCGGCTTCGCGAGTAGATATTGCCGCTTCTTTGGCTTTTAAAACCACCGATGCTAATCCCCGCAGACAATAAACTAATAAGTCTTGAACGGCGTTGACTTCGGGACTTTTTCCACAGGCCCCCCACTGATGACAACCATTACCACTAGCGGTTTGTTCGCATTGTTCACAAAACATAAGGTTTCTCTCTTTTTTTCAGTAGATTGACAGATTGTTGCGATTTTTTTCTACTAAATTGAATTCTGCTTTTTTGAAAGTTAGTTATCGGCCTTCACCCGGCAGGAATTATGGATTTTACGACTGGAAAGCTTGTCTTGACAGCCTCTACTCTCTGAACTATGTTTTTATTCTCTCACTTTTTTTGCCAGTTGGGTTCTGATTTTAGATTTCCTCAAGAATTACTGATTAAACAATTATTTAGTTGTCTTATTAAATTAAGTATTTTTTGTGATTTTTATGATATAATGAGCGAGATTTTCGATTTTTAGGTGGGTATTTGCCAGTGTCATAGCAATCGGTCTCCTGATTAGGATAGAAAGTTGGAACTTAAGAGTTATTATCGCCTAACTGTGATGATGGGATTGCTTTCGACATAGATAGTTATCTCTTTTTTTATTTACTTAACTTAACCGATTATCTCGCCGAATCTACTCAAAATTTTTATCTGTTTTTGCCAGATCCTGATATTTGACATCAAGACTGATGAACGATTTATTTTATTAGTGGTATTCCGATATCTTTGCAGATTTTATTAGCGAGAATATGCCTAATTTCCGTATGTCTTGGAATCGCAGATCTTTTATTTAATTGGGGGTTAAACCACCAAGAATGGCTAGGACTTGCTGAAAAAGTACGGGCGAAGCATTCGGATAGAAAATCTACGGTTTCACCGATAGGTTATTGTCCGAATGCTTCGCCCCTACAGGACGCGGGCCGATGAAGACGCAAGGTTTTGAACGACGATTCTCTCAAAATCTTGCACCTGTGAGAGCAAAACAGAACCCTAAAACTCTTACCTCGTCTATATTTAACATTTATTCAGCAAGTCCTATCTACCAATCTATCTGAACAGGATATTTTGCTAATATTGAATCATGGCTAATCAGTCTAGCATTTTCAAGATTAGCTTGAGCAACTAACAAGCGGTCAAATGGATCTTTATGGATGTTAGGTAAAGTATTTAAAGCTAAAACATGGCTGACTGTAATTGATAAAAGGCCAATTTGGTTAGTTTCCTGCTGAGTATTAATCATTTCTGCTAAAGGTATCTTGAGTGATAGTTTACCTAGTTGTAGTTTGATTTGCATTTCCCAAATACTTGTAATACTAAGTAATAGCGTATTACTAGGATCTCTACACAGTTCTAAAGCTCTTTGAGAGAGTTTTTCTGGTTCGCTATCCCACCAAATAAATGTATGGGTATCTAAAAGAAATTTCATGATTCACCTGTCCAAAATTCTTCAGGAAGTGGCTCATCAAAATCTTCGCTAGTCCCAATTTTTCCAGCGTGTAGTCCTGGTTGTCGTAACTTAGGAGAAGGAGTTTCAGACGTTGTTTTTTCAGTATCTCCCCAAGGAATTAGACGAGCTACAGGCTTGTTTCCTTCGGTTATAATAATTTCAGTATCTACCTTTATTAAGGCAAGTAGTTCTTGTAAAGTTAACTGTACTTGATTGAGATCAATAGTTTTGTTTGACATGAATAATTTTCTCTCTTTATTTACTTCACAAAATACAACAGGATTCAGTGATAACTGCCTCACAAGTTAATAAAGGTTTGGCAACTTTTTCCCATTGCTGAATTGCCCAATTGTGATAATTATCACTCCGGTATGTCTTGGAATCGCAGATCTTTTATTTAATTGGGGGTTAAACTACCAAGAATGGCTAGGACTTGCTGAAAAAGTACGGGCGAAGATTCGGGCAATAACTTATCGCTGAAACCGTAGATTTCCTATCCGAATGCTTCGCCCCTACAGGACGTGATCGATAAACTGTTTGCGTTTCATACAACAATTTTCTCTTCTTGGTAGTTTCCCTTTGTAGCGGCAATTGCTTCCTGTTTATTCAATTCTAATGCTTCGCTAAGAGTAATTTTTAGGGTTTCTAATAACTGATCACGAGATGCTTCTTGACAGTTAACTCCCGGAATTTCTTCTATCCAACCAATCCACCAATCTCCGTCTGGCTGAATGATAGCTGTGTAGGTGTTAGTCATAGAATATCTCCTTAGCTAAAATACAAATATATATTATTATACTCGATTTAGGAAACTCTGAAACCGCTCATCTCCCCGAATCTGCTCAAAATCTTTATCTGTTTTCGCCATATCCTGATATTCGACATCAAGATTGATGGCGCTTTGTAAGTTTTCGATAGCTAATTCCACATTATTTTGTAAGCCATAACAGCAAGCTTTATTGTAGTAAGCATTAGCATCATTTGAATTAATTTTAATAGCTTGATCCCAGGATGCGATCGCTTCTTCTAATCTGCCTAAATTACCTAACGCAATCCCTCGGTTGTTCCAAGCATCAGGGTCATCGGGTTTAATTTCTAAAGCTCGATCGTAGGATGCGATCGCTTCTGCAAATCTGCCTAAATCAGCTAACACAACCCCTCGGTTGTACCAAGCTTGATGTAAATCGGGTTTAATTTCTAAAGCTTTGTCGTAGGATGCGATCGCTTCTTCTAATCTGCCTAAATTACCTAACGCAATCCCTCGGTTGTTCCAAGCTTCATGATAATCGGGTTTAATTTCTAAAGCTCGATCGTAGGATGCGATCGCTTCTGCAAATCTGCCTAAATCATCTAACGCATTCCCTCGGTTGTTCCAAGCTTGATGGAAATCGGGTTTAATTTCTAAAGCTCGATCGTAGGATGCGATCGCTTGTTCAAATCTGCCTAAATTACCTAACGCAACCCCTCGGTTGTACCAAGCTTCATGCAAATCGGGTTTAATTTCTAAAGCTTTGTCGTAGGATGCGATCGCTTCTTGGTATTGTTCAAGATAATCAAAAGTAGTACCTTGATAAAACCAACCGTCTTCCCATTGAGGTAGCAAACTAACTAGACAGTTGAACCCTTTTAAGGCATCTCGATAGCGGTTTAATTCATATAGTTTAAGAGTAAATCCTGCTAGAGAAGGCAACATTTCAAGAGGTTTTTCTTCAAATAACTGCCAAATTAACTGTTTTAGAGGACGCAAATAGTCATTTAATTCTACCTGCTTTCCCTTGGCTTCAATTTGTCCGTCGCGAGGTTCTAAAATGTTTTCTCTGGCAATTAAATCAGCCAAACTTTGCTTGATTTTCCAGCGATACCAGAGTTGTTGCCACATATTTCCCTTGGCGATAAATCTGGCAGTGGGTTCAACAATAAACGGCTCTAAGGAAACATTACACTGGCGCAACAAATCCACCGCAGCATAGATATATTTCGCGAGAGTATCCCTGTTAATTGCATCCTGATAACGTTTTTTCCAGTTGCCTCGTAGAGTAGCTTGATAGTTGGCAGGATTGAGGGGTAATTGTCGGTTGTCGAGGCGCACTAAATTTTCTACCACATTGCGAAAGGTAGAATCATTATAGGCAGCAATGCTGCTGTAGTCAGTTTCAGCTTTAATGTTGGTTTGCGGGATAGTATCCTGCAATAATTCGACAATTGCACCGTCTTCCGGTGATGGCAATTCTACCAAGTGAAAACGGTTCCACAGTTTTGGGTATTTGTCCCACTGTAACTTATCCCATTCACTCGGTTGTCCCGGTAATTCGGGTTCTTTTTCATCTCTCGCAGTGGCAATTACTCGCACTTCTTCGGGACGAGTACAATGGTTTTCATAAGCTTCCAGGGTTTTTAATAGTCGTTCTTGTAAGGGAATATTAATCGCCGCAAGAGGACTATCTTTTGCTTGGGGATTTTGGTCGATTTTCAAACTACGGCGCATATATGAGTTAAGATCGTCGAGTAAAAATAGTAATTTTCTATCTGTTCCAATTGCCTCTAATTGGTTATTTTCAGGTCGCTCTAACCATTCTCCTAATTTTAATACTAATACCGTCCAGCCTTCATGATTCAAGCGTTGCGCTACTTCAGCAGCTTCTCTAGTTTTGCCGATTCCTGTGGGTCCGAGAATAATTAACCAGCGATTTTCCTCCAGATTTTGCAGAAGTTCGTTAGTAAAGTTTCGGTCAGCCATTCGGTGTTGGTAAATAATATTATGATCCGCTAAAGGAGATTTATCCTTTTCATCCCTTTTGTAGATAATCGGGATTACATTGCTATTGGGGGCAATTTTCGTAAAGGGTAAGGACGGTTCAATGATTCGGACTTTTCGTTTTTGCTCTCGATACCACCAAATGAAACCGATTATTGCCAGAACAACAGTCACTAATGCACCAGAGAGGAGATTGTCAATCCAGTCTTTATTAGTTTGATAGAATTTTATTATAGAATTCCACATAAGCCTATTTTAGATTTGAGATTTTCGATTTGAGATTGCGGAATGTGTGTCTAAAGATTTGTAGAAAATTAGTTCGACTTCTTTTCACCGGTGAGAATATTTTTCCTCCTCGCCATGATAAGACAAATTTTAGGGCTCTTCTAGGTTCTGTGTGATAAGTTTAATTGACAATATGATCGATCGATCTTTGTGTCCTTTGTGTCTTTGTGGTTTGTTCCACCCCCTCGCTCTTGAGAAATGTATCTTAGAATACATTTTACCCACCAAAGCTGGGAGAGCCATTTTAGCTGCTTGTAAGTAAGTGGTTCTAATTAAATTGAAGATAGATTTTGTCCTTGATCCCCCCTTAATCCCCCCTTGATAAGGGGAGTGCCGATCCCCCCTTAATCCCCCCTTGATAAGGGGAGTGCCGATCCCCCCTTAATCCCCCCTTGATAAGGGGGATGCCGATCCCCCCTTAATCCCCCCTTGATAAGGGGGATGCCGATCCCCCCTTAATCCCCCCTTGATAAGGGGGGAAATATGATAATTTTTAACACCTACCTAGTTAGAATAATCGACTAAACCTAATAAATCCCGATTAATCGGACAAAATAGGGCAATTTGCCCATTCATGGGCCAGAGGAGAGAAAAATTGTCAGACAATCGGGAAAAAGTGACAGGGGAAAAATTTTTCTAGACTGGAGTAGCCAAAAAATCCCAGTCCGGTTAAAATTGATTATCGATCGATTGTGTGAGGAGTCCGACCCCCATGACCAATAAACACACAGCAAGGCTGCTGGGTAGTTACCTGCAGCGCCTGCCTGCTCATAGCTGGCTCATCCTAGTTTTTTGGGCTTTGATTATCGCTCCAGTCCAAGCTGCTGTCGAATTACGCATTGCCATCAGTAAAGGTGTTAGCGCCGTCTCCGTGGGTAGTTCCACCGATGCTGTGGTGAAAGATGGGGCCGGGAGAGTCCTAGGAGAATTGACCGCCATGAATGCCCTCAATGCTAATCCCAGAGGAAAAGCGGTGGGTTTGGCCGATTGGCAGGCCAGTCAATTGATCATCGAACCGGAGAATGATGGTTACGTCTGGATTAATGATCGCTGGTATCGAGGACGCACAAGGATCATTCGGCAAGGTTCTGGGGTGACAGCCCTAAATTTAGTCGATTTAGAGGAATATCTCTATAGTGTCGTCGGTGCGGAGGCGATTCCCTCCTGGCCGCAAGAGGCCCTAAAAGCCCAATCCGTGGCGGCGCGTACCTATGCCCTCTACCAAATGAATACTTCTGGTAATCGCATCTACGATCTCGATACTACCACCCGCACCCAAGTTTATAAGGGTCTAGAAAGCGAGTTTACTAGCACCCACGAGGCGGTTAATGCCACCGCCGGACAAATTATGAGTTTCAACGGCAAACCGATTTTAGCGGTGTTTCACTCCTCCTCCGGGGGTCATACGGAAAATGTCGAAGATGTTTGGAATTCCCCCTTACCCTACCTGCGCGGTGTCGTCGATTACGACCAAGTCGCCCCGGTATTCCAATGGTCAAAAAACTTTAGCGCCGGGGAATTAGGCCGTTTAATCGGTGGTGTCGGTCGTGTGCGATCGCTATCTCCCGAAAGAACCACTCCCCACGGACGAGTGATTAGAATGCGTATAGTGGGCGATCAAGGCTCTAAATTAATCTCTGATACCCAATTACGGCGATTCCTCGAGCTGCGTAGTACCCTATTCACGATTTCAGCTAATAACGGTACTTTTGCCATTAATGGTCGCGGTTTCGGTCATGGGATCGGTTTAAGTCAATGGGGCGCTTTTTCCCTCGCTGACCAAGGGGTGACTTATGACCGGATTCTCGGCCATTATTATCAAAATGCTCGTTTGACTGAAATGCCCAATTAAAAAGGCTGTCAGCCATTTCCAGTCAACAGTAAACAGTGAACTGATCACTGATAACAAGGATCGAATCTAAAACCTAATTGGTTAAGCTAAGTAGGGAGGCACAATTATTTGTAGGATGGGTTAGCGGTAGCGTAAACTATGCTGGCGTTGGGTTTCATGCTTCAACCCAACCTACGTTCATCTGATCAGTGATCACTGATAACTGATCACTGATAACTGATAACTGATTGTGAGATAATGTCTGATCTCACTTGTAATTTTTGACTTGCATGACCATCGTTACCGAAGCCTTAACCGAGTTGGAACCAGTCATAAAAACTACCTTTACCGTTGAGGAAATTCGCCAACTACTGCCCCATCGTTATCCCTTTGCCCTAGTCGATCGCATTATTGACTATGTACCAGGTAAAAAGGCTGTTGGCCTAAAAAATGTCACGATCAACGAGCCTTTTTTTCCCGGTCATATTCCCAGTCGTCCCTTGATGCCGGGGGTGTTAATTGTTGAATCCATGGCCCAAGTCGGGGGAGTGATTTTGACCCAATTACCCGGGATGAAAGGGAAATTTTTTGCCTTCGCTGGCATTGATAAAACCCGTTTTCGTCGTCCTGTGGTGCCGGGAGATCAATTAATTATGACGGTGGAATTATTATCCTTCAAGATGAATAAAATTGCTAAAATGCAGGGGGAAGCAAGAGTCGATGGGCAATTGGCCGCCCAGGGTGAAATGATGTTTTCTGTCTTTGATTGACCTATGAATTTTGATCGAGATCGTCTCCGACAAGAACTAAATTTATTTGCTATTCTAGGGGCTTTTATTACCAATATTTTCGCTAATATTTTTCCTCTTAAGGGCGAAAATATCGGGGCTATCTCGAATACAGTTTTTCAAGATGTCTTAATTGTTCCCGCTAATTATGCTTTTGCGATCTGGGGATTAATTTATCTGGGTTTAATTAGTCTGGGAATTTACCAAGCTTTGGCTTTTAATAAAACTGAACCACGTTTGCGTCGGTTAGGCTACGAATTAGCCATCGCTAGTGCTTGTCAGATTCTCTGGGTAATTCTCTTTCAATTGCGTTTTTTTACCCTGTCTTTACTGGCAATGCTAGGCATTTTAATCCCTCTCATCCGGCTTTATCTTCGCTTAGAAATTAATCGCTTGATTGTGAATCGTAAACAGGGTTTATTAGTTAATGCTCCTATTAGTATTTATTTCGCTTGGATTAGCGTGGCCACGATTGTCAATGTCGCTTCGGTGCTAGATTGGATCGACTGGCAGCGATGGGGTCTAACTGACCAGATCTGGACGGTAATAATTCTGCTTATCGGGGCGATAATCGCGATTTTAGTCGGTTTAAAAAGAAAAGATCGGGCTTTTATCGGGGTGTTTATCTGGGCTTTTTTGGCGATCGCTGTTAAACAGATTTCTCTGCCTCTAATTGCGATAACAGCGATTATATTAGCGATTATCCTAACTTTTTTGGTTTTTCGTGGCAATTTTCGCCCTCTGAGTCGTTAAAATGCGGGATCACAGCGAATTTCGACGATAAAGCCATCGGGATCGTAGAAGTAAACCCCTCTCCCAGTCGGCCGGGTTACGGGTCCACTAGCAATAGTAATTCCCTGACTTTGTAGCACTTCTAGGGCAAAATCGAAGCATTCCGGGGCAATATCGAAGGCTAAATGGTTGGCACGGGTAAAAGCGATTTCGGGATTGTCGTCGGGAGGGTTTAAATCTGGTTCCCAAAATAGGTCAATTACTGTACCATCGGGGGTGATAAAATTGGCCACTTTTCCCTGGGCAACTAATTCTTTTAAGGTACTGGGAATTTTTTCCCCCACTAATTCCTCTAATCCTAATATTTCCCCATAAAAATGACGAGAGGCATCCATATCTTTGACGTTGAAAGCGATATGATGAACTTTTCGCAGTTGACCGATTTTGAGTTTTTTCGCAGTTACGAAAGGGCTAATAGTCATTTTAGTTATCATTTATCAGTAAAGGATTGGGGGATTTTTCAGTGAACAGTAATCAGTAATCAGTGAAAAGACAGCACTATTAATGTCATTTAATACTCCTCATTTAATACCGTTAACTGATAACTGATAACTGATTGGCGACTTAAGAGTTAATTTTTTGCAATAATTGTCGAATGGATTCGGCATCTTGAGCGTTGGGTAGGAGAGCGAGATAGAAGCCTAAATCCTGTTGCGCTTGGCTGAGTTGTCCAATTTGATAGTAAACTAAACCTCGATCGCGCAGCTCTAGGGGATGATTAGGAATGAGCAAAAGTAGTAGATCTATTGTCCGAATTGTCTGAGACCATTGTTGACGATTCAGGTAAATATATTTTAAATTAGTCAACAAACGTAATAAAATTTGCTGATTGGTAGCAATATTGAGAAAATGTTCTTCTAATTTAACTGGCTGTTGATAAATTTGACTTAATCTTTCTTGACAGTCCTGTTTAAATAGGATTTCACCACCGTGAAAGGGATCGACAAAGATTTCTACTTCCTCGAAATCGGGACGGATAATAAAATGCCCTGGCATACCAATTCCTACCATGGGAAAATCTATCTGTTTGGCAATCTCTAAATAGATAATCGAGAGAGTGAGTGGGATACCAGTGCGGCGATCAATTACGTCATTTAAGTAGCTATTGCGGGGGTCATAGTATTCTTGGGTATTACCGGTAAATTGTAAATCTTCAAACAAATATTGATTGATAACCTTGACTATTTTTAAGGGATATAATCTATCGGGTAGGCGTTTTTTTACCTCGTCAGCCATTAAATTTATCCTATTTAAATAGTGATCAATCTTGAGACGGGGATATTCAAAATTGGCTATTTGTAGAGCTGCCCGAGCTAGATTTATCTCATGATCAGGATGTTGAATTGTTTCGATGAAGGCCTGGTATAAGAGTTCAAGGGTCATTAGAAAAGGGTATTAATCAGATTATCAACTATTTTAACCGATCCTTCTGGTTTTATCGCTTCTCTTTTCTGATCACTATTAAAGATTCAGCGCTTTAGATGAGCTTTCCCCGGAGGAGTAACGAGAAATCTTGTCAAGGTCTAGATTAACCACCGCTTTTTCTAAAGGGATCGTGCGACAATTTTTAGATTGATCCTGCACTTGATAAACTAATTGATTTGTCCAATCTAAAGCAGTTAACCAACCACTTTGGGGATGATAAACCCCAGTTTCAATGTCTAGCCAACCGCTGCCGCGAGCTAGTTGTCCCGGTTTGACATCAGGAAAGGTAAAGGTTAAAGTATGACCTGTGATGATTAGTTTATCCTTGAAATAGGGTTGGGTCATGGTATGAAATTCGTTTCTAATCCAACAAAACTCCTCGTTTGTTTGCTGTTCAAGGGGATATTCTGGGTGTACTCCCGCATGAACTAACCAAATATCTCCTAGGTCTAAATAAGCGGGTAGGGATTGGAACCAATTGATATGCTCGGCGGGTATATTGTTATTATAACTTAGTAGTGTCGCCGCCCCGCCACTCTCGATCCAACCGTTTAACCATCTTTCAGAAACTTCTTTTCCTGCTAAAGCTTTTAAGAGCATATATTCATGATTTCCTAGGAGACACTGGTAGTTATTTTTGATGACAAAATCCACCACTTCTAAGCTCTGCTCTCCTCGATCAATTAAATCCCCCAGAAAATAAACCTCATCCTCACTATCGGGAGCAACTCGGTTTAATAGTCGCAAAAGTGCCTGAAAATTGCCATGCACATCTCCGATAATAATACGACGCGGTTCTTGAGTTTGTTTCCCTATGTTTCTAAAAAACATACACCCCTCCCTAATCCCTGAGATTGCTACTCTTTTATTGCTAAAAAAGTAGTTTTTATATAGTCTTAATTTTATTATAGGACAAGCCTTTCCCTTTGACAGTCACTCCCTCCTAAGAACCGCCAGAGAAAGGCTGTAATTATTTTGTAAAGTATTTTTACAATCTCTGGACAGAGAGCGGTCGGGTTATGGTACTATTTTTTTATGATCAGTTTTTATACAATTGGACATCAGCACTCATAGCTAAACGCAAAGATTCCCATTGTATAAAAAAGTATCTCAAAAAAATGCTCCCTTGTCAAGCATCATCAAAAAAAAAGTTTTTTTTGAGATTATAATAAAAAAAAATTAGTTTTCTGCTGCTATGATAACCCTAATTAACGCTAGAATTCCCGCCCATCAGGATCGACAACAAATAGAGATAAATGCTGCGGGAAAGATCGAGAGAATCACGGAGATGGGGGGAAGGAAAAAAGGGGAAAAGATTATCGATATGGAAGGGGATTGGCTATCCTTAGGAGGAGTAGATTTACAGATCAACGGAGGATTAGGATTAGCATTTCCTGACTTAGAAATAACAGATCTAGAAAAATTAGATAATATTAGCGATTATCTGGGGAATCAAGGAATTGATGGTTATCTTCCCACCCTAGTCACCACGTCCGTGGAGAAATTTCAAAAATCCCTCTCAGTAATTGCCAAATATATCGAAAAACAGCAACAGGAAAATCGAGCGAGCGCCCAGGTTTTAGGAGTACATTTAGAGGGACCATTTTTAAACTATGAAAAAAGGGGAGCGCATCCGGGACAATATCTTTTAAACCCAAGTATAGAAACAGTAGATAAAATTTTTGGGAACTACTTATCGATTGTAAAAATTATCACTCTAGCACCAGAATTAGATAGTAGCAGTACGGTGATTAAATACCTAAGCGATCGAGGAATTACCGTCAGTTTAGGACATTCGCAAGCGAGTCAAGAAATAGCCAAAAAAGCCTTTTTCCAAGGGGCAAAAATGGTTACTCATGCCTTTAATGCCATGCCTCCTTTACATCATCGTCAACCGGGTTTATTAGGGGAAGCAATTATCAATCGCGAGGTATATTGTGGGTTAATTGCCGATGGTCAACACATCCATCCAACCATGATAGAATTATTACTAAAAGCCAGTAATTATCATCAAGGAATTTTCTTAGTTAGTGATGCTTTAGCGCCGATCGGTTTAGGGGATGGTGTCTATCCTTGGGACGAGAGAGAAATTGAAGTCAAACAGGGAACAGCAAGACTTTTTGACGGTACTTTAGCGGGAACAACCTTACCCTTATTACAAGGAGTAGCCAATTTAGTTAACTGGGGAATATGTGATTTAGAAACGGCAATTCTTCTAGCGACAGAATCCCCCAGAAAAGCGATCAGATTAGCGGGTTTATCAGTGGGACAACCTGCCAACTTTTTGCGCTGGCAATCGGCATCAAATTGGGAAAGATTGGATTTCCGTCAGCATTTTGGACTCTAACTGTTGAATGAGGGTATCAAGATCGACTTCGAGGCGATCAAAACATTCAGGAGGAGAAAGATCGGGTTGAAAATAAATCAATTTTACCTGACCATCACCGATAGCGACTATAGCCACTTCTTCGCTGGGATTATAGCGATAAATAATCCCAAGCATCTCTTGAATTTTACAATTAACCTTGCGATTTAATTTCTCTAGGGACTCCCTAGAACAACAGACAAAATGAGGCTGAGGTTTAAGATCGATGCCTAGGGTTTCTTGAGCATCTTCTCCCCATTCCGAGAGTAAACCCCACATTAAACCGGCTAATTCCTGTTGATTTTCTTGCACAAATTGATCTAATTGATAGCGCCATTGATTAGCGGGATCATCGGGTATTGCTTGTTCAAATCTCATCATTAGCCTCTTTTCAGTTATCAGTTATCAGTTATCAGTCATCAGTCATCAGTTATCAGTTATCAGTTATCAGTTATCAGTTATCAGTCCTTAATAAGGGGGGTGCCGATCCCCCCTGCCCCCCTTGATAAGGGGGGTGCCGATAGGCGGGGGGATCCCCCTTAATAAGGGGGGAAAGCTGAGAATTTTTAACACCTACCTACTTATAGACAACTTTTCCTCTAGATAGGGATTGAATAGGGATAGAACTATTCACCTTTTCAGTTAACGACGGTACTCATCACCGCAATCACCGATTAACTGCAATAAATCCCGGGATTTTTCCAAGACATGATCAATTTTTTGATAGTCTTGGGGAGATAATTGAAAATCGAAAATACGGGCATTTTCTGCGATATGTTCAGCAACACCCAAACGCACCCCGATAATTGCTCCAGCTACGGCTTTTTGTTCAAGAACGTAACGCACTGCCACATTAGGAATGGTGACATGATAGGAATCAGCGATCGCTTTAAGAACAGTTAATAATTCTTGGAATAATTGCCAGTTTCCCCAAGCATCGATCATGTTTTTATATTTCCGTAAACTAGCGGTATTGAGACTCATGGCATTGGGTTCAGGATGACCGAGATATTTAGCTCCTAATAAGCCTCCTGCTAGAGTACCATAGGCCAGGAGATAGATGTTATGTTCTTGGCAAAACTGCGCCATTTTGACGAGGGGACGACGATCGATTAGAGAAAACTGGACTTGATTGGAGACTATTGTAATCCCGGCGCTGAGAATAACTTTTAAATGTTCCGTGTCGAAATTAGTCAAGGCTAGGTGTTTAATTTTGCCTTCCTGTTGTAATTCCCCTAAAAAATATAAGGCATCTAGATAATTTTTATCGCGATAATCCCACCAGTGAAACTGCAATAAATCGAGACTATCCACATCCATGCGACGCAGGGAAATAGCGATATTTTTTGCGACTATTTCCTTAGTCATTTTACCCGGACGGGGAACCCATTTAGTGAAAGCTTGCAGATTATTTAAAGCATCAATACCCCTTTGAGCGACTAATTGACGACGAAATTCACCGATAAAATCTTCAGCCGGACCGTAATGATCGGCCAGATCCCAAGTGGTGAAACCGGCATCTAGATAGGAGAACATACTAGGGATCGCTTTTTGGGGTGCGATCGAACCATGGGTGCCTGAAACTTGCCACATTCCGTTCAAAATACGACAAATTTCCAGATCGGGGGTAAACTGTAAGCGACGAGATTCGGACATGGGGACTTTTCAGTGTTGCTAAAGGCACGGCGTAGCCGTCCAGTAAACAGTAAACAGTAATCAGTGAAAAGACAGCAGAAAACTGCCATTGAATACTGCTCACTTAATATTCTATTCTCCTACTGACCACCAATCACCGATTACTGATTCAAGACAGATCGATCGTCCCTGTCTGGAAAAACGCAGTCAAGGGGAAGACTTTCGGAAAAATCTCCCCCTGTTTAGGTTTTTGCTGCTCAATTTTTGCCCGGTTAATATTCCACTTCCAATCGCGCTGCGGTGACAGCATCAAAAGCGAAAGCGAGAACTATAGGCATAGGACAAGCGAGGATGACACAGAGAATTAAAGCTGTCACAGTCAATCCAATCGCCATTCCTAACCAAAGTTTTTCGGCAGGGGATAGACCTTTTTGACGCTTAATATTTTGTAACACTTTGGTGGGAATTGGTTCTGGCATGACGGCATTGGGAGGGAATGCCCAATAATTACTGTAGCGTTCGAGAAATAGCTCTGTCCAGCCGTTTTCTTGACACCATTCTTGAATCCATGGTTCGTGAAAGTGTTTCATTGCTTCCCTGTTGACTTTTTCTGGTGATTACTTTAAACATCTCTTGATGCGAACTTCATCCTAGCAAAGCTATCTTAAGGGTCGATCGGATTCAATAAAACTTAATATATGAGTAGTCGGTGGGTAAAATGTATTCTAAGATACAGTGCCAGCGAACGACCAGAACGAACCACAAAGACACAAAGGACACAAAGATCGATCGCTCCCATATAAGTTAAACCGATCACACAAAAGGAAATAATTGTTAAAAAATTTCGGTTCTTGATTCGGTACAGATTGCCTGTAATTTTTGGTCCCAAGTATCGAGGGGAAGGGTATCGAGATAGGCAAAGTCAAAGACAATCCCGATCGAGGGGATAGCTTGCCATTCGGGGGAATGTAGGAGACGATCAAAATAACCTCCCCCGTAACCTAAGCGATAACCTTGGCGATCGCAAGCGACGGCGGGAATTAACAGTAAGTCCACTTCGGTCGGTAAAATGAGAGGAGCGATCGCTGTTGGTTCATAGATGCCATAACGATTTAATTCTAGGGGATCGTCGGCAGTCCAACAGTGCCAAGTCAGGCTATCTCCGTCACAACGGGGAAAACCCCAGCGATGGTGTTGACAAAATAAGGAACTTAAATCCGGCTCTTGACGATAACTGAAGTAAGCGAGAATGGTTTTAGCGTGTTGAAAGAGGGGTAAAGATTGTAAATTTTTGCAAAGTTGCTGACTATTTTCTTGCCAAATATGCTTAGGGAGCGATCGTCTTTGGGCAATTAGTTGTTTGCGTAATTGGGCTTTTTTGGTAGCAGAATCCATAAAATAAAGATAAATAGGAGAGTAAGTAGCTGGTTATAATTAAATTGAAGATGGATCCTCCCTTAATCCCCCCTTAATAAGGGGGGTGTCGATCCCCCCTTAATCCCCCCTTAATAAGGGGGGCATCGGACAGTTTTTAACACCTAACTACTTAGTAAGAACGATGCTAAATCTATTTAACTCGCTTTTTGGACGTTATAACGAGAATATCAAGGCCAATGTGGAAATTTACACGTGGGCAACTTGTCCCTACTGTATTCGTGCTAAATGGTTGCTGGGTTGGAAAGGGGTAAAATACACCGAATACAAGATTGATGGGGATGAAAGCGCTCGTCAAGCCATGGCGGAACGGTCTAACGGTAAACGCAGTGTACCACAGATTTTTATCAATAATGAACATATCGGTGGTTGTGATGATTTGTATGCTTTGGATGGTCAGAAAAAATTAGATAATTTATTGGCTAAATGTGGGACTATCTAAAGTCTATTGACGAAAAAGCCTATGAGAAACATCGGCAATGGATGCAGTTAGCTTTAAATTTAGCGGCAACTGCGGGGGACAGGGGTGATGTACCTGTGGGAGCGGTTATCGTGGATAAACAGAGCAATTTAATCGCTCAAGGGGCTAATTGCAAGGAAAAACACCATGATCCCACCGCTCACGCTGAAATTTTGGCGATTTGTGCCGCTAGTCAAGTGTTAGGCAATTGGCACTTAAATGATTGTACCCTCTACGTCACCCTCGAACCCTGTCCCATGTGTGCCGGGGCAATTATTCAGGCTAGATTAGGATTATTAGTGTACGGTGCTGACGATCCCAAAACAGGAGTTATCCGCACTGTGGCTAATTTTATTGATAGTCCTTTTTCTAACCATCGTTTACCGGTAATCGCGGGAATTTTAGCCAAGGAATCGGGGGAATTATTACAAACTTGGTTTGAGAAAAAAAGATGAGAGACATTCCTCGAATTACTGTCAGTAATTCCCCGACAATTACTTTCCTACCATATCACCGTTCCCTGCGGTTGAGACGTGGGGCAACCTCGTAATTTAGGCAAGAGTGTGACTGTTGAACTGTTGAATAAGGTTAATTAAGTTGATTGAAAACACTTGAGTCAAAAATAAATGACAGTCTGTTTAAGTTTATGATAACATTACTTTATCAGTTAGTTGACATAGATACACCATCTAAAGATACCGTAAATATACGGTAGATAACGACCAACACACTGTTGTAGTCTAAAATTATGAATCCAGTGAGTTTCTCAACTTGTATTTTATGATATATACTCTAAATATAGCGCACCTACATGAAATGTAAACCCCATCCGTTTGCCGTCTTGCGACACCTGACTTCTAGAGCCTAGCCGTTCACAAATCAACTAGGCGCACTATATATATTTTTTTTATGTTAGGATAACTCACAAATGTATGGTATAAAATAAGATTTATCTGTGTGCTGTAAATTAGAGTGTTTTTACAATATTTAATGGAAGCAACAAAACAATAAATTCACTATGCAACTTACTAACTTTATCTCTAATAAGTCGGATCGATCACAAACTAAAAAATGGCTCAAAACCCTTACATTAGCCTGTTCCTATGCTGGATTATCAGGGAAAAAATCGCTTTGGGATCTAGCTGACTTAGCTTGTAAAGTTGAAACTGAATGGGGAAATCATCCCAATTACCATTTTAAAGCACTGTCTGATGCTTGTGGTATTTCTGAGTCACGATTACAGTTATTAGCGAGAACAGCTAAATTTTATCCCCCAAAAGAACGTTTTCATCAGCTTAGTGTAAGCCATCATATAGAAGCAATGCGAAAAGCTCCTACTGAGGCTCACTACTGGCTCAATCAAGCATTAGAAAAGAAATGGAATAGTACAGATATACGTTTAGCTATTACAGGTAATGGTGATCCTCAAAAATTTTCGTGGTTGAGATGTGGAACATTTTGGTACTTTTCTCATTGCGATCCTCGATTTGGAATTAAATACCCTGGGCGTATTCCGGGGCAAATAGCAGCTAATTTAATTCATTATTTTACTGAACCTGATGATCTTGTGGTAGATTTAATGGCCGGAGGTGGTTCAACTTTAGACGCTGCTCAATTCTTAGATAGACGATGTTTAGGTTATGATTTAGCGTCTGTTCGTTCTGATATTTTAATTAATGATGCTCTTTTAGGCGTTCCAGAAGAAGCTCACGGAGCGAAATTAATTTTTTTGGATCCTCCCTATGGTGCGATTGCCAAAAATTTATACAGTAAACATCCTCACTGTTTATCTCAAATGAATGAAACGGAGTTTATTAACGCTTTAGTTACCATTGGTGATCACTGTCGGCAAGCACTATCACCTGATGGTTATTTGTCCATTTTGATCCAGAATGTTTATGATTGGGAAAATCACACAATCTTTAAGGTTGTTTCTAGTTTTCTTGATAATAATTGGAATTTAGTGAGTCGAATTCAGGCTCCTATTTCTAATCAACAAATTTCATCTAGTGTAATGAAATGGGCGAGAGAAAACCGTAAAATGGTTAATACAGATCGCGATCTTTTAGTTTTTCAAATGAATAAGGAGTAATTGTGTAAATGTACGCTTCAAACTCTAATCTTTATCGTGAACCTATCCCAATCTCCAGCCAATTTGCAGAAGTTTTGGAGTCAGATATCCAAGACTATGTAGAAAATTTACGGCAATTAGATACGCCAGAAATAGCTGAAGGATTACAAAGTTCTCGTAATCGAATGCTATCTGAAAATATTATTCAGCAATCACAGACTGTTCAAGGTTTAGGATCAATGGTAGCGGTTGATGGTGGGAATAATGTTTTAAATATTGGACTAGGAACACAGTGTTTTGTTGTTTCTGTCCTATACTCTTTACGTCAAAACTATGATGTTAGAATTTCAATGGAAAGACTAGCATTTGAAGAAGAAGAAGCAACGGCTTTAATGTACGGAGTTCGTAATGCAATGGAGGTAAGAGATATTTATGATGCAAATGAAAGAGAAAGCTTTTGTATTGTAGATAACTCTTGGGTTTCTTTATTAGAAAATGTCAATCGAGTTTTAGTTAACTACCGACGAAATAATAGCGATGATGATCAACAAAGTTTGTTAAAATTTTTACAGCCAATGCTTTCTCGAAATGGTCATTTTATTGGTATTCTTCAAAATTCTCGCAATATTGCCATTTCTAAAGGTGGGGTTTCACGATTCTATTGCAATCAGTATGGCTCAAATTCTTTAAATTTATTGGATAAGGTTTTCCTTTTAGGCGTTCTACAAGCAGGTGAATATACTAAACCAATTCCTTTATCGGAAAGTGGTTTAGGTAAATTAAATGTACATACAGATAGTATTTTTGAAAGCCAAAATGCTATTAAAGAGATTTATAATGCTACTTTTACCAGTACAGGAGATGTAAATTGTATTTGCTCTACTTACTATAAACCTCATGCTTGGTCGCCAGTAAAAAGAATTGAATTTAATCGGGAGCTTTTAAGAAATGGCAGCAGACTTTTCCATCAAATGTTAGCTACTGTTAGAGATAGCATGATTGTTCCAACAATTTATGAACCGTTAGAGCAGTTTTTAGTTGATCAAGTTGTTAAGCGTCACACAGGACGTTTGCCAAATCTTTATCAAACAGTAGGGGTGGCTAACATCCAAGACTTTAATAGTAATTTGGCCACTCAATTAGTTCGCCGATTCCGCACCTAAAACACTAAGAGGATTTTTTATCATGGTAGAATACATTAGCATTGGCTCAACTCGTAACCGTCAATTTTATGGTATTGTTCGTTCTAGTTCCTTAGGCAATGAATTATTAGGTCGATTAGGGTTTTTAAGATTTAATGCAGGAAATAGCAATATTTCTGTTTTATGTCAAATCATTTCAGTAGATAGACGTAATACCGTTCATGAAGATGGCAGTTTTGGTCCTGTTATTGCAGCAAGAGGTTCTATTCCCTATTTATCATCAATTGGAGATTATGAAGAAGCGATCGCTAAACCTATCGCTCAACAAGTAAATGGAAGTGCTGCACCCTTAAGAGCGAATCCTCCTAGTGGTTCACAAATTGTTAGTTTAGATGATAATTCTTTGATGTCTGAAGAAGAACAAAAAAATCCTCAAATAATTTTTAATAGTTTTGCTCCTGATAAGTCAGAAGGCTATTTGAGATATCCGGGGTCATTAGTGGGTGAAGCTATTAATGTCCCTATTATTTGTAAAAGTTTTAATCCTGCTCATGATAATGGTTGGGGTGAAGCTCGTCATGCTATTTTTTTAGCAAGACAAGGAGGTGGTAAAACCCATGCTGCTAAAATTATGTTAGCTTTATATCTATTGTCAATATCAGAAATGGGAGCTTTTATTCCTGATTCAAAAGGAGATTTTATTCAACCATCAGTAAGAGATTTGGATTTAAAGAAATTCCTTGAAAATAATAGACGTAATGTTAAGGTTGTGGATATTAATGATTTACGTTTGGAAGATACCAAACAATTTATAGAACTTCTTTCAATTCAAGGTGATCTAAAAAAACTCATTTTCCCCATTAAATCTGATAAGTGGGATTTGATTTTAGAATTTACACTAGGAGAATTTACTGACGATAAAGAAAAGTTAATTGTTAATGAGAATGAAGGCATTACTTTGGAAAGATTTTTAGAGGCTTTTAATGAAAATATTACTCATGTATATGCAGGAAAAACAGGTACTACAAATAGAGAAACTGCTGAGAGAGCGCAAGAAATTAATAGAACCAAAATAGCTCGATTATTTGAAAAAACATTAAGAAGATTTACCGAAGGAGAAAATCTCAATGATTTAGTAGATCGAGTGCTGAGTGAAGGCAATGTCTATTTTTTAAATATTGGTAGTTATGAAAGTTCTACAAATGTTTATATTCTTGGAAATATTTATAAACGTTTTCGTAGTCGTGCATCTTATTTATATAAGAAAAGTGGCGGTAAGCAGTATGCAAACGCTATAGTTTATGTAGATGAGGCAAATCGTTTTATTCCTCAAACACCCAAAGATAAAGAACAAGAAGCGTTACAAAAAGAATTAATTGACGGAATTAAAACAACAAGACAATATGGTTTAGCTTGGTGGTTAGCGGATCAAAGACCTTCCGCTATTAGTAAAGATGCTTTTACCCAAATGGGAACATTCTTTTTTGGTAAAGGAATGACTGCTGTTGCGGATCAAACTAATATGGAATCAGTTTTAGGAAAAGATGGCTGTAATGTTTATAGTTATGTAGCTACAATGGGAGGAAGTCCATTTGTTGCTAGTGGTCAATTCATTGGAGTTGGTTCGAGTGAATCGGTAGCAGTTCCTATGCAATTTTTTAAGGATTGGCAAACGTTAGCTGATCAAAATAATGAAACTTTAGATGCTTGTATTCAAGCAGGAACAACCAACAACAACTCATAAATGTTACTGAAGATGATTGATCGGCTGATGAGTTAGCTCTTGTAACTTCTCAGCCACTTCAACCCGATGACAACGATGATAATCCATTTCCGCACATAATAGCAAAACTGTTTTTGACTGAGCTTTTTTAGCAATATCTTGTAAAACTTCATCTTGATGAGAAGAGCCGTAAGGAAAATTCACGATGAATAATTGGAAAAGTCCTATCCACCCTGGTGAAATTTTAGCTGATGAATTAGAGGAAATTAATCTTGATGTTTCTCAGCTTGCCAAAAGAGTTAATATCTCTGAGAATGAACTTGAGCAAATTCTCAAGGAACAAGGAAATATCACGGGAGATATTTCCTTAAAATTAGGGCGTTTTTTTAATACAGGAGCAGAAATCTGGATGAATTTACAAAAAGCATACGAGTTAGATATAGCGAGGGAAAAGTTAGGAAATACCTTCGAAGAAATCATTCCTTATCAATCCCTGTCTTCAGGATAAATTCTCTTGAATTCTATAATTTAGGTAAGCGTTAAAAATTATCAGACACCCCCCTTAGCTACGGACTCTCTTGTAGCGACTGTCTTGATTGTCAAGGGGTAACTCAAAAAACAATCAAGGAGTTGCTGTCGAACCTAAAATCTCAAGCCAGAAAAAAGCGCAGCAAAAACTAAGTCGCTCAG
>VYLM01000049.1_pt1 | contig 25807 bp, 29 predicted proteins | sample 5109491 | NCBI WGS metagenome assembly VYLM01 (sample SAMN12291813, study PRJNA351875) | freshwater metagenome | isolation source: freshwater lake | place: USA: Michigan, MSU3 lake | collected 2011-08-06 | reverse complement strand
CCTCCTCTACCTGAGTCCAAAAACGATTTAAATCGCGACTAGCGGCAACTAAAAGGCTATTTTCGCTGATAAAAGATAATGCTCCCACGGGACTAGATAAAATTGGTGCTTGGTCATCCTGTCCTAAGACTCCAATTAAGGCGGTTTGAGCGACTATTCCCCCGGATTTGAGGGAAAAAGCCGTGGCTAATCGTTGTTTTGCTTCGGGACTCTCCGGGACGGGTTGATTAGCGATCCAAGCCGATAACGGGGGTAAATTGCCGTAAACTATAGCTATACGCGGTTCGGTGATATTTTTGAGAGCTTCTCGGTAATCAGGGCTATTTTTTAGGTTTAAATCCGGTACTTGCACGTTATTAAGTGCCTCGCGCAAAACCTTGATATTATTGGCAAAAAGCACCGTATCACCCACCACGGCACTAGCGAGAAAACGATTATTATCTCCTGCGGTCAAGGGACGTTGATAAATGAGGTTAACTCCCTTGTAGAGTTCAAAAACAAGGTCAAATTTGCCCGAAACCGCCTGTTTTGAGTAGGAAGCTTGCAGAAATTCCTTAGCGCGTTCACCATCTTTACTTTGAATTGCCAAAAGATAACCCGGTTGGATACCATTATCGGTATCGCGATCGAAATCTAGGGAAGTAACAGCGAGGGTAATTTCTTCCCCTAACCAGGGTTTGATTTCCTTTTGATAATTTAATCCCGTTTTACCGAGCAGACTTTTTTCTAAATCCTTAATTTCTTGGTGGGAACGTCGTCGATTAGCCGGTGTAGCGATTAATTGACCAAAAGACTCTAAACGTTCGAGATTGACCAGCAACGATACCATAACCGGGGCCTGTTTCGGAACAAAAATCGCCGCCGCTGGTTCCCGCATTACCCCACCTTTGAGCAAAGACAGAGGACTATCGGCGAGAATCCAAGCAAAACTGGCTGTAGCGACTCCTAGGAGAATGATTACCGTCGCACCTAAAAGATAGAAAAACGATCGCAATTTCACAACCTTGCCCCGAGATGAACCATTAGCTATTTTAAGCCAGCAATTGACCCAAGAATTTCGATCGCTACAATTCTTACCAGACTGACAACCGATAACTGGCCACCGATAACTAATTTTTACCAGCCTTTTTCCGCTTGAGCGAGGACATAGTTAGCTACAGCTTCGATATCTTCAGCGCTGAGACGACCACCGAAAGCGGGCATCGCCCCCATACCTTTGGTAACTTGGGTAACGATAGCTTCAACGGAATCTTTGCCGTATTTAACTAAATCTTCTTTTTTCAGGGTTTTAGCGGCATTAACCACGTTTTTACCGCCCATATGGCAGGAAGCACAGTTAGCACTGAAAATCGAAGCCCCATCAGCTAAAGCGGGACGAGCCATACCGAATGTAACCACAGCCAAGAGCAAGCACAGGGAAATTAATAGTCTTTTCACGATTGGTTCTCCTCTATTTCTTAAGAAATTCCCCAACCATCGTCAGAAAAAACCGGTTTTCTTGTCAAAAGACAAGCTGTCAAACTTCGTGTAGAATGAATCAATGGGACAGTTAAAAGCAAACTTTTACTTTTTTGTCAAAAGACAGGCTGTCAAACTTGTCATCTTCCCTCGTGTAAAGGATTAACAAGCATGAAAAAATTAGGTTTATTGGTCGCTACCCTGGTGCTAGTCGTCTCTAGCTTCTTCTTTAACACTGCCGCCGCTGCTGCGGAAACCTTCACGGTTAAGATGGGCGGTGATGCAGGTACACTACAATTTGATCCCCCCGCCCTCACTATTAAAGCAGGAGATACGGTGAAATGGGTCAATAACAAACTTTCTCCCCATAACATAGTTTTCGATAGCACCAAGGTTCCCGAAGCCCAGGCTGCTAAATTATCCCATAAAGGTCTGGCTTTTTCCGCCGGTGAGTCCTTTGAAAGCACTTTCAGCGAACCGGGTACTTACACCTACTACTGCGAACCCCATCGCGGCGCCGGTATGGTCGGAACGATTACCGTTGAGTAATTGTCCGATTTTAACCAAAAATAACTCGCGGTTAACTGCCGCGGGTTGTTTTTTTGGGAATTATGAAGACTTTTCAGTTATCAGTAAACAGTAATCAGTAATCAGTGAGGTTCTTCAGTTTGTCTTATGCAACGGACAGGGTTATAAGGAATGAAACTCTTATAGAGAAAGACATTTGGCGATTTTTGTCAATTGTTTTTGAACTAGAACGAACTCATCAATTAAGTTTTTTGCCAGATAAGGATTTAGTCGATTTATGCCCCCCGAGCGAACCATACCAAGTTCAGTAATCAGTAAACAGTAATCAGTGAACTGAAAACTCGCATCTGATAACTGATAACTGATAACTGATAACTGAAAGGGCTGTCTCCTGAAATATAAAGTCTCGGTTACAAAACTGACTTCTGAGCAATTCTCACCCCACCATAGAAACAGAAGCCCGTAGGAAAATCAGCCATGAAAGAACACGATGTCGTTATAGTGGGTGGTGGGTTAGCAGGATGCCGCGCCGCCTTAGAAATCAAACGCCTCAACCCGACTATCGATGTTGCTGTCGTTGCCAAAACCCACCCAATTCGTTCCCACTCCGTCGCCGCCCAGGGAGGTATCGCCGCCGCCCTGCAAAACGTTGACCCCAAAGATAATCCCAAGGCCCACGCCTACGATACTGTCAAAGGTTCCGATTTTCTGGCTGACCAGGATGCGGTGGATATCCTCACCCGAGAAGCCCCCGAAGTTATCATCGAATTGGAACATCTAGGCGTGTTATTCTCCCGTCTCGAAGATGGACGCATTGCCCAAAGAGCCTTTGGCGGTCACAGCCATAACCGTGCCTGTTACGCCGCCGATAAAACCGGTCACGCCATGCTGCACGAATTGGTCAGCAATTTAGGCCGTAATCAGGTAAAAATCTACGATGAATGGTACGTTTTGCGCCTTATCCTCGAAGAAGGTACGGCTAAAGGCGTGGTTATGTACCAAATCGCCACCGGACAGTTAGAAATCCTCCGGGCAAAAGCAATTATGTTCGGGACCGGGGGCTATGGTCGCGTTTATAACACCACCTCCAACGATTTCGCCTGTACGGGGGACGGTTTAGCTTTATCGGCCAAAGCGGGTATTCCCCTAGAAGACATGGAATTTGTCCAATTTCACCCCACGGGACTCTATCCCGTCGGTGTTTTAATCTCGGAAGCGGTCCGGGGTGAAGGGGCTTATTTAATCAATAGCGAAGGTCGTCGTTTTATGGAAGACTACGCCCCCTCGCGCATGGAATTGGCACCCCGGGACATCACTTCCCGGGCCATTACCCTAGAAATTCGCGCCGGCCGGGGGGTAAATCTGGACGGTAGCGCCGGGGGTCCCTTTGTCTATCTGGATTTACGCCATTTAGGCCGGGAAAAAATTATGAGTCGCATTCCCTTCTGTTGGGAGGAGGCCCACCGTCTCGTCGGTGTCGATGCGGTAGAGGAACCGATGCCCGTCCGTCCTACAGTTCACTATTGTATGGGCGGCATTCCCGTTAATACCGATGGTCGCGTTCGCTTAAGTGCCGATACCCTCAGCGAAGGCTTTTTCTCCGCCGGGGAATGTTCCTGTGTCTCCGTCCACGGGGCCAATCGTTTGGGCAGTAATTCCCTGTTAGAATGTGTGGTCTATGGGAGAAGAACTGGCAAATCGATCGCTAAATACGTCGAAAAACGCGCTTTTCCCGTCTTTAATCCCGATATTTACCTTCAGGATGCCAAAGAGGAAATCACCGCTTTATTGACCAAAAAAGGCACGATTCGCATCGGTCAACTACGTCAGCAATTCCAAGACTGTATGACCCAACATTGCGGCGTTTTTCGCACCGAAGCGACTATGCGCGAGGGAATTAAACAAATCGGCGAATTAAAGCGCAAATACGAGCAGATTTACCTCGATGATAGGGGTGATTGCTGGAATACGGAACTAATCGAGGCCTGGGAGTTACAAAGTCTCATGGTGGTGGGGGAAATTATCCTCACCTCTGCCCTCAATCGTCAAGAAAGCCGAGGGGCCCACTCCCGCGAGGATTTTCCCCAACGGGATGACCAAAATTTCCTTCAGCATACCCTCGCCTATTATTCCCCCTCCGGCATCGATATCGACTATATGCCCGTGGTGATTCAGGATTTCACCCCCGTGGAACGTAAGTATTAACCTCTGGTCGGACGGTAAATGTAAAGGAATATTACAAACTCCTTGGCATTTACCGAGATTTAGTTCTATACTAGATAAAGCAACGCGGGATAGAGCAGTCTGGTAGCTCGTCGGGCTCATAACCCGAAGGTCAGTGGTTCAAATCCGCTTCCCGCCATTACTAATAAAGCCAGTTTTAAATAGAGCGGAACGTGATAGGCTTCAAACATTGCCAGAAATTTATCACATACAGCCATTAAACGGAAATCTAGACCAGAAGCGATCGGTTTATTAAGATCGGGGCTAAATTCCCGATAAACTGGCACATTCGGCCGAGTTGCTAGAATAGGATCGGCTTTGCTCAAATAGACAAGAACACCCCATGTCAGAAGCTATTACGATCGCCGATATTTACAAACTATTTGAAAGAACCGAGGCTCAATTTGCCGAGTTCCAAAAAGAAGCCGAACGCCGCAATGTTGAAGCCGAGCGCCGCAATGTTGAAGCCGAGCGCCGTAGTGCTGAAGCGGACCGCCGCAATGCTGAAGCTGAACAACGAAATGCTGAGGCTGATCGCCGCAGTGCTGAAGCCGATCGCCGCCGGACTGAAGCTGATCGCACGATGGAAGAATTGAAAAAGCAGGTACAGGCCACCACCGAAGCCGTCAATAACTTAACCACCCGTTGGGGGCGTTTTGTCGAAGAAATGGTAGAGCCGGCGGTTGTGCAGTTATTTCAAGAACGGGGGATTGATGTCACCCAAACCATGAGTCGCTTAAAAAGTAAACGTCCCGGGGCAGCGATGGAAATTGATATTCTGGCGGTGAATGGCAGTGAGTTAGTGGCGGTGGAGTGTAAATCTCGACTCTCGAAGGATGATGTAGATGACTTTCTTGATCGATTACAGCGATTTAAGTTAGCCTTTCCCCAATTTCGAGACTTTCAGGTTTATGGTGCAGTAGCGGGGATTGAAATCGATCAGGGCATAGATAGTTATGCTTATCGGCGCGGTTTATTTGTGATTAAGCAATCAGGAGAAACGGTTAAAATCATCAACGATGTTCAGTTTCAGCCTGTGGGTTTTGCTTAACTAACAATGGGCGTATTAAAATTAGTTATTCCTTTGGAATCGAGAACAATCAAATAAATGCGATCACCGATTCATTGATACGGCGGTTTAAGCAAACGTTATTCTTTTTTGGGAAAAACTGTATCATTAGAAAAAAATCAAGAGGTTTTTGTTGATGGAACCACTCTTAGTGACTTTGATAACTTGGGCCAGGAATATTGCTCCCTTGGCTAGTGCTGCTATTGCCACAGGTTTTTTAGGCAAGACTGGGGAAAATCTTAACGATTCCTTGTTGGCGACACTGCAACGCAAATTTCCTACCTCGCCAACCTTAAAGTTATTAACCGCAGGCAAAGCACCTGAAGTTGAGCAAGCCGTCATTGACTTGGAACCTGTATTAGCTGATTCGGAAGTTACAGAATTATTAACGGAAATGCGGGCGTTGATGAGCAGTAACCAGGAATTAGCCGCTAAGTTAGCGGCAACGGAAAAACAGATCCGCAATACTCAAATTAACAAGGATCAATCCCAGGGTTATCAATTCAACAAAAATGTTGAAGCTAAATTTTTGGGGGGAAACCATAACCATTACTATCCCAGTGACAATAACAAAGAGCATTAGCTGGAGTCGTCTGGTAGGGAACAGACAAAGTTAGCCCCAACGCAATCAGCAACCCTAAATACCACACCTCCGCCAGTAGATGAATGGCAGGGACGACAGGATGAAATCAAGGAACTACAAACCGCCCTCAGCAATGACAAAGTACGCTTAATCGGGATAACCGCCGCAGGAGGCTATGGGAAATCGGCTTTAGCGGTGAAGTTCAAAGAGAAGTTAAACCCTCATTGGCGGGTGTTATGGGTTAGTTTTAGGGAGCGTTATTCAGTAGCGCAATTTGGACGCTGGTTATTAGAAAATTTGGAGCAACCCTACGATGAAAAATGGAACGATGAGACGTTAATTCAGCAGATGATACGGGGACTGATTACCTCACCTTGTCTGTTGATTCTCGACAACTTAGAAACAGTAGTTCAGACGGCGGGAGATTCAGTTTATAGGCAATTTTTGATCCGTTGGTTGGGGTCGGGAAACCAGAGTAAAATCCTGATTACCAGTCGGGAACAGCCGAGTTTTGTAGCCAATTTAACGCGGCGTTGTCATTGGTTGCGCCTGGGGGGATTAGCAGAAGCGGACGCAATCCAGTTGGTGAGGGTGAATTACGGTTTGACAGGAACTAATCAAGAATTAGCCGAATTTGTCCACAAGATGGGACGACATCCTCTCTTAATGCAACTGGTTTGTAGTTGGATGAGTGATGAATTTGGAGAAGGGGTTTCTGTCACCGAGTCGCAAAATTTAGGCTTAAATATGTTTGATGTGGAAGGGTATCACCGCGACACGGAAACCTGTGTCAGAGAAGTGATTACCGCCAGTTTAGCGCGATTATCGAAAGAGTTTAGGGAGAGTTTAACGCGGTTATCGGTATTGCGCGAGAGTTTTGATTTAGGGTTAGCGCAGGGATTAACCCCAGAAATAACTGACCAAGATTTACGACATTTTGCTCGTTTGTCTTTATTACAAGAATTTCCCCCCGAACCCAAAGCGAGAAAACCGCGACGGTTTGAGTTTTTGCCTTTAATATCAATGGTGGTGCAAGATCAAGCAAATCCTGAAATATTGCGATCTGCCCATCAATTAGCCTTAGATTATTATTTAGCTCATTTACCTGTCCCTCCCTGGGAATCCTTGGAAGATTTGAAGGAATATTTAGAGGCGTTTTACCATGCAGGAGCATTGGGAGAATGGCAGTTAGCTTACGATATTTTGAATGAGGATCGAGGAGGAGAAGAGAAAGATAAATCGGTTAATAGTTTTTTAGATTTACAAGGATTTTATCGTAAGCAAGCAGATCATTATGAACAGGTGATTGCAGGGAGTCAACGGGAACAAGTTTGTTATCGTAACTCGTTAAGTTATTTGGGAAGTTGTTATCGTTCCTTGGGACAGTACGAAAAAGCGATCACCTATCACCGGCAATGTTTCTACATCAGTAAGGAAATAGAAGATTGGCAAGGGGTGGCAACTTCTCTATGTGGTTTAGGCAATTGTTATAAGTCCTTGGGGCAGTATGAAAAAGCAATTTTCTATCACCAGAAATGTCACGACATCAGTGAAGCAATGGGCTATCGGCGAGGGGTGGCAATTTCTCTCGGGAATTTAGGCAATTGTTATTATGACCTAGTACAGTATGAAAAAGCGATCGACCTCTACCAGCAATATCACGACATCAGTGAAAAAATCAGATTTCGGCAAGGGGTGGCAATTTCTCTCGGTAATCTAAGCAATTGTTATAATTGCTTGGGACAGTATGAAAAAGCGATCGCCTATCACCAGCAATCTCTCGACATCAGTGAAAAAATCGGCGATTGGCAAGGGGTAGCATCTTCTCTACATACTATAGGGAGTATATTGCTCAAACTAGAAAACTACAGCGAAGCAGAAAGAAAAATTCAAGCATCCTTAGTAATTTCTCAAGATATTGGTTATAAATATTTAATCGCCTATAGTTTAAGAGTCCTTGCGAAAATTGCCCACAAAACCAATCGCCCTGAACTTGCCCTCAGGCATTGCCAACAAGCACTTAAATTATGCCAAGAATTGGGTATTCCCTTGGTTAAAGAGTGTGAGGAATTGTTAGGGCAAATTCAGGGGGATGTAGCAGACAATCTATAAAATTATCCTTAACTCCCATTAAGCAAAACTATGAAAATTAACTTCATTGATACTTATAAGCAAACAATTCAATCGCCTCAATGAAATTTACTCAATACTTTTTAGCCACCAGAAAACGACCAGATCGAGCCAATATCAAAATGGAATGGATTGAATACACAATCAATAATCCTATTCTGGAAGTTCACCAAAATGATGGACGAATTCGCCGCTGGGCATTAATTGAGGAAATGGACAACAAGGCGTTGAGAGTTGTCTTACTCGAAGATGGTATCACAGTTCACAATGCTTTTTTTGATAGGAATTTTAAGCCATGAAAATCACCTACTTTCAAGATACGGATACTCTATATTTAGAGTTCAATAACAATCCTATTGTCGAGACTCAAGAAATCAATGAAAATACCTTAGTCGATCTTGATAAAAATGGGAACATTTGTGCAATTACCTTGGAACACGCCAGAAGCTTAACGGATCTGAATGCTTTTTCCCTAGAAACTATTGTCGCGCCTGAATTAGCTTCAAGTTTATAAGAGTTGTCATAATAAAATTATTCTATAAACTCTATGGATTCCCCATGCAAAACCCAATTAACCTCACTATTGAGCGCTTTCAAGAAAACGGCCAAGATTACTATGTCGCCACCAGTCCCGATATACAAGGACTTGTCACTGAAGCTGATACAATAGATGCCGTCATTGATATTGCCAAAGACTTAATTCCCATCCTATTAGAATTGGAAACAAAGGAGTGTGAATAATGCAAACCGTCCACAAAATGAGGAACAATTAATTATGAACATCAAAGATTATCCCTTTGCTCAAGACTTGATTACGGATAATCAAGGTCAGATACAGCAAGTTATCATTAATTTTGAAGACTATCAACAAATAATAGAAACCTATGAAGATACTGGACTCTATCGCGCCATGATAGACGTTAAAGATGAAACTCCCTTAACTTTGGAGGAAGCATTAATTGAATTAGAAAAAGAATGAAAATCAACTATCTTCCTACTTTTATCAAGGATCTTAAAGATTTAAAAAGTACCTCCCCTTACTCAGTCATAAAAAACCTTGTCTTTACTGATATTTTAGCAGTTAAGCAGCTAAGCGAAATTAACAACCTTAAAAAATTAAAAGGAGAATATAATGCCTATCGTATCCGAATTGGTGACTATAGAATTGGTTTTTTTGTTGAAGAAGATACAATTACATTTGCTCGTGTTCTTCATCGTCGAGAATCGCCAATTAAACCACTTGCGGGAACTTTCCTGCGCCTCCAGATGAATCAGAAAGAAAGATTCTTTTCCTCGAAACTTAACTTGTGCGACTAAATCGCTTTCATACCTTTCTCCTTCCGTGACATCGGTAAATACTTCTTTGTCTAAAAAAGTAATCGATTCCCTATCTAAATAATCCATCAATTGAGGGAAAAACAACTCGATAAATTCGACAAAAAAGGTGGAGATTAACTACTTAAATAAGCGATCATGGTCAATATTATTAGTCATGTAATATCATCTTAACTAATCTGAGCGATGAATGACTACTCTTATGTATTGTATTCTGAAAAGTCGGTTTTGGCAACGGATTGTTATGATCTCACCCCCTTAACCTACGAGGAAAGGGGGATGCTTTCCGCAAAAAAAACCACAGAAAACGGGTTTCTTGAAGAAACCCGTTTTCTCGATAAGAAATTAATGGCATTTTCCCTGGATTTAACCTTAAAGTGATTAACAAGCGCAGACATTCCGCTAACCGATCACAAAAAAAACTGGAGCGAGCGCTTTTCGCCACCCCAGTGCTGTCACGGAATTCAATTCTGTATCTAAATTAACACATTATTGGTAGCAAGCATGATTAAGGAAATTGGAAATTTTTCCGAAAGGGGTTTCCAATGGCTGTAACCTTGACTGACAGGGGATTTCGAGCCTGATAAGGCCAAAGTTTTTGAAGTCTATCCTCGAAAATTAAACTTCGGCACTGAGATGTTCCCCCAGATGAACGGTTTTCACCCATTTTAAACGTTTAGGACGCAAAGCCATCCGGAGGCTGACACTGGGAATAATAATAAACCAGTGCATCATATAAATCATGCCGCGAAGGGTTTGAGCAAGGATGTCTAAACCGAGAGCGAAAGTGAATTTTCTACCCGTATTAACCCGGATTAATCCTGTCACCATCCCCCAGAGAGAAAGGGAAAGAGCCAAACCAGTTAAAGGAGTTAAAATCGGAGCTTGATGCTGGGTAATAGTGATTAAAAGATCGGGAATAGCGGCCGCAGGTAAGATATATTGAACGAGCAAAAAAGCAATTAAATCAAACTTTTTCGGCCAAGGCATGGGAGACTTTAAAATTGCTTTCCAATAGTCGAGATAACGCTGAAAACCACCTTCGGCCCAACGATTGCGCTGATGCCATAAAGCGATCGCAGTTGTCACCCCTTCTTCTGCTACTGCGGGAAAATTTAAGACATTAATTTTCCAATTATCGATATGGAGACGAATAGTTAAATCAAGATCGTCGGTGATCGTTTGTTCATTCCAACCCCCGCAACGATTTAAGGCACTACGACGGACAAATTGACCATTTCCGCGCAATTCTCCGATCCCTCCCACTGCGATCCGTTGCTGTTGGAAACAGCTATCAAAGATCATTTCTACCGCTTGTCCTTTTGTCCAGAAGTTTTCGGCGGCATTGGCGATCGCTTTTCGCACCTGTACCGCACCTACTTCTCGATCGTCGAACATTGGGACCACATGACGCAGTAAATCGGCGGATAATCCCGCATCGGCATCGAATACGCCGATAATTTCCCCGTTAGTCAGGGATAAAACCTGATTCAAGGCGCCGGATTTGCCACCTCCGGCATTAGCAGGACGATGGAGAATTTTTAATTGGGGATATTCTAAAGCAAGGCGATCGAGAATCGCACCGGTGTTATCGGTGCTATAGTCATCGACGATCCAGACTTCTAACTTATCTTGGGGATAGTCTAGATGACAGAGATAATTAACCAGTTTCGTGATTACGGTTTCTTCATTTTTGGCCGCTACTAAGAGGGACACCCTGGGGACAGAGGTTAAATCCCAATCTGGTAAAGGAATTGGCGGCGTTTCTGGTTTCGTGAACAGCAGCCGCAAAGCTTGTCCCGATAGTACCATAGTTAGGGCGATAATTGCCCAATAACCCCAACTCAGCCAATGAAGTCCGATAATTATTGTCCAGATCGCCATGAGGCTAAAAGCCGCTTTCTGTCTGCGTCCCGATCGGCCTTGAAAAATTTCGCTCCTAAATTCGTCCTCCTCATCTTCGGGATCGGACCAGTCAGATAGGAGGGAACCAATCGGGTCTAATTCTTCGTTATCATCCTCTCGCGACCAATAATTTTCTGCCATAATCGACTCAGGTTAAGTAACTGTTCAAATAGAAGCTTATTTCTTGCTTTATCTTACCGAAAATTGTTAAAATTTTTAACGGAATCTTAAGTTTTTTTCGGGAAAGAAACCCCAGTTTTTCAGGCTATTGGTTCCTTTTACCCGATAAATGCGCTTTTTTGGGCTAAGATTACTTTGTTTACATTCGTTGAGAAAATTTAACATTTATCCCCTATGTCAAACCTGCTCCTCTGTGTCGGACTGATTTGTGGCTCAATTATTTGGGTGGAGATCGTGCGTGATTGCTATCATGCCCTGGCCCACCATTGGCAGCCCCTTTATCGTCTGCACGTCTGGCATCATCGGGTTTTTCGTCCCGATCTGTCGGTAATGAGCGAGGAAATTTATCGTCGGGCCCACTGGTACAATGATGTACCGGAGGCCTTGGTGATGTTGGCTGCCAGTGTTTTACCGGTACTACTGGCCTACTCTTGGGGTTTCGATCGCCCTTGGTTGGGTTGGTTAGGTTCCCTTTATACTTTGGCTTTTCTCAGCACGGCGATCGGTCGAGGTTTAGGGATCGCCAATCTGGAGGAATTAACCGATTTAACCCATCGTCCGGGGCAATTTGAGAGTTTCCCCGCTCAATGGCGCGTTAATCGTACTTACCACTGGCGACACCATTTTGATAACCAAAAGGCTTATTATTGTGGAACTTTCACCTTTATGGATAAATTGATGGGGACGGCACTTTCTCTCAAGGGTAAAACGATCGCCATTACCGGAGCGAATGGAACTTTAGGGCGATCGCTGTTAAAGTACCTACAACTGAAGGGAGCCAAGGTAATCGCGCTCACTTCCGGGGAGAATGCGATCGCTATTGAAATTAACGGCGAATCAGTACCTGTAAAAACCGTACAATGGCAAATCGGTGAAGAAACGCAACTTGAGGACCTATTTAAGTCTGTAGATATACTGATTTTAAATCATGGCGTTAATGTCCACGGCCAAAGAACCCCAGAAGCGATCGAATTAGCCTACCAAGTGAACACTTTTTCTGTCTGGCGTTTAATGGAATTATTCTTCAAAACTGTCCGCACTAACGAGCAAATTGCCCGCAAGGAAGTCTGGGTGAATACCTCGGAAGCGGAGGTTAATCCTGCCTTTAGTCCCCTCTACGAACTCAGTAAACGAGCGATCGGTGATATGATTACCCTGCGTCGTTTAGATGCTCCCTGTGTGGTAAGAAAGCTAATTCTTGGCCCTTTTAAGAGTAATTTAAATCCTGTGGGTATTATGTCCGCCGATTGGGTGGCTAAACAGATTATCAAGGCGGTACAAAGGGATAGCCGCAATATTATTATTACTATTAATCCCTTGACTTTTATCACCTTTCCAATTAAAGAATTCTCTGTTTCTACCTACTTAAAACTATTTACTCGTTCCCCAAAAAAACAGAAAAATCCCTAACTATTTATCCTTAATCGGGTATCAGGACTATTTTTCCTCGCACTCTTTCCGATTCACTATAACTATGAGCTGCTGCCACCTGGGAAAAAGTATAGGTGCGATCGATTCTAACAGTTAATTTACCCGATTCGATCGCTTCTTTGAGAAATTGCCAGTCGGAAGCTTGTGCTTGAGCAAAAAATATCAGTTTCCCTTTTTGGGGCAACCAAGCACCGAGATAATTTAGGAGGATAATTCCAGGATTTGGGAGGGTGGTTATATAGGTGCCTTGGGGTTTTAAAAGCTGACGACAGTGCCAAAAAGAAGACTTAGCCACAGCATCGAAGATTATATCATATTTCTGCTCGGTTTTTCTCCAATCTTCTTGGGTATAATCGATAACTTTATCGGCTCCTAAAGAGGTGACATAATCGATATTTTTGCTACTACAAACTCCATCTACTTCTGCGGAGAAAATTTTTCCTATCTGCACAGCAAAGCTACCCACTCCTCCCGATGCACCATTAACTAAAATCCGATTTCCTGCTTGAATATTGCCAAAATCTCGCAAGACTTGCAAAGCGGTAGAAGCAGCTAAAGGAGTGGCGGCAGCTTCAATAAAACTCTGATTATGCGGTTTTTTAACTAAGAGGGAAGCGGGAATAATTGCATATTCAGCATAGGTTTTACCGGGCAATTGATTGAGAAAACCAAAAACCTCATCTCCGATCTGAAATTGTTCCACCTGACTACCTTTTTCAACGATAATTCCCCCATAATCAAAACCTAATTGCAGGGGAAATTTATTACCTGTGGCTATTTTGAGCATTCCCCGACGAATCTTCCAATCAATCGGATTAATCCCCGCTGCCATAATCTTAATTAAGACTTCTTTCCCTTGGGGAATTGGCTTTTCTATGTCTGTGTATTGGAGAACATTACTATCGCCATAGCGATTAATGATAATAGCTTTCATAATTAAGAAAAAAGTTGATAAAATAGTAAGGGAGCAAAAGTAATGACCAAGAGAACAAAAATCCAAACTCGTCCCGCTAAAAGATTATAATCTTGCCCTAATCTTGACCAAGAGTGACCGGCGATAAAATGACCGAACAAAAATTCAAAACCCACTGTTAATACTAACCAAATTAAACCGATGGTAATGGCTTGACCGGACGATTCTAGACCCCAAAAATAGACAAGAGTGCCAATATAAAGACTAAAAAAGAGGATTCCTGTCAGGGTAGAAATTTGATGAGCGCGTAGTTCATCGAGATATTTTCCGTAGGTGCTTTCCCTGAGAATACCGTTACTAATTCCTATTACGATCATCGGGAGCCATAGAATAATGTAGCGACTAATCATAAGTTGTTGGTTTAGAACTCGCTCTAATTGCATTATATACCGCAGCTGCTCTGGGCAAATCTCTCAAGGCAAGAGAAAAAGACAAAAATTGCATTTATCCCATTAATTGACCATTTTTCTAGTTACGGCGTTTCTCATAAAGATGAAGTATAAACTGATCGGGTATCGTCTCGGAGTCTCACCAAAACGAAAACCTCATACCTCACCATTAAGATAACTGCCATAAGTGAGGATAGGGGTGACAGTAGGGTAAATTGTTAATTTTTTTGCTAATTCAGCTAAATCATCCGAAAAATGTCACACTAGAGGTAGAGGAGCGTCAACTATCAATCATCAGCTTTCAGCAATTTTTGGCTATTTCCCCGGGGTATTGCTGGCAGCCGATGGGAAAAAAGATTAACTTCAACCCTGACGTTATCTGCTATCGAGGAGGCTAATTCTATGGATAATACGGAAACAATCTCAGTCGATCGGGATACCAACAAACTCTATAATAAAATTCTCGTGGCTGTGGATTATCAAGATCCCACTCCAGAGGTTTTGAATGCGGCTATTCTCTTAGCGAAAACCTACGCTAGTGAGTTGCGAATTGTTTATAGTCTGTCTCAACCTTTGACTCCCTACACGGAAACTTTTATTTATGGTAATCTGATCGGTTATGGTGGCGGTTATCCCCCCGATATGATCGCCTTAGAACAACAAATCACCGAAGAAATGCAAGCGGAATTACAAGCTTGGTTAAACGGTTTAGTCGATCGAGCTAAGGAAGATAATATCACGGCCAAGGCTGATTATTATATCGGTGATCCGGGGCAGAAAATTTGTCAAGTTGCCCAGCAGGGGGGGATAGATTTAATTATTGTTGGTCGTCACGGTCGATCGGGTTTATCTGAGTTAATCTTAGGTAGTGTCAGTAATTATGTGGTACATCATGCTCCCTGTTCAGTTTTGGTAGTACAAATTACTCATTAATTAGAAAGGGTTGAAATCCATTTTTTGCTGTCCATTGAATCGCTCCATCTCTCCCAGTCCAGTAAGTCTTAATCCGGGCCTTTCTCAGTTGATTTTTGGCATTGCGGGAGAGATTGTTAGTGACAGCGATCGCTGTTTGCGGTCGAATTGACTCTAACCATTGTTTATCTAGATTGCTTCCCTGCCATAATAACACTAGGGGGCTGAATTCTTGGGATAAATTAACGGGAATTTTCGGGTTGACAATCCATAGCCAAGATTGATTTTTTACCTGAAATTTAAATAAATTTTTCTCGAGCAATTGTCCAGTAATTTCACCAAGATTAAATTTTTCTAACTGGGATAAATTAATAGTTTTTTGAATCGGTATGCTCTGACTGATAGTTGAGAATTGCGCCGAATTATTGACGGTTATTGCTCTTTGTATTTGATTAATTCCCTCCTGTCGCAAAAAGGGCAAAACTGTATAACGTGCTGTTGCGGGTTCCTCCCCATTAATTAAGAGAGTATTTCCTCGATTTTGAATAATGATTACCGGTTGCGATTTGGTGGCTAAAACTGTCACCTGAGTTAAAGTAAAATGCTGATAAATAATCGGTATTAAAATTAAAGTGAGGATAAATAAACCAACTAAATGCCACCGTTGACGAAACCAGAGGTTGCAGCAGATTAAGGTAAGGCAAATATAAATAATTAACATCACTCCTAACGATAATTTACCCGTGGAGTAGGTACTGAAAGGAAGCAGACTAAAAAAGTGGGTAATTTGCAGTAATAACTTGAGAGGGTAATAGAGAATACTAGCACCGATACTGCCTAAAGGGGGATAAATTAAGCCTAAAAAAGCAGTAAAAACTCCTCCTAAACTAATTAGGGTAATTAGGGGAGTTGTGATAATATTAATGGGGATATTATAAAGAGTGATCGAGTTAAACGTAAACATTAATAAAGGCATAGTCCAGAGAGTGGCAGCTAGACTAATAGCTATAGGTTCAGCGATTAAATTAGGGAAATAGTCAATTTTATTTTTCAGTAAGGGAACGGTAATAATTAATCCCAAAGTCGCTAAAAAACTTAGCTGAAATCCTAAATCCCAAATCCAGAGAGGTTGCCATAATAATAGAATTGTAGCCGCTAGTAACAGTGATCCTAAACTATTAACTTGTCGATTATAAAGCAGACCGATTAATGCCCCAATTCCCATCAAAATCGCCCGCATAACTGAAGGTTGTAACCCTGTTAAGGTGCCGTAAATTATTAAGATAGTAACGGCAATAATAAACTGTTTTTTGGGTGATAAATTGCGAGTAATAGTTAAAACAAATCCCAACAAAATAGACACATGAAAGCCAGAAGCTGCTAAAATGTGAGCTAATCCAGTTTTAATAAATAAATCGGTGATTTTTGCTGGCAAATTAACCGCTTGTCTTCCGAGGGTAATCGAACTTAATAAAGTCCCTTTTTCTTGGCCTAGTCCTTGAATTTGTGCCTCAACAATGCGCTGACGAATCTGCCAAACTCCCCAAGTCGGTGATTTTTTATCAATAATTATTTCCCCTTTTAAACCAGCAAAAGCACCCTGACGCGCTAGATAATTAGCAAAGTCAAAAGCACTGGGATTATTGGCACGACGGGGACGATAAAGTAATCCTTTAACTGTTATTTCTTGTCCGGGATAAACCTGATTTTCTGCTAGATTTGGTAGAGTAACGTACAGTTTACCTGTAGATTTTTCCTTTGGTAAATTCTTGAGGCTAAATTCTTTTACTTCTAACCAAAATTGTAAATTTTCTCGGCGATTGAGACGGATTTCTGATATAATACTCCCCGTGATTTTAATAGAGTTAACTACATTATTTTTTAAAAGATGACTGATATCGTTTGCGCTGGGGTAAGGAGTGCGAATTTCCAGATAAACAACGGCAAATATAGCTATTAATCCCGCTGTCAGCCAAATTTTTTTCGGGGGACTTTGCCACCAAAAACGACGGATAAAAATTGTGGTTAACGTGGTAATTAGACTAAGAATAACAATTCTAATTACCACTTCTTGCCATCGGTTTAACTGGGGACTAAAATCTACCAGACCTGTAGATAATAATCCCAGAATATAGGCTAAACCAAAAATCACACTATTAGGGCGATTCATAGAAATTTTTGTCAAAGAATTTCAGAATTAGCGAGCATTATTTTTACCTAATATCAGCGAAAATCGAGATTAAAAAGTAACTTAGCATAAACACGATGGGGATCGTTAAATGTAGGTAACTTTAATAATTCCTGCTGAAAATTTTGCCATTCCTGCGTCAAAGGATGATTATTTTTAGTGAGAGGAGGAAGATAGGTTTGCAAGAAATTAGAGAAAAGTTCTTCTTGCCAACTTTGCGATCGAGGATATTCTTGAAGACTCCAATCATCCCCTAATTTAGCTGTTTTGGCCGCATATTGTACTGCCACTTCTAGACCACCAATTTGATCAACTAAACCAATTTTAACCGCATCTTTTCCCGTCCAGACACGACCTTGGGCCACAGTTCTAACCTTGTCTGGGGATAATTTTCGCCCCTGGGCCACCGTCTCGATAAATAAATCATAGAACCGATTAACTGCCGCTTGATAAATTTCTAATTCTTGGGGATTTTTCGGTCTGGTAATAGTAGATATATCGGCTAATTCTCCAGTTTTCACTGTATCCCAATCGATGCCATTATTATTAGCAATCTTCTGGATATTTAACAATAATCCAAACACACCGATGGAACCAGTAATTGTATCATTATCGGCAAAAATTATTTGACCCCCCATGGCGATCCAATAACCCCCAGAAGCTGCCACATCACCCATAGAAATAATTACCGGTTTTTTCGCATCTAAACGCTTAATTTCCCGCAGAATCACCTCAGAAGCGGTGGCACTTCCCCCCGGACTATTAATCCGCAAAACTACCGCTTTCACCTCCTCCTTCCCCTGTAATTTTCGCAGTTCCTTCGCCAATTTATCCCCACCGATTTGGCCTCTATCTCCCTGACCTTCTACGATTGTCCCTTCTGCATAAACTATCGCTATTTGATTGCTACTATTTTCCTCCTCATCGAGAGAACTAGCATAATTAGCTAAAGAAATTTGCGAAAAAGAGCTAGAATTTCCCTCCTCATTAGTTTTATTTTTTGCTTCTCCCGTCAACTCTTTTGCTAAAACAATTACTCGATCTAAATAGGCCACTTCATCAACAAAACCCGCCTTTTTCGCCGTGGTTGCTTCCAGAATACCTTGAGTATCAGAAATAGTTTGCACCTGTTGGGGGGTTAAATTGCGACTTTTGGCCACTGTGGAACTATAGTTAGACCAAATTGTATCGAGTAGGGTTTGCAGCTGCTGACGATTCTGGACACTTAAATCCTGACGCGTATAGGGTTCCACTGCACCTTTAAAAGAACCCACTTTTACCACTTGCACCCCCACACCATACTTTTCTAGTGCATCGGCAAAAAAGGTTTGTTGACTACTTAAACCATTAATTTCCATTCTCCCCACGGGATTAATAATCACCGTTTCAGCAACGGAAGCGAGATAATATTCCTTTTCCGTCCATTCCATATCGTAGGCGATAATTTTTTTACCCGATTGGCGAAATTTTGCCAAAGCTTGCCGCACTTCCGTCAGGGTAGCATAGCCATATTCACCGATATTGTCGCGACCATAGAGTAACAGACCGACAATGTTATCATCAAGGGCGGCCTTTTCGATCGCCGCTATCACCTGTCGCAAATTTAAAGTGGTCGTACTCTCACCGGTCAAACTATCGGCTAAACTGGAACTAGGAGGAGCATCGCTGATATTGGTGGCCAAGTCAAAAACTAAGACCGATTTTTCCTTAACTGAGGAGCTATCGCTAGAAATAAGGAAAGAAAGCAGTAAAAATGCTAATCCCCCCACACCTAAGACCGAAAATGCCAATAATCCCAGTAAAGTTCCCAAGCAACTAGCGAAAGTTTGTTTAAAAAACTGGCCCATCGGTTTTCATCTGCTACTAATTATCCTGTTTTCCATTGTAGGGATTCCCCGCCCAGAAACAAGTTTTTTATTTGCGAACAAATGTACTGAAAACTTGGAGATAGTGACTGGAGTTGTGAAGTGTCAAGGGATCGGCTAAGATTGTGATAGATAATTTCCAGTAAAAGAGATGAATCAATTAAATTAAAGATAGATTCTGTCTTTGATCCCCCCTTCCCCCCTTGATAAGGGTGGTGTCTGGCAATTTTTAACACCCACCTACTTAAAAGAGATGAATCAATTAAAACCTAAACTCGTCAATTATCCGGATTGGGATCGAAAAGAACAAATTAAACGAAATCGTTCGGCCTTGGCTATCTTAGAACAAAGACGACAAAAACGGTCACAAATAACCGATGAGCAAGACCAAGAAATTTCCCAGTGTTTGCTCAATTTTCAGACTGCGATTGATAATGCTCGTCCTTTGGGTTCAAAGCTTTATAGCCAAGGATGATTGTCTTTATCGATTCGGGGGTTTTGGGTTTACTAACTCATCCTAAAAAAGCGGGTAAACCAGCTGACTGCGAAGACTGGCTTTATTCACTTTTCTCCAAGGGCGTTTATGTAGTTAGTTCCGATATCTGTGATTATGAAGTCAGAAGAAGCCTATTATTAGAATCGGTCAAGAAAAATTCCTTTAATAGCCTAGATAATTTAGATACCGATGTGATGTTAGCAGCGTCACAAATTTGGGTAGAAACTCGAAAGATTGGCAAACAAACGGCTGATAATTACAATATTGACGTAGATATTATTATTCTTGCTCATTGGCAGTTATTAAAAAAACAATATCCGAGTCGTTATCTAGTCATCGCTACCACTAATGTCAAACATTTTCAGGGATTCGCAGAAGCTTTAAATTGGCAGGATATTAACCTATAACAGCTTTGATCTCGATCATTTTTTCACTTTAATTATTTAATCTTATGCAGTTTATTGATCGCGCCGAAATAGAAGTAGAAGGGGGTAAGGGAGGTGATGGAATTGTCGCTTTCCGTCGGGAAAAATACGTCCCCGCTGGCGGTCCGGCCGGAGGTAATGGGGGAAAAGGTGGTTCGGTGATTTTTGTGGCGACTCAGAACCTGCAAACCCTGCTAGATTTCCAGTATAGTCGCTATTTTAAGGCCGATGACGGTAAACGGGGCGGTCCGAACAACTGCACTGGAGCCAACGGTAGCGATCGCATTATTAAAGTTCCCTGTGGTACAGTGGTTTACGATCTCGATAGCGAGGAAATTATCGGCGATTTGGTCACTCCCGAACAGACTTTAATCGTGGCTGCCGGGGGAAAAGGGGGATTAGGCAACCGCCACTTTTTAAGTAATAATAATCGCGCACCTGAATACGCTTTACCCGGTTTAGACGGAGAAAAACGCCATTTACGCCTAGAATTGAAGTTATTAGCGGAAGTGGGCATTATCGGGCTGCCCAATGCGGGAAAATCCACCCTAATCTCGGCCGTTTCCTCTGCTCGTCCCAAAATCGCCGATTATCCCTTTACGACTCTCATTCCTAACTTGGGAGTGGTACGCAAACCCACGGGAGATGGGACGGTATTCGCCGATATTCCTGGATTAATCGAGGGAGCGCACCTAGGAATCGGCTTAGGACACGAATTTTTGCGCCATATCGAACGCACACGCCTGTTAATTCATCTTGTCTCCTTGACAGCAGAAGACCCGATCGCCGATTATCAAATTATTCAAGGGGAATTAGCCGCCTATGGTCGGGAATTAGAAAAGCGATCGCAAATACTGGTTTTCAACAAAATTGATGCTGTGGACGAGGAAACGATAGATAACTATCAAAAGCAGTTTGCTAAAATAACCAATGCCGAGATTTTGACTATTTCCGCCGTAACAGGAGCCGGATTAACCACTTTACTCGCCAAAGTTTGGCAGCAATTAGAGCAACTGGAGAGGGTCGAGGATGAAACCCCTTCCCTGTTTTCCTAAAATCGCTCGTTAGTTGTTGAGCTGCCGGGGTGCAGGTGGTCGGCGATTGCTCGGCCTTCTTTCCGTACCTTCAAAGTTACCATTAGAACGACGGGTGCGGCGCTGTTCGCCTTCATTTTCGGCCGCATAGACTTCTAGATAAAGAGAGCGACCCGCATTTGCAGCCGCCATCTCTAGGGTAGTTCTAATCGCCTGTAAATTGCGTCCTCCCCGGCCGTAAACTTTGCCTTTATCGGCATCATCGAAGGCTACACGCACCCAAAGACGTTCATTTTCCTTACAGCGCTCGATATCCAATCTCAGACTGGCCGGATCTTCCAAAAACGGCTCGATCATAAATTTCACCAGTTCGAGATAATTGGGGGTACTAGGCATTGATTTTCTCGAAAATTTTCTGTTTGGTGAGAATGCTGCGCACGGTGTCCGTCGGTTGCGCTCCTTGTTGTAAGCGTCGGATGATTCCTTCTTCATCGAGACGCACTTCATCGGTGCGGGGATTGTAAAATCCTAATTCCTCTAGGGGACGACCATCGCGACGACTGGTGCTAACGGCCGCAACGATACGATAACTGGCTTCGCGTTTTTTACCAAAGCGTTTTAGACGTAATTTGATCATGGTTACTCAAAAATTCTTCTTTCCGATTCTAACTCATCCCGGCGGTAATTCCACAAGTGGCGATCGAGGGAACGGTCGGCAGCGTTTCGATATTATTGAAAATAACGCCGAAAACGAGGGTCTAAATGGTCTTTTTTGCGGCGATTACAGGATAAACAAAGGGTTTGCAGGTTACTAATGTCGTTACTGCCACCTAAAGCCAAAGGAATTATATGATCTATGGAAAGTTGGGTAAAGTTTTCGGGTTTACCGCAACTCTGACATTGATAATTATCCCTTTGATAAACATATTTTCTCACTTCGATCGGAACCGGTATTCTCGGAGTTTTTGCCATGATAATTACAGCAGGAGACAGGAGATTGCTTTAATTTATTTTCCTTATTACCTAATTAGGTTTTCAGGAATTGAAGTTAGTTTTTTCTGTATTTTCTCGCAACATTTGCCGAATTTCCTCTAGGGGTGATTCTGGTTCCAGTGGGCTATTTTCGGGAATAAATTCTAGAGTAATTTTTATTTGACGAGTTTCATTGAAATGCTCAAATCCCTGTTTCTGTAATTCCCGCAGAAATTCGCCATCATAATCTGGACGTTCAGGTGTTTTTTTAGGCAGTTTTTCTAAAACACTAGAAAAAGTACATTCTCCATAAGTTTTAACTTTTCCTGTTCTCCAGTCTTTCTCCCCCCGTATTAATAATTTACAATCCTTCCCTTCACTCGGATAATGAACCCATTCAATTTTATTAATTTGACCAAATAGAGACGACCTATCTCCCATATCTGTTGTTAGTCTTCCAGAGGAAGTATATTTGCCGATGTATTTCAACAAATCTGCTTGGATTTTTTCCCTAAATTTTCTCACTAAAATAACTTCTTCATCTTCAAACATCAATACACTATTATCATCTTCGATAATAATTTTCTGAGAGTTGTTAAAAGTATTAATATTCATTCTTTTGCTCCTTAATTGTTCCCTATCCAATCATAATAACATACAAATTTCCTCTAGGGGTTATTCTGGTTCCAGTGGGCTATTTTCGGGAATAAATTCTAGGATAATTTTTATTTGACGAGTTTCATTGAAATCTTTAAGTCCTGGATTTTCGATCTCTTGAGGTAAAATACCCTGTTCACCAGAAGACTTGCGACGACGACGTATACCAGATGTATGGGGATTTTCTGGAAGTTTTTCTAAAACACTAGAAAAAGTACATTCTCCATAAATTTTAACTTTTCCTGTTCTCCAGTCTTTCTCCCCCACTATTAATAATTTACAATCCTTCCCTTCACTCGGATAATGAACCCATTCAATTTTATTAATTTGACCAAATAGAGACGACCTATCTTGCATATCTGTTCGTAGTCTTTCAAAGGAAGTATATTTGCCGATATAGTTCAACAAATCTGCTTGGATTTTTTCCCTAAATTTTCTCACTAAAATAACTTCTTGATTTTTTTGAGATTTTCCTGTGATCTTAATCACTGAGAATTAAAATATTAATCTAGCTAAAGTAATAAGTGTGTTAGCGAAAACTAACACACCTAAAATTAAGATTAGATTTTTTAGCCTTCTCTAACCGTAAACTTTCCCATAATACTCTTGATATTCTTTGGATAACAAAGGTTGCCACCAATCCCGATGATCGAGATACCATTGAATGGTTTTTCTTAATCCCCCCTCTACCGTTTCTTGAGGTTGCCAACCTAATTCGGTGCGAATTTTACTGGCATCAATAGCATACCGGCGATCATGTCCGGGGCGATCCTTGACAAAAGTAATTAAATTCTGAGCAGGTTTCACGGGTAAATCGGGAGCTAATTCATCCATTAAATCACATAACATCCTGACTAAATCGATATTTTTTACCTCATTATTTCCGCCAATATTATAGGTTTCTCCCGCTTTTCCTTTGTGAATAACTGTATCTAAAGCTTGACAATGATCCCGCACATATAACCAATCTCGAACATTTTGACCATCACCATAAACAGGTAAAGGTTTACCCAAAAGAATATTAATACACATCAAAGGAATTAACTTTTCGGGAAAATGATAAGAACCATAATTATTAGAACAATTAGTAATAATTGTCGGCATTCCGTAGGTATGAAAATAAGCTCTCGCTAGATGATCACTCCCCGCTTTTGAGGCAGAATAGGGACTATTAGGAGCATAGGGAGTAGTTTCGGTAAAAGCCGGATCATCTAATCCTAAACTGCCATAAACCTCATCGGTGGAAACGTGCAGAAAACGATAGTTATCGGGTTGGTGATTACTTAACCAATGTTGCCGAAAACTTTCTAATAGAGTAAAAGTTCCCACCACATTAGTTTGCACAAAAGCTCCAGGACCAAGAATCGATCGATCCACATGGGATTCGGCGGCAAAATGGGCAACTGTATCGATATTTTCACCTGCAAATAATTCATCAACCAAAGCTCGATCGCAGATATCCCCTTGCAGAAAACGGAGATTCTTTCTATCTTTCAGTGTCGCTAAATTATGCAAATTGCCCGCATAGGTAAGAGCATCGAGAACAATAACACGATCCTCAGGATAATTCTCGCACCAATGATGAACAAAATTCGAGCCGATAAATCCTGCTCCACCAGTAATTACTATGCTTCTAGCTTGATTTTCTATCGCCATGGCCACCTCTAGCAAAAGTTCGCTACTTATTTTAGGCTTTTTTGCTTCACACTTCTTCATCAAAAGTGATCTTATCGGAGTGATAATCCGGCGGTTCAACGTGAATTAAAATTCTCACAGGGCTAAATTGTTGGCTTAATCTTGCTTCCACCGCTTCCGTGATTGCGTGAGCAGTTTCTACATCTTGAGCGGAGACAATTAGGTGCATTTCTATAAATACCTGTCTTCCCACCACTCCCCGAGATGCGATCGCATGACAATTAAGCACCCCCGGCACCTCCAGGACAATTTGATGAATCACTTCAGGAGCGATCGCCATTTCATCCACTAACAAAGGTAAATTCTCCATCAGGACTTTCCAACCACTGCTAAACACCAAAAAAGCGACGGGAAAGGACAAAATCACATCTAACCATTGTAATTGGGGAATATTAGCCGTATTGCCCACCCAAACCCCGACTAAACCCAATAAAACCGTAATTGTCACCCACACATCACTCATGGTATGACGAGCATCGGCAATCAAAATCACACTACCGACACGCTGCCCCACGGATCTTTCATAGTAGGTGACAAAAATATTTACCCCTAAAACGATAATTAATAGCCATAATTCAGGACCGGCAATCTCGACAGGTTTTCCGCCTTTAATAATACGCATGATCGCCCCCTGCAAGATTTCAAAACAGGCAATTCCCAAAAAGGCAGCGATCGCTAAAGCTCCGATCGCTTCGTATTTCAGATGTCCGTAGGGATGATCTCGATCGGGATAGGGAGAGGAAAACCGCATCGCCACCAATCCCAAGACATTATTAGCACTATCGGTGACACTATGGAGAGCATCCGCTTGCAAACTCAAAGAACTAATTCTCAAACCCACCCCCGCTTTGATCCCCATAACCAAAATGTTCAGCAGCAGGGTGATCCAAAGAACCTTTTGGACAGTAGCCCGATTATCTTTTAAAACAGCCACAGGATTATCAGTTATCAGTGATCAGTGTTAATTTTCCCACTCTTATCTCCGTTTTTTTTCCTTTTTACTTTTGGCTCTTCTAGAGTACTGGACAGTGGGAAGTTCTTGCCGGGGGGGGGAATCTGACTATCCCCAGGATGTTCAGGCCCACATTCCGCACCCTAAGTGTCACAACGTCTCAAAAGAGGAAGGGGCGTGAGTCAAAATACTTATCTAGAGGAGTGAGTTGGCGGCAAGCTGCCAGCAACTAAGCCGAAAATTTCAGGGTTCCCCCAGTAATTCTCAATAAACAGTGCTTATTGAGAATAAACGGGCAATCAGACTTAACATCTAGGGGGAGATGTTCCAGTTACTCGCTTTGTTTTGTCACCCCTTGAAGTCAATCCATCTGGTCAAGATAAGAGATAATATTCTTGGCAAGGTTT
>VYLM01000048.1_pt1 | contig 25880 bp, 24 predicted proteins | sample 5109491 | NCBI WGS metagenome assembly VYLM01 (sample SAMN12291813, study PRJNA351875) | freshwater metagenome | isolation source: freshwater lake | place: USA: Michigan, MSU3 lake | collected 2011-08-06 | reverse complement strand
GCGTTTAAACTCTTCTGGATTCAAATTTTTTACTTTTTCGTAAGTCATTGTTTTTCTGAGTGTTTTACTTTATTTTACATAATCAGTTCCTATTTTTGCAGGAGGTCTAGTCTTCCAGACCCTCGCGCACGAGAGTCTCCCAATCCGGTTCGTTGACATGGTAGAGAATAGGCGGCTGATCGACAAAGCGATTGCGCCCCCCGCTTTGGGTGACGATCTTGGGGTAGAGATGTTCGATGATGCGCTCGCGGGCCTTTGTCATCATCTGTTCCCGCAACTTCCGCGTCTTTTCGTCGGGAGCCATCTCGATCGCCTGTTCTGCTCCTATGCGCGTGTACCATACCTCTAAGGGACTGAGGCGAGAATATTCCCGCAGGTGTTCTCGATAGGAACGAGCGCAATTGATCGCCGCTGCCTTCGATTCTCGATCGGATAGATCGCTATCCCTGCCGGCGATGACAAAGCTGACCACGAGACGCTTGAGATCCCATTCCCAAGGTGCGGGCAGGGTTTCGTCGAAATCGTTAATATCGAAGACTAAATTGCGTTCGGGGGTGCCAAAAAATCCGAAGTTCAACAGGTGGCAATCCCCGCAGGCCTGCACGATAATGTCGGTTTTGGGAGTGGTGGCCAGATCGTAGGCCATCAAGGCAGCGGAACCGCGCAGGAAGGTAAAGGGACTCCGCAACATTCGTCCGTAGCGGATGGGAATCAATTCCTGTAATCGCCCCCGATTTGATGCTTCGATGATTTCGATCGGCTCTCGACCAGCTGCGGGGGGTTGCCAGATAGCGTGGCTAGAACGCGGCAATCGCTCCCGCAGGGATTTACCGATCTGGATGCGTTCTTCCCGTGAACGGAATCGAGCTTGAGAGGGTGAGCGGATCGGGGTTTCTATTTGGTGGTTCATAGCGACTTTTTCCCCTGAATGAGATTACATCCCTTGCTGTTAGATGACTAAATGAATACAGGCAATAGGAAATAGATAAGTCAATAGTGATGGTTCCCCTTCTGGGATAACTTTCTAACATTTCCCCCTTTAGAGATAGCTTCTGATGCTCGGTTCAACAATTAATCTTCACTCGTTTCTTATCTGGGGAAGATCAACCTCATCAATGATAGATTTTTTCTGAAATGGCTATCTCTTAAATTTGCTTAACTTTTAGCCCAATGGCAGCTCTACTGTTTCGATTATATCTTGCTCAAAAATTGCTGGCGGGATAATCTTAACAAAATTTTATCTAATGGTCAGCCTTCGGCTAGGTGCTAAAATCTCGCTCTTTTGTCGGGAAAAGGGGGGACTATTCCGGGTTAAAGGTGAAAATTTTCCCCTTGCCCCAGTTCTGTAGGAAGTTTTCTGTTTATTTTTTTGGGTAATGATTTGGTAGTATTAGTTTAAGTCTGTCAACCGAGAATTTACCCCTAGATTGTCTAGGAATGAGCGGTGAAAGTGTCAATATTGAGGCTCGGATGATGGGGGTGAGTTACGATGATGAAACGCCTCGATCGCTTTCTCTAGGGTTGCATAAATACGTTCGGTCGAGATATTCTCGGATAGGTCTCCTTTTTTTAATTGCTGATCTAAATCTTGCTTCACCCGTGCCATGGCGAAAGTAACCATCGTCATATCTTCTCCTGTCATCGAAAATGTCTCGAAAATCTCGCCACCGGATCAACTGCCGGTAGGAATAATTTTTCGCTGGTTTAACCCGGTTTTTTCTAGAACTGAGAAATTTATTCGCCAAGATATTAATGAAACCAAATTAAATTGTATTCAGTAAGGATTAGGGGAAATCCTGTTAGAGAAGCAACCCTCTGGGGGAGTTAACTTCTTAAACAATTCATCTACTTTGACTTCTAACGCGCCTAGGTTGATGGGAGCGTCAATTGATAAATATTCTCTAATTTCTTAAGCCATAATTAAAACTCAATAACTTTAACCAGAGGCGAGGATTGTCTTTTTCTAGCCAGCTTTGGGAGTTTTTTAACCATTGGGGAAACCAGGAACTAAAAAACAGATTTTTGACTCCATCAAGGCTAAAATCGAGATAGGAACCCAACCAACGTATTAAATCCTGACTGCCGGCCATTTCTGCTATCCATAACAGTAAAGCTGGGTTTTTTCTGGCCGCTTTAATTGCTAAACGGCTAAAGGTTAACCAATCGGTTTTATCCTTAATAAAGGTTTCAGAAACCTCCGGCGGTTCGTCGGCCAATAAACCGAAAAATGTGTTTAACATGGCGTTAATTCTTTGGGGTGGTAAAGTTTTTCCCGTGGGAACCATCATTCCTTTAGAAAATAACCAAGTTACCGCCACATTACTTTGATAAGCTCGCACATTTTCTAGGTCTTTAGCTGTTAGTAAATCGTGTTTCAAGGCCATATCCAAAAGATGGGTTAAGCGCTCTAAATTACGCACCAAAGAACCGAATCCAGTAAAGATTAACGGTGATTGCAGGGAGGCGGCATCACCGATGGCTAAAATGCGATTAAAGGAGACAATTCGATCTTTTTTCCCTGTGCTAAAATGCCCCGGTATATAACCAAAGGTGGGTTTTTTCCAGGTTAATTTTTCTGGATCACACTGTCGATATTCGGGCAGAATAGTAAAGAAATCTTCGTACATTTCTAACAGAGAACCGGGGTTATCGGGATGGACTTGATGATAGTGAAATAGATAAAAGGTTAATTCTTTTCCTTCCCCCGGAAATAATTCCCAAATTAGTTGTCTGCCTTTAGAAATATCGCCATGGGAATTTAAGACATCGCCATAGTGAGAATCCCACACCACCGGATCGAATCCTTCTACTACTGCCCCCACCGTCGGACAGACACTATCAAAGGCACGCACTCCGTTTAATTGCCAAGCGATGGGAGAGGCGGAACCCATAGCATCAATCAATAAACGACCTTTTATCTGTTGAATTTCTCCACCATGATTAAGGGTGACAGTAACACTATTAGCGGTAATATCAGCCTTAATAAATTCGGTTTGATCGAGAATTTTACCGCCATGATCCTGTAATTTTTTACCGCAGGATTGCAGCAATTGATCGGAATTAATGGCGATATTTAAAACCGTGGGAGTATGGAGAATCTCCGCCTTCAGATGGGGGGGATTATTGCCATCAAAAAACTTATTAAAGCCATCGATGTATTCTTGGAAGATTAATTCCTCGAATTCTTCGGCCGTAAATAGACCTAAATTAATTAAACTTTGAAACTCCGATCGAGAGATATTCCATTCCCGATTCATCCGTCCGAAAGGCAGTCTTTCTACTAGGAGGACTCGATAACCTAATTTGGCCATCTGTGCCGCATGAATTGCCCCCAAGGCACCACCAATATAAATTAAGTCGTAGGTGATGGGATGATCATTTTCCTCACTGCTAGAGAAAATTACCGGCTGCGGTTGTTGGGGATTTTTGGCACTGTCGCGCCAACGTTTTTCCCACCAATACAAACGTTCTAAATCCGCCTCTCCTTGGGGCATTTTGCGGAAGTAGTGAACCGTTAGGGGATAGTCCGCTTCTAAAGCTGTAAAAATTGAGTGATTTTTTTGATCGATATTTGGTATCGTGTTATACTGCGGCGGAAAACGCTTTTGTAAAGCTCGATCGAGCTGCCGAGTCAGGGATGTTTCTTGATCATGCGATCGCTCACCCCAGCGGAAAACTTTTAAATAAGTAGTCCGTTGCAGCGTCCAGACAAAAATCGACAATTCGATCGCCTCCGATAAGCGCAATCTCACCCCGTTAGGTGTATTTGTCTTGACACCGCTTCTGGGTTGCCAATCGGATTGTAACCAGTGACAAACGGCGATCGAGTCAGGAGTCGGAATTTCTCTGTAAAGTATTTCTCTCATCTTGATTTAGCTGTTAAACCCAAAAATCGTCTGATTACGCTAGACTACACAGAAAGTTTTCTGAAAAAAGTTTAAAAAACTTTACATACCTAGATTAATACACAGCCTACCCCATCTGATTATGAATTATCCCATCCCGAACACCCCCGAAGAAATTGCCGCCCTCCGACAGCGTCCCGTCGATGAGGAGATGATCGCTGCCGTGATTGCGGGAATTATTAGAATGGCCCACGCTCAGGGTCAATCTCTCGATGATCTGACTGAAGAAATTCTCGCAGAAGACCCGATTTTAGATCAAGTGCAACGACGTTGGTTAAGTCAGCTTTTCACTAATGCTTGGCAAAATTTAGCTGGATGGGTGTAATTGAGCGATGGAATGGCTAACAATCACTCTCGCTAGTGTTTTGACCCTGTTAACTCCCGCAGGGGCAATTATTGATACGGTTTTAGCCCATACCCTTCGCTCCCAAGTCCAAAAAGTGGAACAATTGGCCGTGAGGGTCGATAATACTCCCAATTATCAGGTTCTGCAAGGCAAAATCGATCGAGTTCGCATTTCTGCACGGGGAATTTATCCCCTTGCTGGTGTTCGCATTGAGAAGATCGAGCTAGAAACTGAGCCAATTAGCCTCGATTTGCGGCGATTACAGCAAAAAAACAGCAGTTTAGCCGCCGCACTGCGCCGACCGGCTGCGGGAGCATTGCATCTTGTCCTCACGGAAACTAATCTTAATCAAGCTTTACAATCGGCAGCGGTCAAAGAACAAATTCAGACCCTGATTAATAATCTGATTCCCTCTAGGGAAGAATTTGGCAGCACAAAATATCAACTTAGTCAAGCAAATTTTAACTTTCTTAATAATAATCGAGTCACTCTCAGCCTGCAGCTAGAGACCCAAAGGCCGGACGAACCAGCAGCCACCCTCAATCTGAGCTTAGAAGTGGGATTTAAGCTAGTGCAGGGGCGAAAAATCGAGCTTATTGACCCCACAGCCACTCTTAATGGTCGTCGCATCTCTTCGCGCCTTCTCAAGGGGTTTGCCGAGGGTATATCCACCCAGTTAGATTTAAAAAACTTCGAGAAACAAGGAATTATCGCCCGCCTTCTACAATTGCAGATCGACGATGATAAGCTGAGTATAGCGGCTTTTGGCAGAATTGAACCTCGATCGGGGAACCCCAATTAAATTTAACGGTCGGAAAAGATGAGATGGGAAGTGGGAAGTGGGGAGAATAAAAGCGTTCGACTGATAACTGATAACTGATAACTGATAACTGATAACTGATAACTGATAACTGATAACTGAATTATGCCTAGTTCTCGCTCTAGTGATAAAATCTCTTTACCTTGGATAATTGGTATCGGCCTCGCTTTATTTACTGCTGGTGGGGCCACTGCTTGGTTTGCCGTCCATCACCTATCTTCCCCCCAGAAAACCAGCGAAAACCCGATTGAATCTCCCAGTCCGGTGCCGATAAGTCAATCACCAATTTTTGAACCGGTTTCTCCCGGTCCAGTGGAGACAAGTCCAACAGCAACTCCTGCAGCTATTCCTGTTAGGGAAACTCGACAGGTTTATTGGTTAAAAGTGACTGATACGGGTAATCAATTAGTCAGCCAAGAAATTACCGTTCAAAAAGCAGATAGCGACGACCGAGAGTTAATAGCAGTATTGAAGATTCTATTAGCTGGTCCAAGTAATCCTCAGGATATGACTACTATTCCTTCCGGGACTAAATTACTTGATTTAAAAGTAGATAAAACCGGAATTAAGATTAATCTCTCGCGCGAGTTTGGCAATGATGATGGCCCTGATATGTTAATCGGTCGTTTGGCACAAATCATCTATACTACTACTACCGAGGATCCCAATGCCAAAGTCTGGATTCAAGTGGAAGGAAAACCCCTAGAATTATTAGGAGAAGGCCACGGTATTGAAGTTGCCCAACCGATGACTCGTAAGTTTTTTGAGGAGAATTACCAGTTGTAAGTTTTCTGCGCTTTAAATTGTTGTTGCCATAGCGAATTGAGGTTAACTAGGGGGATTACTGGGGGGATAGGGAAAAAGAATTGGATAGGGAATTTTAATTCCTTCTTGCTGATAGCGTCGGTGTAGGAGTTTAATAAATTCGTGTTTAATGGTGAGATGTTGAAAAAACTCTTCTTCTACCACCTTGAGATAAACTGTTAGCACAATGCTATAGTAATCGAGTTTACCATAAAGGATCAAGGGTTGATAGTTACCGAGGTGAGGTTGCAATAACTGAGCGATTTCTTGCATGACTTCTAGGGTAACTTTTTCGACTTTTTCTAAGTCACTATCGTAACTAATGCCCACTTCCACAGGAATCAGTAGGGAGTGATCTGGTAAACTATAGTTACGGAAACTAGAAGAAATGATCTGAGCATTGGGAATGACCAAAATATTATTGGTAATTTCTTCGATGACTGTGCATCTTAAATCCACATCTCGCACATAACCAGCTTCTCCCGTTTTCAGTTCAATATAATCTCCTGGTCTAACTTTTTTAGAAGTGATAATATTAATCCCTGACATTAAATTAGCTAGGGTATTTTGGAGAGCTAAACCGAGGGAAACACCCCCAATACCAAAGGCAGTAAGCATCGGAGTTATCGAAATGCCAATCGAGCTTAAAATCAGCAAAAAACCGCAGCTAAAAATCAGAACTTTGGCGAGAAATTCAAATAGGGAAGTTAGGGAAGAAATGCCATCATCTCCCGTGGTATGAAATCGTAATATTTCCACAGATAATTGAGCAATAACCCAAGTAGCCGAAGCTAAAAAAGCCACTAGCAGCAATTTTTGGCTCAGGAGAATCAGGTAGGGAAAGAGGGGAAGATTGGGAAGGGAGAGGGCAATATTTAAACCCAAAAGTCCGAACCAAAGTATGCTTAATCCACGAAGGGAACGTAAAACCCCTTCCGAGAAACGCAGGTTTTTTTCTCTGGCAATCGATAAAAGTTGACTGACAACGCGCTTTTCTACGAGCCATCCCAACAGCAGGAAACTGAGGACGATGGTGATAGGTAGGATAATATAGGGCCAATCTTCCAGTCTGGTTAATAGGTTCATTGCTAGAGGGTTAGAAAAAGATGCAGTTTTGTCTTATATTATTCTCCATTTGCCTATCTCTAGCAGCGGCGGTGGAATTTTCGGGCAAAAAGTTGCAAAATGTAAAGAGAAACTCATCTTTCCTTCGGCGGCCTTCGTGAATAGTCAGTTAGTTAAACCAAAATTCGGGCTTTATCGATTCTTAATGGTTATAATCGTGGGTTTGTTGCTGATTAGCACCTTTTTAATCGCTTTTCATCTGGCTAAGATGTCGGATCCCTACATTAAGGAGGTGTTATCCCGACAAGGTAATGTGAGTCGCGGTTACGAAATCTTTCAAATTAACTGTGCTGCTTGTCACGGTCAGTTTGCTGATGGCATCGTCGGACCAAGTTTAGAGGAGGTTTCCCATCGCAAATCGAGAATTAGTCTGATTGAACAGGTAATTAGTGGTAAAACCCCGCCAATGCCCAAATTTCAGCCCGATCCTCAAGCTATGGCCGATTTATTGGTTTATTTAGAAAAGCTTTCAAAAAACTGACTTGAAAGAGGGTGTGGGGTGTAGGGAAGGAAACCTCTTTCATCTGTGGGGGTGAAAACTTTTTCATCGGGATTTACTCTTGGCTGACGTTGATGGTAAGCTAGGACTCGTTGAAACTGGGTGGAGAGTGGCAGGTGGGGAATGGAGAGGTGAGGGAATGGGGAATTTCAACTAAAACCCCAACACCCCCCGCAACGCACACGCAGTGACCACCCCAAAACCCAACCCCTGAGAAACTGATAAATTTTACTTATATAGAAAAATTTTGCTTCTATTTGGGTACGCTAGTAGAGACACTTAACGATAAATACTTATGTCTTGGCATTTCCAAGTTGAACCTGCAATTATGCAAGGGGATTTCTGGCAAGTTAGTCAGTTTTACGAAGAACTGATAGAAAGAGAACCCTTAGAAATTAGTCATTATTGGTATTTAGGATTAGCCTATCTTTTGGAAGCTCGGGAAGAAGAAGCACAAGCTACTTGGTTATTTGTCTTCACTCAAGGAGATGAACAGGAGGTGATGCTGTGGACAGCAGATTTAGTCAATATTTTGGATGGGGAAGCACGCAGACAATTAGAGTTAGGCAATTTAGAAACCAGTTGGTTAATTCGAGGACATATTCGCGAGATTATTCCCGATAATATTGATAATTTGCTGCGGTTTATTTTATTGGCAATTAATTTGAATTATTTCGAGAAAGAGCAGTTAAAAGCTTGGTTATTTGTTGATGTGTTAAAAACAAATAATTTCCAGACTCTAGAGTTAAGTTTATTAGCAGAAGTTTTAGAAAAATTTATCGATTCTCAGATACCAGAAACCGTCCCTTACTTAGAGTCAATATTTCAATCTAACTATCAGCGACAAACTTTTATCAAAATAGTAGAAGCTAAAGTACCTCCTCTAGCCATTAATAATAAACCATTGGCTATTGATATTATTAATACTTGTTTAGCAGTAGAACCAGAGCAAATTGATCTGTTAGCTGAACTTTATCAATGTTATTTTGATAATCGAGATTTTCCCGCTGCTATCCAAGTAGCTAGTCAATTAAAAACAAGTTGTCAAGGTTTGCCTTCTCAAGTTGTAGCTGATTATATTGCTCTTTATGTCAAATTATTTAGTGGTGATTGGGTCGATATTAAGGCAGATACTGAAAAATATACAGAATCCTTGCAAAAAAGTATCACTAATCAAGAATGTCCCAGATTATTGGATGCACCATACCTAACAATTTTATCCCCTCTAGTTTACCTAGAAGATAACCCAAGGAAAAACCGTTATATTAGTAATTGTGTTGGTCAACTTTTTCAGGAATATGTTCGCAATAATTCTAACTGTCATTCTTTGCGAAAATCGACTATTAAGGATACCAATAAAGTTCTGAAAATTGGCTATATTGCCCATACTTTATATAATCATTCTATCGGATTAATCTCTAGATGGTTAATGAAGTATCATGACTATAACCAGTTTCATGTCTCTTTATACCTAGTATCTCAAAAAGAAGATATGATCACTCAAAATGATTTTAAAAATCAGGTAAATGCTTGCTATCACTTACCGATTAATCCTCAAATGATTGCTGAAAAAATTAGTCAAGATAACATTGATGTTTTGGTAGATTTAGACAGTATTACTAATAACGCAACTTGTCAAGTTATGGCACTTAAACCCGCACCAATACAAGTGACTTGGTTAGGTTTTGATGCGTCAGGAATTCCCGCAATTGATTACTATCTTGCTGATAATTACGTTTTACCAGCAGATGCACAGGAATATTACCAAGAAAAAATTTGGCGCTTACCTAATTCCTATATTTGTGTGGATGGTGTCGAGGTTGCTTACCCCTCTCTCCGAAGGGATGATTTAGGGATTCCAGAGGATGCAATTAATTACTTAACCGTACAAACGGGGGTTAAACGTAACCCTGAAATTATTCGACTTCAGCTACAAGTTTTAAAGGCAGTTCCTAATAGTTATTTGAGTATTCAAGGGTTAAGTGATGCTAAATCAGTGGAAAAATTATTTTTCAAAATTGCCGAGGAAGAAGGAATTAATTATGAGAGATTAAAAATCTTACCCCTCTATCCCACAGGAATTTATCGAGCAAATTTAAGGATAGCTGATGTGGTTTTAGATACCTATCCCTTTACGGGAGGAATGACGACTTTAGATGTGCTGTGGATGGGGATTCCTTTAGTTACAAAAGTTGGTCAACAATGGTCATCGAGAAATAGTTATACTTTAATGGTTAATGCGGGAATTAGTGAGGGTATCGCTTGGAGTGATTAGGAGTATATCGACTGGGGGATTAAGTTAGGTAAGGATGAAAACCTGAGACGCAAAGTTATCGCTAAATTAGATGAATCTAGAAAAACTTCCCCGATTTGGAATGCACGTCAGTTTACTAAAGATATGGAAAGCGCCTATCGTCAAATGTGGCAAATCTATTGTGAAAGTTAATCAGGGAGAATTAAATCATGTCTTGGCAAAACGAAGTTAAAACCGCTTTAGAAAACAATCAATACGATATTGTTAGTCAGTTTTACGAAGAACTGATAGAAAGAGAAACCCTAGAAATTAGTCATTATTGGTATCTAGGATTATCCTATCTTTTACAAGATAGAGAAGAAGACGCACAAGCTACTTGGTTACTGGTGTTGAGTCAAGCAGCTGAATCAGAATTATCGGGGTGGATAGAAACTTTAACTCAAATCTTAGATGCAGAGGCAACCAGACAAGAAAATTCCCAAAGACTAGAGACGAGCTATCTAATTCGATTGCATCTACAAAACCTTAATCCTAGTTTTTTAAATAATCTCCTGCATCTGATGGAATTAGAAATACAATTCCAATTTTTTGCGATGGAAAAGTGCCATGATTGGTGTGTATTTGAACTGTTAGAGAATACAGCTACAGCAGCAATTAATCTTGATTTACTGCTGCGAGTGACGGAAAAAGTTTTAATCTACCCCTGTACTGATACCATCCACTTTTTAGAATTAGCAGCCTTACATATCAATAATCCAGAAATAATTGCAACCAAAGTTATATCAGCAATTGTCAATTATGCTTATCAACAAAAGCAAAGTGTATTTGCTATTAATTTGGTAGAGCTTTGTTTGCGCTTTCTCCCAGAGGATTTATACCTACAAAATAGTTTGTTTAATCTTTATAAAACCACCACTGTTGACTATAAAAAATCTCTAGAAATTGCTGATAATTTTTATAAAAGTTGCCAGACAACCACTGAAAAGCTCTTGGGAATTTCTCTAGTGATTGGTATTTTACAAGCTAAAGGAGACTGGGGAAATTTACCTAAATTTATTGATGAATTAATACAACTAATCGAGGGACAAATTAATGCTAAACAATTTAATGCACGTCCTTTTATTATTGACTCTATTTTAGGAGTTACTATCTGTCTTCCCTACTATCAAGATAATCCGAAAATCAATCGCTATTTACAAAGTAAACTAGCGGAAATTTTTCAAGCAGATGTAAGAACCCGCTATAACTATATTGCTCCTGTTTCTTCTCCAAAATCTCCAGCAAGAAAAATAAAAATTGGTTATATTGCCCATACTCTCCGTCGTCATTCTGTGGGTTGGTTAAGTCGCTGGTTATTTCACTATCATAATCGAGATAAATTTGAAATTTACACCTATTTTGTCAACCAAGCAGCGGACGAAATTACTGAAAAATGGTTTATAAATAACTCAGATTATAGCTATAACTTGCCAGCAAAAATTGAACAAATAACTGCCCAAATTCGTCAAGATAACTTAGATATTTTAGTGGATATTGATAGCTTAACCAATAATACAACTTATCTAGTAATGGCCTTAAAACCCGCACCGATACAAGTAACTTGGTTAGGATTAGATGCGTCGGGAATCCCTGCGATTGATTATTTTATTGCCGATAACTACGTTTTACCCGAAAATGCTGAAGAAATTTATTCAGAAAAAATCATTCGACTTCCCAACTCTTATTTATCTGTAGATGGTTTTGAAGTGGGTGTTCCCACTAGGAGAAGAACTGATTTAAATATTCCCGATGATGCTATTATTTATCTGACCGTGCAATCGGGATTAAAACGCACCTTAAACATGATTTATCTGCAATTGCAGATTCTTCAACAGGTTCCTAATAGCTATCTTTTAATCAAAGGTTTTGCCGACAAAGAAACCATTCGAGAATTATTTCTCAAAAGTGCTGACGAATTGGGAATTAGTCAAGATAGATTAAGATTTTTGCCCAATGATTTGCATGAGGAAACCCATCGCGCTAATCTAGGAATTGCTGATATAATTCTCGATACCTATCCCTATAGTGGTGCTACCACAACCCTAGAAACCCTCTGGATGGGGATTCCTTTAGTCACTAGGGTTGGTGAACAATTCGCAGCCCGCAATAGCTATACTTTTATGAAAAATGCTGGCATTAGTCAGGGTATAGCTTGGAGTGAGGAGGAATATGTGCAGTGGGGAATTAAGCTAGGATTAGATCAAAATTTGCGGGAAGAAGTCCGTTATCAATTACGTCAATCTCGTCATACATCTCCCCTCTGGAATGCCAAACAATTTACCAGAGATTTAGAAACTGCTTATCAACAAATGTGGAATATTTACAGCCTTTCTCATCAAGATGAAGTCTAACCTAATTTGCCATCGCCGACCGAGGACCGACTCTCTTAGGTTTGGTGGGTAAAATGTATTCTAAGATACAGTCCTGCTGGCGAGCGCGTGCAACGAACCACAAAGACACAAAGGACACAAAGATTGAACGCTCCTATATTAAGTTAAACCGATCACACAAAGAATAAGAGAGCCGAGGACTGACTCCCCAAAAGGAAAACTTTGTCCCTCATCATTAAGATAACTGCCATGGTTTGACTCCCTCGCTCCCACTGGTATTATGACCACAGATATCATAATAGCTAAAGAAACTGCACGATTAGATACCAAAGTCCCTCACAGATAGAAGATAATCAATATTTATCAGTATTGGAAGCCTTCAGCATGGTTCATTTAACGCCCAATCCTAGCTATAGTTTAAGTCTCAAGATAGAAATCCCCAATCAAGCGGGAACCTTCGCTTCTGTCCTCAATGCGATCGCCGATGTGGGGGGGAATTTAGGGCAAATTTCTCTAATCGAACGCAATTTAAAGATTAGCACCCGCGAGATTATGGTTGATGCCGCTAGTACCGACCAAGCGGAACAGATTATCGCCGCGGTTAAAGCTCTACCGGATGTTAAACTGCTCAAAGTTTCCGATCGCACCTTCGATCTCCATCGTCGGGGTAAAATCTCCATTGAGAGTCGTATTCCCCTCACCTCCCAAGATGACCTGGCCATGGCCTACACCCCCGGAGTTGGTCGCATCTGCACCGCTATCGCTCACCAACCCGAACTGGTGTACTCATTGACCATCAAGGGCAACACCGTCGCTGTAGTGACCGATGGTAGCGCGGTATTAGGATTAGGAAATCTCGGGCCAGAGGCTGCCTTGCCAGTCATGGAAGGGAAAGCGATGTTATTCAAGGAATTCGCCGGAATTGATGCTTTTCCCATCTGTTTAGCCACCCAGGACCCCGAAGAAATCATCGCAACCGTCAAAAGAATCGCTCCGGTTTTTGGGGGTATTAACCTAGAGGATATCGGCGCTCCCCGCTGTTTTGAAATCGAGAAACGTCTGCGAGCGGAATTAAATATTCCCGTTTTCCACGATGATCAACACGGTACAGCGATCGTTTCCCTGGCTGCCCTGATTAATGCCCTCAAATTTGTCAAAAAATCGCTTGATACAGTCAAAATCGTCATTAATGGTGCAGGTGCGGCCGGAATCGCCATCGCTACTCTCTTTAAAACCGCAGGAGCCACAGATATAATCCTCTGTGATTCCCTTGGTATCCTCTCCCAAAACCGGGACGATTTAACCCCAGAAAAACAAGCTTGGGCCGTGGCTGCCAGTGGTAAGCTAGGGGATGCTCTCAAAGGCGCTGATGTCTTCTTGGGGGTGAGCGTACCGGGGGTGTTGACTCCCGAAATGGTTAAGGGAATGGCTAAAAATGCGATCGTCTTTGCCATGGCTAATCCGATTCCCGAAATTCAACCGGAATTAATCAATGATTTAGTGGCCGTGGTGGCTACCGGACGCAGCGATTATCCCAATCAGATTAATAATGTTCTCGCTTTCCCCGGATTATTTCGCGGGGCCCTGGACTGTCGCGCTAGGGCAATCACCGATAATATGTATCTGGAAGCGGCCAAAGCGATCGCTTCTCTGATCACTCCTGCTAATCTCAATCGAGAGAATATTATTCCCTCGGTTTTTGATGGTCGTGTAGTTACGGCTGTGGCCGCCGCCGTTCAACACGCTGCTCGTCAAGATGGAGTGGCCGGGGAATAATGTAATTATGGTGCAGGAGGGTAAGTAAACCGTGAAACCGATCGATGATATTCCCGAAGCTTTGCGGGACAGCCAGTACAGAAAAACTACTAATCCTAATGGTCTAATAGCGATCGCAAGCGGTTTACTTGCTCTGGTGGGAACCGGCCTAATTGCCATAGCAGTCTTGAATCGTCCCCCTGCTACCGTAAAAAAACCGGTTATTAACCCCTCCCCCCCCATTAAAGCCACTCCTAGCCCCATTGAGAACATTCTAGGTCATTTACCCTATCAAGAGGCTCCGGAGACGGAATTAGCCCCTATTACTGGGGATGGTGGTATGCGTTTAAGGAAGGCAGCAGCCAAAGCTTTTATCCAGATGCAGAGTGACGCGAGAAGGTCGGGGGTGATTTTAATGCCGATTTCCGCATTTCGATCGAAAGCAACCCAAGAAAAGCTCTTTTTTGAAGTTAAAAAACAACGCAATCAGCAAACCCGCAAACGAGCAGAAGTGAGCGCACCTCCGGGTTACAGCGAACATCATACCGGTTATGCGATCGATATTGGCGATGGTCGCGCTCCCGCAACGAATTTAAGTAGCAGTTTTGCTAATACTGCCGCTTTTCGTTGGTTGCAAAATAACGCTGCCCAGTACAGTTTCGAGTTATCTTTCCCTGAAAATAATCCCCAGGGTATTAATTATGAACCCTGGCACTGGCGTTTTGTCGGGGATAGTCACAGTTTAGAAACTTTTTATAAGGCCCAACAATTAGGAAAACAAAAATAAGATAACCTTATCGGCAATTGCGTCCTGTAGGGGCGAAGCATTCGGACAATAACCTATCGCTGAAACCAGAGATTTTCTATCCGAATGCTTCGCCCGTACTTTTTCAACTTTTTAGAAAATCTAACAATTAGGAAAACAAAAATAAGATAACCTTATCGGCGATCGATGGCATTTTCTGGAATTAATTACTAAAATAGGATTATATTGTATTGTGAGTGTTTCTAATATGTCCAAGCCAGTAGAATACTTAACAAATGAGCAAGGGGAACGAGTTGGGGTTTTATTAGACTGGAACACCTATTCTCGATTTGCCAATTCATTAGGACTCGATGAAGATTGTTTGATTGGTTTGAGTGTGGATGAATTAAAAGCACTGGCAAGTTGTCAATTGTCCCTCGTAGAGCAAACCCGTTTAGATGATTTAGTGACGAGAAATGCAGAATCTTTACTCTGCGCTGATGAAGTAGCTGAGTTAGATGAGTTGTTGGCAAAAACAGATCAATTAACAATTCTTAAAACTCGTGCCAGATATACGCTAAAGTGCTTGGAACAAGGTACGACAGCAGCGTGAGTGTTTATATTCGGATGGGGTTTTCCCTGTCTGACAGGAGAGAGATAAGCAGAAACTCCGATTCTATCTTGTAAGTCATGAACAAATCTTCTTAGCCTACAATTAAAATATTAGAAAGTTTAATCAGGGTTTCTTCTCGAACTAACAGACAGCATCAATGATTGACTGGACTCCCTATCTCAAATCAATCTCGGACTCGGAAAAGTACGCCCAGTGGGAGACATTTTACACCCTCACGGACGTAGAGAGAAAAACACGCCCGTCGAAAACTGCACCTTTGCTAAGGGATTTGTGGGTACAGACGATTGAAAAAGAACCACAAAACCGACAAGAAAGACCAGAAAGACCAGAAAAACCCGAAAGATTCACGGTTTTAGATGGTTTACGCAAGTATGCAACTAATCACGTTCTTTTAAAAGGTCGTCCCGGTTCAGGAAAATCGACCGCTTTAGCCAGATTATTATTAGAAGAATCTGTAGTGGCCCAAAGCTTGCGCCTAAATCAACAAAATCAGGCTAAAATCATTCAAATTCCCATTCTCATCGAATTACGCTTGTATGAAACCTCAATTCTTGATTTAATTTTACAATTCCTGAAACGCCATAAATTAATTATTGATAGTAATACCCTAGAAAGTTCGCTGTTAGAAAATCAGAATTTTAGACCATTATTATTATTTGATGGTATCAATGAATTGCCCTCAGATACTGCACGACAGAATTTAAAAAACTTTCGCCAGCAGTATGCAGAAATTTCGATGATTTTCACGACAAGGGATTTAGGCAGCGACGACTTAGATATTGAAAAAAAGCTGGAAATGCTCCCCCTGAGCGAAGCACAGATGCGGGATTTTGTCAAGACCTATTTGCCTGAAAAAGGCGAAGAAATGCTTAAACAGTTGGGAAATCGTCTCAAGGAATTGGGAGAAACTCCCCTACTTTTGTCGATGCTTTGTTCAGTTTTTGATGATAATCAGAACAAAATTCCTGCTAATTTAGGCTTCATTTTCCGAGGTTTTACAAAAAACATTCACATACGCAAAGGAGTTAAAATTTCAGAGGATTTGCGTCGCTGGCAAAATCGACTACTGCAACATTTAGCGTGGACGATGACAACTGGTGAAAACCCAACGGAGATAAAGTTATCTATTTCTAAGAATCAAGCAGAGGAGATATTAATAGAGTTTTTACAGGGCAAAATTTCTTATCCTGATAATACTGCTTTGGAATGGCTAGAAGATTTATTGAAATATCATCTAATTCACCTAGAAGGTAATGATAAAATTGCTTTTCGCCATCAACTGATTCAAGAGTATTACACGGCTGAGGAATTAAAGAAAAAGTTACCCCATCTCAGGGATGAGCAGTTACAGTGGGACTATTTGAATTATCTCAAATGGACAGAACCTATGGCGTTGCTGTTGGGGTTATTGGATAATGAAACCCAAGCAAAACGGGTGGTTAAATTAGGGTTAGAGATTGATTTAAAATTAGGAGCGAGGTTAGCAGGAGAAGTCAACTTTAAGTTTCAAAAGCAGACAGTGGGGTTAGTGCTTGGGTTGGATGTACCGAAACGGTTTAAGGTGGAGTTATTGGGATTAACAAAGTCTAATGAAGTTGTTAATGAGTTAAGTCAAGCTTTAAAAGACTCTGATGAGGATGTTCGTGGGAACGCAGTCGAGGCTTTGGGTAAGATTGGCACAGAAACAGCCATTGCGGGATTACTCAAGGCTTTAAAAGACTCTTATTTTTCTGTTCGTTGGAAGGCAGTCGAGGCTTTGGGTAAGATTGGTTCAGAAACAGCCATTGCGGGGTTACTCAAGGCTTTAAAAGATTCTGATAAAGATGTTCGTAGCAACGCAGTCGTGGCTTTGTGTAAAATTGGCTCAGAAACAGCCATTGCGGGGTTATTCAAGGTTTTAGAACACTCTGATAAAGATGTTCGTGGGAAGGCAGCCTTCGCTTTGGGTAAAATTGGCTCAGAAACAGCAATTCCTCGGTCACTCAAGGCTTTAGAAAACTCTGATAGGAATGCTCGTAGGAGTGCAGCCTTCGCTTTGGGTAAGATTGGCTCAGAAGAAGCAATTCCGGTGTTACTCAAGGCTTTAGAAGACTCTGATGGGTATGTTCGTTGGAAGGCAGCCGCGGGTTTGGCTAAGATTAGCTCAGAAACAGCCATTCCGGGGTTACTCAAGGCTTTAGAAGACTCTGATGAGGATGTTCGTGGGAACGCAGTCTGGGTTTTGGGTAATATTGGCTCAGAAACAGCTATTGCGGGATTACTCAAGACTTTAGAACACTCTAACAAAGATGTTCGTGGGAAGGCAGCCGAGGCTTTGGGTAATATTGGCTCGGAAACAGCCATTCCGGGGTTACTCAAGGCTTTGGAAGACTCTAATAAAGATGTTCGTATGTACGCAGCCGAGGCTTTAGGTAAAATTAGCTCAGAAACAGCGATTCCGGGATTACTCAAGGCTTTAGAACACTCTGATGTGTATGTTCGTTGGAAGGCAGCCGAGGCTTTGGGTAAAATTGGCTCAGAAACAGCGATTCCGGTGTTACTCAAGGCTTTAGAACACTTTGATGGGTTTGTTCGTAGGGAGGCAGCCGCGGCTTTGGGTAAGATTGGTTCAGAAACAGCCATTCCGGGGTTACTCAAGGCTTTAAAAGACTCTAATAAGTATGTTCGTTCGCAGGCAGCTGAGGCTTTGGGTAATATTGGCTCGGAAGCGGCGATGACTGAACTTATCAAATGCCTGAAAAATCCTGATTTTGTCACATTAAATAATGGCGATACTCTCTCTCCAGTTAGAGAAGCACTAGACACAATTCAAAACAAACTTAAATACTATCACCCCATCTCCCAACCCATGAATCAACAAGTTTACATCTCCTACAACTGGCAAGAAGACAGCAACGAAATGGCTAATCAACTCGTCCAAGCTTTTGCCGCTAAAGGAATTGAGATTATTCGGGATAAAACCCACACCAGCTATAAAGACTCCATCAAAAACTTTATGCAGCAAATTGGACAGGGGAAATGTGTCGTCGTCGTCATCAGCGATAGATACTTAAAATCAGAAAACTGTATGTTTGAATTAGTAGAAATTGCCAGAAATGGTGACTTTTATCAAAGAATATTCCCGATTATTTTACCAGATGCCAGAATTTATAATGACTTCGAGCGCATAGACTACCTGAAATATTGGGAAGACGAAAAAGCAAAACTACAAGCAAAATACAAACAACTTGATTTAGTTAACACTAATAGTATCATGGCGACATTAAACTTATATGATGAAATCAGGAGCAATATTGATAATCTAACTAACATTCTTAAAGATATGAATAATCTCGATATCAACTTACACGGCCAATCGGAATTTGCAGCTATGATTGAAGCAGTAGAAACTAAACTTGCAGAGGATAGTCAAAATATTTAACTAAATCCCAGAATGATTGTTTTAAAAGATAAAGCCTAAAGGTGCTATTGCTGACTATACCCAATTTGTTCCCTGTAACTCATTTGACCGATAACTGCTATAATCATTAGTTGATAACTGTTAATTGCTGACATGACTAAATATCTAAACATTACTGAAACAGGACAAAAGCTGGTTGAATGGTCTGAGCAAATGACTGACGAACCTATTATTATTACCAAAGAAGGTCAACCCATTATGGTTGCCCTGAATTATGCTCAAATTGAATCTTGGTTAGAAACTCTTGATATTTTAGAAGACAAAGAGTTTGCCGAAATCCTATCTGAAGCAATTCAACAGGATCAATCAGGACAAAGAATTACTTGGGAAGATGCTAAAAAACAACTCGGTTGGTAACTGCTAAACCAATAGGTTCTTGCTGAATCGTCAGATATACACCTATTACTTTTTCAGAGATAGCCAGTTTTGGAGAGGATAGTCAAAATATTCCTAACTCTACTACAAAAACCTCGTCCTCATCATCTACTCAATCTCAAGGACTGTAGGATGCTATACTTCTCACAGGGATAAACTGGTAAATTGGAGGAAAAATCCATCAATAATGATACCCACCCCCCCAACAGATGCTTACTTGCCGTAGAATGTGTTAAACCCTGTCTAATTTCTATACCGATATTCATCTATTTCGCTGTGATGAAAAACGCAAGGAGATTTATGTACTAGCAGGTGAAACTCTTAGCTTTATCATATTAACTAACGGAAATGTGGAGTTTGAAGATGAATCATCAACCTGATTTTTGCCAAATGTCTCGCCCCGAATTAAGAAAATATGTCCTCTCCCATCGAGAAGATGATGAAGCCTTAAGAATTTATATGGATAGAATGCGAACTGAACCAGGTGTAACTCGATTTACCCTGACTCCTAGTCCGGAAGACATGAAGAAATTAGAAGAATTTCTCAGGGCAAAAATTGATAAATAAAATCAATTTTTTTAACAACTAATCACCAAATAGAAAACAATATGATTAAAATTAATGAATATACCAAAATCGCCGTTAATTCCCTCTCTAAAAAACTAGATGATAACCACCCCGAAATTCGCGCTAAAGCGGCTGAATCTTTGGGTAATATTGGACATGAAACAGCCATTCCGGGGTTACTCAAGGCTTTAGAAGACTCTGATGGGTTTGTTCGTATGAAAGCAGCCGAGGCTTTGGGTAATATTGGCTCGGAAACAGCCATTGCGGGGTTACTCAAGGCTTTAGAAGACTCTTATTTTGAGGTTCGTATGTCCGCAGCCGAGGCTTTGGGTAAGATTGGTTCAGAAACAGCGATTGCGGGGTTACTCAAGGCTTTAGAAGACTCTCATTGGAATGTTCGTATCAAAGCAGCCGAGGCTTTGGCTAAGATTGGCACAGAAACAGCGATTGCGGGGTTACTCAAGGCTTTAGAAGACTCTGATGAGTATGTTCGTATGTCCGCAGCCGAGGCTTTGGGTAAGATTGGCTCAGAAATAGCCATTCCGGGGTTACTCAAGGCTTTAGAAGACTCTGATAAAGATGTTCGTATGTCCGCAGCCGAGGCTTTGGGTAAAATTGGCTCGGAAACAGCGATTGCGGAGTTACTCAAGGCTTTAGAAGACTCTAATAAAGATGTTCGTAGGAACGCAGCCGAGGCTTTAGGTGAAATTGGACTAGAAGAAGCTATTCCCGCTTTAATCAATGCCTTATCCGATGAAGAAGATAGCGTTCGTTTCAGTGCCACCGATGCAATCGGTAAAATTGTTTCTCGTTATGACTTAACCCAAAATGGCACTCAAGCCTGACAATTTACAGCTAGTTATTGAAGCCTTTTCCAAAAGGCTAAAACATTCCGATGCTCAAATGCGAAAACAAGCCGCTGAATCTTTCGGAAAAATGGGTAATGAATCAATAATAGCCATTCCGGGGTTACTCAAGGCTTTAGAAGACTCTGATGAGTATGTTCGTATGTCCGCAGCCGAGGCTTTGGGTAAGATTGGTTCAGAAACAGCCATTCCGGGGTTACTTAAGGCTTTAGAAGACTCTAATAAAGATGTTCGTAGGAAGGCAGCCGAGGCTTTGGGTAATATTGGCTCGGAAACAGCAATTCCTCTCCTATGTCAGGCCTTAGAAGCAGAAAATGATCTCGCTGTTCAATTCTCTATTATGGATGCTATAGTGTTAATAAATAACTTAACTTCAGAAACACCTATGTCAGAAAATACTCAAGGCTCTAAATACAACATTGTTCAACCCCAAAACGTGCAGATTATTGAACAAGGTGATGGCATTATTCATAAGTACGCCACACCCCAAAATTTAGCCGAAGCCGCCCAAGAAATCCAACAACTTATCAGCCAACTTGCCCAAAATTATCCCACTAATACCGAAATTGAAAAACAAACTTTTGTCGCACAAGTTGACGCAGAAATCAAGAAAAATTCTCGCCTAAGAAGCATTTTAATCACGGGAGGAATTGAATTAATTAAAATCCTCTGTCCTCCCCTCGGTATTCCCATTGAAATGGGTAAAAAATGGCTAGAAACTGCTAATTTAAGTGATTAAACAAAGCATCTCAATCTTATTAGTTAGAAACGATTAAATCGGAATTATTCCATGATCAACATGATTTAAATCTATCAATTGTATAGATCGATCACCTCAAATGCTTCGGAATCGTTAATTCGATAAAAGAAAAAATTAGAATCGAAGGTTAAAAGGCGTTGCATGGCGTTGCTGATTTGAGATATGAATCTTCTCTTGTGGGATTTTTAAAACCTAGATCCAAACTAACTTTTGGATACGATGCACAGTTGGCATTCATACCTTGATTCTGCAACGCCCAGTTTCAATCAATGTGCATGGTGTGTTCCCCAAAAATCGATCGGTGGAGCGGTAGAAGTTGCATTAGGGAACGCACCCTACAAGATCGGCGATCGCACTGAAAGGTTTGTGGTCGGAGTGCATGGGCGTTGTTAGGCTGCTCTTCAGCCCGATTAAAATCCAATGAATTTCTGTAAGTCAGTAACTATTTCACCCACTTTATTCTGCCTGACCTCCCAATTACTCACTCTAAAAATCTTCCACCCCTCTACTTGTAATGTTCGGTCTTCCTCTAGACGTTTTGAGTACGTTTTCTCATCAGCTATCCACTGATTGCCATGCTTTATCGCGTAGTGACTAATATCGTCAATCAATATCGCATATCTATGATTATTCCAAAATGCGACGAAATCTACACGATACAGTTCTTTTGCCAGGGAACTTCCCGAAGCTTGCAAAACCTTTTTTGATGACGAATGCCATTGTATCCAGGCTTGTGGAATCAAAATTGGTATATGGTTATCAGCCATACCGAAATACTTGGCATATGACTGGAAAAATGTTTTTTCACATTCGGTTTGATTCATGGCAAGAAGAGCTTTCTTTAGTGCCAAGTTTGTTTCCGAGTTAATTCCACAAGCAGCTTGAAAAGTTGGAAAATCAAAATTTGGATACACATCCCGCCAAATAATACCTATTCCAGATTTCAATTCAAATTTCAGTGATTGCTTACCTTCTTTAGCAGTTATAGCAAACTCAGGTTTGACCAATCCAAAAGGAAGCCCACCAGGAAATTGATGCACAAACAAATCATCAGGTGCATCGGGAGATATTATTTGCGGAAGTTGGACTTGTTGCCCATCAACAACCAAGCCCTCTTTTATACATGTATCTCGTATAAATTCTTTTTGCTCGTCAGAAATATAGGATTGTGACAACACTAATCCTATGACTTTCAAGAATTTTTGAGTATCCGTTAAGTCAGTCCAGTCTATAGATGCATAGTATTCCTCGACACGTGAACGTCTCGCACCATTAACAACACGTGCAGATTGACCTGGTTGAATACCAGCCATTTGGAAAATGTCATCAATCTGACGCAGAACTAGATCAACGCAAAATTCCCGAAATTTCAAGCGTAAAGCTGATGAAATATATTCCATAGAGTATTTTTATCTGTAGATAGTTTTAATTCACGGTTGCATCCTAACTACATATTACACGGAAAATTTCTGTATAACACTCTCCAGAGTAACTATATGGGTCAACTTTCGGTATATCACTCCATTTAGGCGCAATCGTCAGAACTTTTCCCTATATTAACCCCAAGAGCGTGTTAGCCAGATTAGCTTACTGCAAACAATCTCCTTTAAGGAAACTTATCACAGAAGCTTTCCGGAATCATAGCAAAGATTCTTAGATATGACTGCACTTTGTCACAAAATTTCACTATTATTTCGGGTGCGGTGATTTGTTAGGTTTCTTGGTTCACAACTTCTTTAACAATTGGTCATACTCTGGGTGAGAGCCTATCCAAAACCAAACAATTACATTCTTACTCTTGATTCTTCCCTTGCGCTCTCCAACCTATACCGACTCTGATTGACCAGATCTGGTCTTCTTGATTGACCTCCTTAAATTCTAAGCTTGGATGACTTGGGTTATCTTTCCATAACTTGTAATTTTTTCTGGCTGTTCTTTTCACTCTTTCTGGTAGCTGTTGAAATAAGCCGACGAAATCTGGATTTAGTTCCGACTTCATAGCTGATCAAATCCCATTTCTTCAGTCTGTCCGTTTTCTGAATCCGCAATAGCTTTCTGAGCAAGTTCTTTGAGAATTAAGCTGTCTTGGGGTTTAGATAATGTTTCTTGCCATTGGATTTCATTTTCGATGTCTTCAATAAACTGCTCTGCCAGTTCGTCTTGAATTGCTTCTGGCAGTTCTTGAGCTTTTTGTACGGCTTTACTTAGAAGTGTTGATAACATTTTTTCTCTTCTCTTCTCTTGAAAATATAACTAGATATTATAGGTCAACTTTCTGCATAACAATCTCCAGAGTAACGATATGGGTCAACTATCGCCAGAACTTTTCCCTATATCAAGCCCAAAAGCTTGTTAGCCAGATTAGCATCTTGCCAAAAACCCTGTTTAACTAAATTCCTGACAATTAGGCTTATTCTAGCGATGATTCCTATATCTGACCGCACCCCTTGACAAAAATTGATAATTATTCGACCTTTAGCGATCGCTATCGGGGGATAGTTGTTTTTTGTTACAGCAGTGTGGAGAAGGGAGCGGGTTTTTCAAGTGGGATTGGGAGTTAATCATGCTATTAAAAACCGATTCAGTATAACGGCTAAGATAAGCGGCGGCAGAGGACGTCTAACTCAGCACCAATATCTCCTGACCTTCCGCTGAATTTGAATTGTTAGGTGTCTTGCATACGCTTCAAAATCTCATCTAGTGTTAAGTCTTTGAATAGACTTTCGCGTTCTTCTGTATAGTTGCCATACCCAGTTGAAAACTGATTTAGAAAACGTACTGTACTGGCAATGCCAATTTCTTTAGATAGGACTTGAATTGCTTGCTGCGTAATTTCGCTCAGGGATTTTGTTTGACTGCTCATTGCGATAGCTCCGTAATCAGTTCAAGAGGAGAAACAACTTTGGTCTGCAAAGTATCAACTTCTTTAGCCCGTCTCAAAAATCTATCGTCGCATGTACAGAAATAATTTGCTTCTGCCTCAACCGAAAAAGCTAAATGCAATGCATCAAGTGGTTTGATACCTGAGTTGACAAACACTTGCGCTTGTTCTTCGATTTGCTTATTTGGTTGGAGAAATAAGTCTGCCTTCGATAACGCTTCTAAAATATATGCTTTTCTTGGAGAAGGCGTAATTTGTTCAGCTTCAAACATTAAGGCTTGTGAAGAAACTAACTCAAATTGCCCAGCTTCCCACAATGAGATGACATTGAGAATAGCCTCAGCTTCAACAGCAACTCGAATTTGCGTCTTGGTATCAAGTGGGCGTTGCAAGCTGCACATATCAAAATAAATCCTCATAATACAAAATTGCCACACCCCTCAAGCCAAAAGTTTTACCCCATAGAATTACCATTATATAGGGGATCTCTCTAATTATATGCCCCCATAGCTTTACAGAGTTCTTCAATCATAAGCTCTACAGCTGCTGTTCCACCAACAACACTTGATAAAATTTCCACCACTACTGCCTCTGAAAGACCAGTAGCCGCAGCAATCACAGCAACTTCTGGAATAAGGGCAAGTCCGCCAGTAGCAACTGCCGCCGCAATTGCAGCAGCAATGACTGCGCCCAAGCCTACGTTTAGCCCAATTTTACAAGACCAACATTTGGCAGCATCCCCTAGAGAGGCTGCAAGTTCAGGATGCTCAAATGCTAAGTTCGTTCTTGCCATAAGATAGCGGGCGCTTTCAGATGTAGTCATGCTTAAGTCCCCAGTAAATTTGTTCAATTCATGATTTCGGACAAAAGAGAGAGTGGAGGGTGTTCAAACGCCTAACCACATATTATAGGTCAACTTTCTGTATAACAATCTCCAGAGTAACGATATGGGTCAACTATCGCCAGAACTTTTCCCTATATCACGCCCAAAAGCTTGTTAGCCAGATTAGTATATTGCCAAAAACCTTGTTTAACTAAATTCCTGACAATTAGGCTCATTCTTTCTAGCGATGATTCTTAGATCTGACCGCACCCCTTGACAAAAATTGATAATTATTCGACCTTTAGCGATCGCTATCGGGGGATAATTGTTTTTTGTTACAGCAATATGAAGCAGCCCAACTGATGGCTATATTTCCAGATTATCGCCCGCAGGAAACCAATAATTGCCGATGATAAATTTGTCGTCACCGTCGGGGGTGAACACGCTATCACCACGGAAGTAGTACAAGGTTACTAACAGGCTTGATCGGAATCCTTTACGGTGGTTCAAATTGATGCCCATGGCGATATGCGTTTTGAGTACGAAGGCTCCCACCATAACCACGCCTGTGTGATAGGTGGGGTGTTAGAAATGGTTTTACCGACCTTACCAGTGGGAATTCGGGCTATTTGTCGAGAAGAAGCCGAATTAATCGCTAAACAGCAGATTCCCGTGATTTGGGATCGAGATATCGTCAGGGATGCGGAGTTATGCTGCTTTCGCCAACACAACTTTCAGGAGCCTGCAACTTCAATCACTTCTCCTGGAGAGACTTTATCTAATAGTTACTAATTCTGTACGCAAATATTGCATCTAGAATTAGCTTTGTACGCTTTGACCCGTACTGGGTTAACTACGAACCTCTCTATCGGATTCCCGCTAAAGGCGGCCT
>VYLM01000071.1_pt1 | contig 26625 bp, 25 predicted proteins | sample 5109491 | NCBI WGS metagenome assembly VYLM01 (sample SAMN12291813, study PRJNA351875) | freshwater metagenome | isolation source: freshwater lake | place: USA: Michigan, MSU3 lake | collected 2011-08-06 | reverse complement strand
ATTACTTTTTTAGTCATGAATCTTTCTAACCTGTTGAGGCAGGTTTTTTGGGCTTTTTTATGTCTGAAATGGAAAAACAGCACTTTTTCTCGGTCAATGATTAGGATAAGTTATGACTTAGAAATTAATCAACAACTAAAGCTTATGCTTGTAGCTAAGTGAAATCATTGATTAAGAGACCTGTACTTTTCAATGACTTTTTGCCGCAAACCCTAATACCAAATTTCAAAAACTATGGCATACTTATAGAAAAGATTATTAAGTGGATAAATTGGCGATGCCGGTCGTACCCAAAATTGATATTGTTGAGTCAGTAGAAGATTTAAAAAAATTAATGAAACAACAAAAAAGTAGTTTAGCCTACGCTAAAGTACAGTCCTTATATTTTTTGAAGATGGGGGAGGTAGAGACGGTTCGCCATTTAGTGGTATTAATGGGACGAGGGGAAAGAACAATCCATCGCTGGTTAAGTTTCTACAAAAAAAGGAGGAATTGAGCGATTATTATCTGAAGGAAACCCACCAGGAAGACCGAAAAAGATTTCGGTAGAAGAATTCGCTCTTTTACAAAACGAATTAAAAGACCCAGTGGGTTTTACCAGCTATAAAGAGATTTATTTTTGGCTCTCGGTCGTTCGAGAAATTTCCGTCAGCTATACAACAGTTTATCGTCTCGTTAGACAGGAATTAGGAAGCTCAATTAAAAGTACCTAGACCAGGAAATCCGAGACAATTGCCTGGCGAAGTAGATGAGTTTAAAGCGAACTTATCTAAACGACTAAAAGCTTTACTAGACAGGGAAAGCGAGAAAGTAAAGCGTTACGAGAAAGTAAGTTTTTGGTGCGAGGATGAAAGTAGATTTGGTTGTCACACTATTGCTCGGAATAAAATAACTCTTTTCGGAGTTAAGCCGATTGGTAATTTTTAATATAACTTCCAATGCTTTTGGCTGTACGGGGCTGTAGAGCCTCGACAGGGCAGAAGCTTCTTCTATGAATTCTCCCATTTAGATGGGGATTGTTTCGGAGAATATCTATTACAACTATCGCAAGCTTTTCCCAATGAATTACATATTTTACAAGTAGATAACGCTCCTGCACATATGGCGGGACACTTAGAAATTCCCGACAATATTATCTTGTTTTATCAACCTTCTTGTTGTCCTGAAGTTAACCCCGCAACAGAGAGTTTGGCTGTACCTGAAAAATTTTCTGGCATGGGAAACTTTTGAATCTCTTGATGCTTTAAGAGATAAACTCGATGCTCTTTTAAATCGTTTATCCAATGACACTAGGCTCTTCGTTACTTGGTATGGTTCGATAGGGGGTGATTAGTTCGCTCTAGATCGAAAATAATTGACAAAAATCGCTAAATGCTTTTCTATATAAGGGTTCCATCCCTTATAACCCCCGTTCATTGCATAACACAAACCGAAGAGCCTGACACTATCGGGTATTTAACGGGATGGTCTTGGATTTTAGAAGCTCTATGTCTGTCAGGAATTTAGAAATTTGGTATAAGATAACAGCAAAACTGTCCGAGATTTTCCCTATGAGCGATCAAATTCTTTCATCCCTCTCCCTGGAACAAAAACGACAAAACCTGCGCCACCAAAGGCGATCGAAGGTGTGGCAAGCTCTAGGTCGCTTTCTGGTGGTTAGTGGTTTAGCGACGGGATTAGCTTGGGGGATGACTTCACCCTATTGGACAATTACCAAGGCTGGACAGGTGGAAATCGCAGGCACGGAATTAATGTCCCCCGAGTCGATTCGCGCTTGGCTGAAATTAAGCTATCCTCTATCTCTCTGGGAATTACCTACCCATCAATTACGAGAAAAATTAGCGGCTATTCCCGCTATTGCCGACGTTAAGATCGAGCGGCAATTATTACCCCCGAAAGTGATTGTTTCTATTCAAGAAAGAAAACCTGTTGCCCGTTGGCGTTCTCATCAACAGCAAGGTTTTTTAGATGCCTCGGGAACGATAATTCCTCAAAACTATTATGGTCGAACTCTGCCCAAAAACCAATTACCTAGCCTAGAAGTGCTTGGTTACGACCGACAATATCAACAACAGTGGCAAAAAATTTATCCCTTAATTGATAACTTATCCATTAAAATTGCCGCCATCGATTGGCGCAATCCTAGTAATCTTGTACTAAAAACCGAGCTAGGACAGGTCTATTTAGGTTTCTATAAAGATAGATTGCCCGAAAAATTAACCGCTCTCGTACAATCGCGGCAATTGTCATCCAAGATACCTCTAGCGCGAATTATCTACATTGATCTGAGCAATCCCGATGCTCCCACTGTACAATTAAAGCCACAGCCAGCCCCTAGGGTTGCCAAAGTAACGGCAACCGGTCGGGATTAACTGGAATTGATCTGCAAATAACCGCAATTATTCCCTTTGTGTATTGCTAAAAACCCCAAATTATGATTTTCTGAATCAGAAACTGATAATGTAGATACTGGAACCGACATACTATTAGTGATAGTGTTAACAGTGCATCTCTAATTCATCAAATCAATAACAGAATCTTGTACTAAGAGTGTTCCAATTCCAATGACATCGATTAATGAGATCGTTCCCACCTATCCCAATCTGAACAGTAACGATTATGCCAGTTCAGCTATGAGCGAAGATAATCATTACTCTCAGAATAATGCTGGAGTATTATTTACTCGTCCCCATGAATCACAGATGACACCCCGAGAAGAAAGTCGTAGTAATCGCATCGTGCCGAGCAATGTCGCCAAGATCAAGGTGATCGGGGTCGGCGGTGGGGGCTGTAACGCCGTTAACCGCATGATCGCCAGTGGCGTGACCGGAATCGAATTTTGGGCAATTAACACCGATGCCCAGGCCCTGGCCCACTCCTCCGCCCCCCAGAGGTTACAAATTGGGACAAAATTAACCCGCGGCCTAGGGGCGGGGGGCAATCCGGCGATCGGACAGAAGGCGGCGGAAGAATCCCGGGATGAAATCGCCCAAGCATTGGAAGGAACTGATCTAGTCTTTATTACCGCCGGCATGGGCGGCGGTACGGGAACAGGGGCTGCTCCAATTGTGGCCGAAATTGCCAAAGAAATCGGCTGTTTGACCGTGGGAGTTGTGACTCGTCCCTTTACCTTCGAGGGTCGTCGTCGCACTAATCAGGCCGATGAGGGGGTGGGCGGTTTACAAAGTCGGGTCGATACCCTGATTATTATCCCCAATAACCAGTTATTACAGGTAATACCCGCCGAAACTCCCCTACAGGAGGCTTTTCGCGTCGCTGATGATGTGCTGCGGCAAGGGGTGCAGGGCATCTCGGACATTATCACTATCCCCGGTCTGGTGAATGTGGATTTCGCCGATGTGCGGGCAGTGATGGCCGATGCGGGTTCGGCCCTAATGGGCATCGGCATCGGTTCGGGAAAATCTCGGGCCAAGGAAGGAGCGATCGCTGCTATTTCCTCGCCGTTACTGGAATCCTCGATCGAAGGGGCGAAAGGTGTGGTCTTTAACATCACCGGTGGTCAAGACCTAACCCTACACGAAGTCAATGCCGCCGCCGAAATTATCTATGAAGTGGTGGATCCCAACGCTAATATCATCTTTGGGGCAGTAATTGACGAGAAAATGCAGGGAGAAGTCAGAATTACCGTCATTGCCACTGGTTTTTCTGGGGAATCCCCCTCTCGTCCCACCAGTAGCAAGGTGGTGATCAATACCCCCGCACCCAGTCCGGCACCCACTCCTGAACCACCAAAACCGGCGGGATTAGATATCCCCGATTTCTTGCAACGTCGTCGTCCTTTTGATCGCTAACCGCCTATGACTGCCATTGCCCTCACCATCGCTGGTTCCGATAGTGGTGGCGGCGCGGGAATTCAAGCTGATTTGAAAACCTTCGCCTTCCACCGAGTTCATGGCACCAGCGCCCTTACCTGCGTTACCGCCCAAAATACCCTGGGGGTCGAGCGCGTCGAATCCTTAAGTCCAGAAATGGTAACAGCCCAAATCGATGCGGTGGTCAGGGATTTCGGTGTGCAAGCGGTCAAGACGGGAATGCTGTTCAGCAGCGAGATTATCGAAGCGGTGGCCGAGGCGATCGAGCGCTGGCGTTTAATCAGTTTAGTGGTGGATCCGGTTATGGTTTCGCGGGTAGGAGCCAAATTAATTGATGATCGGGCTATAGATAGTCTTTTTAATAGTTTAATTCCTCTGGCTTCGATTGTTACCCCTAATCGTTACGAAGCACAGCTTTTAAGTGGCATCGAGATCAATGATTTTGAGACGATGAGAGCGGCCGCCGAAATTATTTTCCAGAAGTCAGCCACACCGGTATTAGTGAAAGGAGGAGCCATGAAAGGCCGGCTGCGTGGGGTTGATATCTACTTTGATGGGGAGGAATGGCAAACTTTTAAGACCAGAAGCGTCGAAACCAATAACACTCACGGGACTGGTTGTACCCTATCGGCAGCGATCGCGGCTAACCTCGCTTTGGGTGATGACCTAAAAATAGCGGTGAAAAAAGCCAAGGAGTACGTTACTAACGCCCTTGAGCATTCCCTGGCTATCGGTAGCGGAACCGGTCCAGTAGGTCATTTTTACCGCTTAAAAGCCCTAAATTAGTCAATTCATAACCACTACTCCCCGTATTTCCCCCAAGTACCCCAGAGTTGCACTGGTCGCCCCTCGGTTCCCCTCTCGGTCTATCGGGAATTAGTCAAAGAATTGCAGTCCACCCAGGCACGGGTGGAATTTCTAGAAGCACAAAACCAGCGGTAATGATTCGGTAGTAAGCTAAAACGCACTTAAACCACCTAAAATAGAAATAGTAACTTGAGAAAAATTCTACTTATGCCAGCTAAAGATTTCCGGTTCTTCCGAACTTACCATGTAAAATCAACTAGCAAAATGCCAATTTAATAAACATCTAAGACTAAAGTTTTTAAAGTTTCTAAATCCATAGCCTCTCCTTTTAATCACCTTCAGTTTATTGTTAATTCCTTCCACTGTTCCCTGGGTTGTTCGGTTATCAAAATAGGCAGTTATTTCATCAATCCACCGCCTCATTGTCTGGCAGCTTTTAGGAAAGTAAGCCATCGCCTTTTTTATCCAATCGCTCAAGGCAAATAATCCCTCATTCCCCTCCGTATTTTTCTCAAATACTTCTCTAAATTCCTCTTTTAATTTGTGCATTTCCCCAAGTTTTGGAGACACTTTATATACTTCTTCCAATTTTTTCCTTTCTTTCTCTACTAAGTCTCCTTCATTCTTTAATAAGGCATATTTGCTCTTGGCTATTCCTGCTAAGATATTTTCTTTATTTTTCTTATTTTTTATCTTAGCTGCCTCTCTTTTTACCTCCTTTCTTGCTTCATCTAACTCGTTATTTACTTGTTTCATTACATGGAATTTACCTCCTACTATTTGAGCTTGAGGCATTAGTTTTTATGCCACATTTTTATACCCTATCCACAGGTCTATACTTACTTCCTCTATTTGGCTCAAAACCTCTTCTCCCCAGTGTTTCAGATATTCTGTTAATGCTTCTTCTGTTCTTTTTTCCACTAAGCCTATAATTTTTCCTGTGTCTATATTTACTAACACAGCATAGTAATTTCCTTTTATCATGGCTATTTCATCTATTCCTAGTTTTTTTAGCCCTTGAGGTTTTGCGGTTATTAACTCTTCTCCTAAGTCTTTGAGCATCGTTTCTATTTCTTGTTCGCTTACCCCATTTCTTTCTGCCGTATTTTTGAGATCACTATTCAGGACTTCGGCAACTATTTTTTTTCTAAATCTGTCTGTGTAGGTTCTTTTCTTTGGCAAATAATTTAGTTCTTCTGTGAATTTTTTCCCACATTTCTCGCAGCTCATCTGACGACGATTGATTCTCAGATATAATGCCTGTTCTCCAAAGGGTAAATCTCGGATTGTTAATTCATTGTTTTGATGAACTTTTTCCGTTTTACTTCCACAATGAATGCACTGGCTTTCTCTTGACATATTTTCTAAATGTAAAACAATTCCTATATCGGTAATAATTTGATAATTGGTAACGACAACTCCTTCTAGGTGAAGTAGCTCGGTCATTAACTTTAATTGTGGATTTGATGGCATAAGTATAGCTTGTGTCTAAAATTGCTGGTCTTGGCTGTCTATATTTTAAACAATAAATTGCTGTATTGCAACTGACAGGGGGACAAGCGAGCTAGAAAACTTGCCAACACAGGCTTCTGGCTTCTCTCGCTAGAAATAGATCTAGCGATTCTAGGCAAAAAGCTAACGAAAGAATTAGGGATAGGAGCGAGCTTACTAGGAATTATTATTAATAAGTGAGAGATGGTGCGGCGAACTTTTTAGAGCTAAAACCATGAAAAGCTTATGATATATGGATTTCAGCCTTCTTGTCCCCCTTTCAGGTATTGCAAGCATATTCAACTTTTAAAGATAAATTATTGTTTTTATTGGTCAGCAATAAGTGTCTGTTTTTTCTTTGATTTTACACGACAAGTTCGGAAGAGTCTTAATTTTACCTCTATACTAATCTTTTTTTATTCTATCAAAATATACATCTCATCATATAGCTCAAATTTAAAACAATTACCTGGGGAAGTAGAAATCTTTAAAAATAATATATTTGAACAGCTACGAGCTTCACTAGACAAAGAATACGAAAAAGTCAGTCAATATTTAAAAATCCGCTGGTGCTGTCAAGATGAAAGGCACTTTAGTTGTCAAACTATTGTCAGAATTAACACTTTTTTCCCAGGCTTTTTCCGAGGAATTACATATTATTCAGTTAGATAATGGACTCTTCTAGGTTCTTTACAATATGATCGATCAGTCTTTGTGTCCTTTGTGTCTTTGTGGTTCGTTCCACCCCCTCGCTAGGAAGAATGTATCTTAGAATACATTTTACCCACCAAACCCAAGAGAGCCGATAATGCTTCCGCACCTGCTGCGACCGACCTAGACATCCCTAATAATTTTATTCTATTTTATCAACCTCCCTATTGTCCAAAAGTAAATCCCAATGAGAGAGTTTGGCTATATTTGAAAACTTATTGGCATGGGGTAATTTTAACTCCCCTGATAACTTAAGAGGTAAACTTTACCATCTTTTCAATTCTCTATCCAATGACACGGTTGGCTATTTGACGGGATGGTCTTGGATTTTAGAAGCTTTAGGTCTGTCAGGACTTCAGAAAAATGGTATTAACTTGTCCCCGTCGGGTCTAGTTTTCCTAGCCATTGCCTGATAAGTGATATATTTACTGAAAAACTGGGCAATCTAGAACTAAACAGCATCGTGATAAGGGGGATAAGACTTTGGACTTCGCTAACGCTCAGAAAATTCTCGGCTATTTCATCGAAGAAGCAAAAGAACACCTGGAAACTTTAGAACAGGGTATTTTAGACTTAGGCAATCTCGTCAACAACAATGAACAGATGAACGAGATGTTTCGTGCCGTCCATTCCGTCAAGGGGGGGGCGGCCATGTTAGGTTATGGTAGTATCCAAAAAACTGCTCACCGTCTTGAGGATGCTTTCAAAATACTGAAAGAAAATCCTCTAGAAGTCGATCAAAAATTAGAGTCTTTGTTCCTCAAGGGTTATGATCTGCTTCAGGTATTAATCGATAAGCTGCAGGAGCCCTTAGGTTTGCAAAGCGAGGAAGCTAACGCCATCGTTAAAAACGGTGAAGCGACTTTTGCCGAATTACAGGCCCATCTTAACTATCTTCTCGGCCAGGGAAAATCTACCTCTGCTATTGCGGCAGCCCCTTCTATCTCCATTAGCGTCAGAGATATCCTCAAACAGATGTTACAACTGTTTAAACAGCAAGAAACCAGCGCTTCCCGTCAGCAATTACAAAAATTAATTTCATCTCTGTCTCAATTGGCTTCAGAACAGCAACAATGGCAATATTTAGTTAAAAATGCTCAATCGGCTCTGGCTAACCCCAAACATTCCTACCGTACTCTCGCCCCAGTTATCATTAAAGAATTAAAACAAGCCAGTGATTTATTAGCATGGGGTCGCGGGGAAGAAATCACCGTCAGTCAAGAATTGCAATTATTAGCCACCGCCAAATTACCACAAATCCTGATTACCCTAGAACCCGAATTAGCAGCTAGTACCCTGCGGCAAATGTTCAATCGCCAACAGGTCTCGCAACTGGTACAGTTATTACAAAAAAGACGTTAACAGCTGCCCTGGCGTAATTAATTGTGCGCCAACCGAGGTGGCAATAATTCTCGATGGTGAATTGGGATAGAGCCAAACCAGAAAAAGCTAAGATATGGCAAGATAAAAACTTAATGCTGACGGCTGACAAATATCAGACCTGAGGCAGCATCTCTTGAATCACCGGTCAAGCTGGGATTTACTGAGAGTAAGCGATCTGCTAGAGTTTTAACGTTCGTTAAATTTCTCGGGCAGAGAAAACAAACAAAACCATAATGGTGTTACTGGGTGTGTGGAAGTGCTTAAAAATCTCAATTTTTCGAGGCGATACTCCTCGCTGGCCCTGCTGCTGGCTATTTTCGGATTATTTCACGGGACGGTCATGGCCGAAGAAGAACCCCCAGAGACGGTTTTTCCCCGCGTCGAGCAGCTAGTACAGTCTCCTCCTGCGACCGGAGAAACTACTCCACCCGTGGCACCACCGACGGAAACTCCGACGGAAAACCCAATCCCTACAGAAACTCCCACCGCAGCTCCACCGGCACCGGCGGAGGAGTCGCGGGTTTTGGTGGCTGAAGTGGTAGTACAAGGGGCTAATCGAGAATTAGAAAATCTAGTTTATAACACCATTCGCACCCGACCCGGACGAAGCGCGACTCGATCGCAATTACAAGAAGATATTAACGCCGTTTTTGCCACGGGCTTTTTTGCCGATGTGCGGGCAGTTCCCCAAGATACGCCCCTAGGGGTGCGAGTTACCTTTGAGGTGCAACCTAACCCCGTTTTTCAGGGTGTACAAATTCAAATTGCCCCAGAAACCGTGGACAAATCGATTTTACCTGCCGGGGTGGTCGAGGAAATTTTCGCTAGTCAATACGGCAAAACCCTGAATTTACGGGAACTACAGGCGGGGGTAAAAAAAATTAATGACTGGTACAGCAAAAACGGCTATGATCTAGCCCAGGTGATCGGTGCGCCGCAAGTCAATCCCGATGGTCGGGTTATTCTGGTCATTTCCGAAGGTTTAATCGAAAAAATTCAAGTACGTTATTTTAACGTCGAACAGGAACCAGTCAAGGCTAAAACCAGAGAATTTATCATTACTAGGGAAATGCGCCTAAAAGCGGGGGATATTTTCAACCGTAATACTGCCCAACAGGATTTACAGCGTGTTTTCGGTCTCGGTTTATTCGAGGATGTGCGTCTGTCTTTTTCCCCCGGCAGCGACCCAAGGGAGGTGATTGTTAACGTCGATGTGGTGGAAGGTAATACGGGTTCCCTAGCCGCTGGGGGCGGTATTAGCTCGAATGCAGGCTTATTCGGCACTGTCAGCTATCAGCAGCGCAATTTTGGCGGTAATAACCAAACTTTAGGGGCAGAAGTTCAGTTAGGGGAACGGGAATTTTTATTCGATCTGAGTTTTTCCGATCCTTGGATTGCCACGGATAATTTCCGTACTTCCTACACGGTCAACGTTTTCCGGCGACAGTCGATTTCTCTAGTTTATGATGGGGAAGATTCCTCAATTCGGACGCTTAACGATAATGATAGTCCCCGTATCGTCCGCACGGGTGGCGGTATTACTTTTGTCCGTCCTTTGGCCCCTGATGTTTTTACAAAACCAAAATGGGTGGTTTCCCTAGGTTTTAACTATCAACAGGTACAGGTGCAAAATGCCAATGGTGACATCTCCCCCCTGTCTGCACCTCTCAATGGTTTTGGCAGTCAAAAACTGGCGTTTAGTTCCTCTGGGACCGATGATCTACTTTCCCTCAATATTGGCGCTATTCAAGATTTTCGCGACAATCCCCTGCAACCCACCAGTGGTTCTTTCCTGCGTCTAGGTTTAGAACAAACTGTCCCGGTTGGTTCTGGCAGTATTTTCGGAACTCGTGTTCGGGGTAGTTACAGTTACTTTATCCCCGTTCGGTTTATTAATCCCTTTAATCTCTTTGAAACCGATATTTTTAAAGGTCAGCAATCCCTAGCTTTTAATGTGCAAGCAGGGACAGTATTAGGCGATTTACCCCCCTACGATGCTTTTATTGTTGGGGGTAGTAACTCTGTACGGGGTTACGCCGAGGGAGAAGTGGGTAGCGGTCGCAGTTATTTCCAAGCGACGGCCGAATATCGTTTTCCCATTGTGGCAATTATCGGGGGGGCGTTATTTGTCGATTTCGGCACTACTATTGGTTCCCAAGGTGATGTCCCCGGTCAACCCGGGATTGTCCGGGATTTACCCGGTACTGGTCTCGGTTACGGTTTAGGTGTTCGGGTACAATCTCCTGTCGGCCAAATTCGGGTTGACTACGGTTTTAATGTCGATGGTAGTTCTCGTATCCATTTCGGTATCGGGGAACGATTCTAATCAGTTATCAGTTACCAGTTATCAGTTATCAGTTACCAGTTATCGATGAATTTAGTTATTTTTGCTGTTCACTGATAAAAGCTTTATTACTTGATAATTATGGTTTCTACTATCTCTAAACAATTTGAATTATCGGGAATTGGACTGCATTCGGGGGAGATAACACGGGTGCGCGTCTGTGGGGCAAATCCAGGAGAAGGACGTTATTTTGTCCGCAGAGATCTAGCCAATCAACCGATTATTCCCGCTCTAGTTTCTTCGGTTTACCAAACGACTTTATCAACAGAATTGGGACGAGGAGAAGCAAAGGTTAGAACTGTTGAGCATTTATTAGCGGCCTTAACCGCTTTGGGGGTAGAGGATGCTCGCATTGAGGTGGATGGTGCGGAAATTCCTCTCCTCGATGGTTCGGCTAAAATCTGGGTGGAAGCGATCAAAAATGCTGGTTTAAATAACTCTTTTTCTCCATCAGATTTAACCATTTCTCAACCGATTTGGTTGTACGAAGGCGATGCTTTTGTGGCGGCGATTCCTTCTCCTGAATTACGTTTTACCTACGGCATCGATTTTACTTATAAACCGATCGGTAATCAATGGTATAGTTGGAATCCTAATCAAGAAAGTTTTCAAAATGCGATCGCAGATGCTCGGACTTTCGGTTTTGCCGATCAAATTGAATATCTGCAAAAGGCTGGTTTAATTAAAGGAGGCAGTTTAGAAAATGCTTTGATCTGCGATCAAAATCAATGGCTAAATCCTCCTTTACGCTTTGATAATGAGCCAGCAAGACATAAATTATTGGACTTAATTGGTGATTTGAGTTTACTGGGAACCATTCCCACCGCTCATTACATGGCTTTTAAAGCCAGTCATAAACTTCACGTTCAACTAGCTAAAGCAATTCAGGGTTAATTAGGGTTTGCGGCAAAAAGTTTTTCGTGGGGGTAGGGTGGAGGGATTCCCCTTCCCTTAATTCCTCGAGATAAAAACGTAAAATCCTGCCTGAGTTGATTAACTCCCCATAACGAGCAGTATTAACATTTAGTTTAAATGCTCCTCGTGGGCATTTGCCACGATTAGCATGGAGAGACTGGTATCTTGAAGAATACGAATGTCTGTTTTAGGGTATGGTCTTCTTTTTTTATTGTATAGTTTGATCGCCCTCTTGTCGGTTTGGTTAAAGGCAAGAAACCCAACACTATCGGAAGCAAGATTAAATAGGGTATGATGGACGTTGGATAGAAGGGTTTAATGAAAGTGCAAGGGTTTTAAGTCCCTCAGATCGATTCCTCAACCTTTGTTTCTTGCACTTTTTTTGAAAAAAAAGCACATAACCCTTTTCTAGTAAAGCTTTTACCAATATTCAGCAAGCCCTAAATAAAGAGTGAGAAACAAACTAAATCCCTACCCCAAGAATCGGTACAAGGAAGCTTTTTTCGACAAAATTTATCGCAAACTAAGTAGATCATGAAAATTGACGAATTACTCAAGAACAAACGAGAACAAATCCTTGCTATTGCTGCTAAACACGGCGCAAATAACGTGCGAATCTTTGGTTCTGTTGCACGGGGAGAAGCTGACGAAAAAAGCGATATTGATTTATTAATTGATTATTGTAGCGAACGTCGGAGTCCCTGGTTTCCCTTGCCGTTAATTCGAGAACTGGAAGACTTGTTAGGCTGCAAAGTTGATATTGTTACCGAACAGGGACTTAAAGATAGGATCAGAGAGCGCGTACTTAAAGAAGCAATACCACTATGAGGGATGATACCGAACGCTTGCGGAATATTTTAGAAGCAATTGAGCGTGTAGAAAAGTATGCTCGACAGGGAAAAACCGTGTTTGAACAACAAGAATTAATTCAAACTTGGATTGTCTATCATTTACAAATTATTGGTGAAGCAGCTAGAGCAACTTCTCAAGAATTTAAAGCAAGATATCCCGCAGTTCCTTGGCGAGATGCCAGCGATCTAAGAAACTTAACTATTCATGAATATTTTCGTATTAATCTAGAGATTATTTGGGATATTGTTGAAAATGATATTCCTCCTCTAAAAGGACAAATCGAAGCTATTTTACAGGAATTTATTTGACTAAACCCAACCCAATTACTTAAGTGTTGGGTTTCACTATCGTTCAACCCCACCTACTTTATTCTTCGATTTACTTGATGGCTACCGGCAAAAGATAGCCACCAGCAATTATATTAATTTATCAAAGTTTGAACTTTTCCTATTCCCCTTGAGTCGCTTGTCTAACCTGTTCGATCTCTAATTCTAAAGCTTGTGCTATCTGTTCAAAGTTTAATCCTAAGGCCAATAAGCGAGGAATAGAGGCTAATTTTGCCGCTAATTCGCCTTCTTGTCGGCCTTCCTCTCTACCTTCCTCTCTACCTTCCTCTCTACCTTCCTCTCTACCTTCCTCTAAAGCTTCCTGATACACTTTAGTTTGTTTTAAATCACTTAAACTAAACATCGCTTCTATCTCCTTTCTACTGACTTGGGGTAACTTATAAACCAAGATTGTCTCTATCAATTCTAAAAGTTCTTGCTGTTGTTTGAACTTAGGGAATTCTTGTCTAATCCGTGGAATTAATTGTTTTCCCTGCTCGATCGCTCTGGCGGTTGGTGCTATAATTAATTGTAACATCGATATTCCCAGGGATTCCCCTTCTCTTAATTCCTCGAGATAAAAACGTAAAATTCTGCTGGAGTTGATTAACTCCCCATAACGAGCCGTCTCTACGCTTTCCACTGAACGCCGAGGATAAATAACTACTCCCTGCCAGTTGTTGCTTAAGTCCGTTTGGTGGAGATAGAGGAAGATTTCACTAAAGAAACGGGAATAAAACCTATTATCTTTCTGAAATTGTACTTCTAGGAAATAAATAGGCTGATTGGGTGTATCAGGCAAAAAAACTCCATCGAGACGAAAGGACAATTGTTTAACTTCCACCGAGGAGAATTGATAAGAATTGGCGGTTTCGGGGGGAAGGTTCAACAAATCAAAGAAACAAGCGGGAAATCTTTGTAAGAGTTGATAGAAAATACTGTCAGTTTTCACGCAATTAAACTCAAAAAGAGGCCTCCAGTTTAGCAGCAGTTTTTTATTGTGTTCTTCAGGAAGCTCCTGTTTTTGAGCAATTGGGATGACGAAGTAACAGCTTTTTCGGTAACTTGTCCCCAATTAAGAGATAGCCACCGGCAATTGTATCAATTTGTAAAAGATGGTTGACGTTTGTGCCAATCGGTGGCCTGTTCGTAGGCGTGGGCGACGTGAAATAATTGATCTTCGCGCAGCACATTACCCACTAATTGTAAACCAATTGGCAAACCTTGCCCATCAAAACCGCAGGGAAGACTTAACCCGGGTAAACCGGCTAAATTGACGGGAATTGTCATTAAATCCGATAAATACATACTCAGAGGGTCCGCCGTTTTTTCCCCGGCTTTAAAAGCTGTGGTCGGTGAAGTGGGAGAAACTAACACATCTACCGATTGAAAAGCTCGATCGAAATCCTCTTTGATCAAAGTCCTCACCTTTTGCGCTTTCAGGTAATAAGCATCATAATAACCCGCCGAGAGGGTATAGGTTCCCAACATAATCCGGCGCTTGACTTCCGCACCAAAACCCTTGGCGCGAGTCTTGGTGTACATATCAATCAAACTATCGGCATCTTCCCGAATACCGTATTTAACCCCATCGTAACGGGCTAAATTCGCCGATGCCTCCGAGGGAGCGATAATGTAGTAGGTGGGCAATCCGTAACGAAAACGGGGACAGGAAATCTCTTTAATCGTGGCACCGAGGGCCTTTAACTGCGCTAAAGCTTGATTAACTGCCTCAGCAACCACCTGATCCAACCCTTCCCCGAAAGTTTCCTTAATTACGCCAATTTTTAGCCCTTTTAAACTGGTTTTCAGGAATTGGCTATAGTCGGGAATCGGCAGATTGAGACTGGTAGAATCTTGGGGATCGTAACCTGCGATCGCTTGTAATAAAATCGCCGCATCTTCTACGGTACGACCAAAGGGACCGATCTGATCGAGAGAAGAAGCGTAAGCCACCAAACCAAAGCGAGAAACTAAGCCATAGGTCGGTTTTAGCCCAACAACGCCACAAAACGAAGCCGGTTGACGAATTGAGCCACCGGTATCCGATCCTAGGGCCACCACGCATTCTTGAGCGGCCACAGCCGCAGCCGAACCCCCGGAAGATCCCCCCGGCACCCGGGATAAGTCCCAAGGATTAGCAGTAACGTGATAACCGGAGTTTTCCGTGGAACTACCCATGGCAAACTCGTCTAAATTGGTTTTACCGACGATAACTGCCCCTAAATCCCGTAATTTTTGGGTAACGGTGGACTCGTAGGGGGGGACAAAATTCTCTAAAATCCGAGAAGCGCAGGTGGTGGGGATACCCTTGGTGCAGAGATTATCTTTTAATGCGATGGGAATACCTGCTAACAGATGCAGAGATTCACCTCTGGCGATTTTCTCGTCCACTTTTTGGGCTTGTGCGAGGGCTAAATCCGGGGTTAAATGGAGAAAGCTTTTTACTTGTGGTTCGATCGCTTGAATACGAGCGAGAAATTCTGTGGCGATTTCGACGGCTGTTTTTTCTTTATTAACGAGTTGTTGATGCAGTTGACGAATCGAAGTCATGTTCAGTTACCGGTTACAACCACCGTCAGGAGCAAGCAACAACCCCGGACAGCAAAGACTATTTTAGCGTCAGTTTGGCTGTCGGTCAGCTAATCCCCTAAAATTAAAGGAAAGCCTCGCAGGAAAACTAGAGTTATGACTTTTAATATCCGACAATTAGATAATTTAGACTACGATGAAGCCGAACCCTTACTAGAAGATTATATTACTGGAGCGATCGAAGAATATATCAATTCGCCCGAGGGAGAGTCCTATTATCAAGAAAAAGAAGAAGGTTGTGGTTGGATTGCTACCTTTGTCGAGTTGGGCTATCTCTATGAAGGTTATACCCTTGCTACCATGACTAAGGCAGATGTGCAGATCTTAATGGAGAAGATCTTACCACGCAAAATTACTATCCTCGATCCGACGGAAACCGAAGATGCTATCCCTGAATTAATTAGTTTTTGGCAATTTTTGGGACGAGAATATAAATTAACTCAGGCTAAGGCTATTATTAAATATTTAGAGCAATTAGGCGATCGCTTTGGTCAACTGATGAACGATCCCAACAGTGGCGGTTTTATGAAAAATCTCCTGTTACAAGCGCATCAGCAGGGTTTTGATACCACCAGTCAGGAGGGTTTAACAGCTTTTCAAGAAAAATATAATGCTGAACAACGTGCTAAACAGCAAGCGGCAGCAACATCGAAAAAAACGCCCCCAGCTGTTCCTAAATCGGAAAATGTTCCCAAGACAATGCAGGCCAAATATCAAGAAATTACCGCTATTACCGATAAATTTGCCGCTAAATATCTTAATGAAGAATACGCCCAACTTATTCGCCAATTAACCGCAACTTTAGCTCGTAAGCGTCCCTCTCCCCTAGAAAAAGGTAAGGCTAATTCCTGGGCTGCCGGCATTACTCACGCCCTAGGAATGGTCAATTTTCTCTTCGATCCTACTCAAAATCCCCACATTTCGGCCACAGAACTTTATCAGGCTTTTGGGGTTGCTCAAAGTACAGGACAAGCTAAATCAAAACAAGTGAGAGATTTACTGAAGATGTCCTATCTTGACTCAGAATGGGCTTTACCAAGCAATTTAGAGAACCATCCTAGCACTACGGTTCGGCAGTTAATCAGTACCATGCTCGGTGATAGTTAGGGTTTGCGATAAAAAGTCTGTTGGTGGAGTTAGGAGGCACTCTTGCAGCAGTAGATTCCTGAATAACCCAATCTCGATCGAGCTTGCCGACTAGACTCTAGTTACCTTTCCAGTTAAACTATAGTAGTCAATAGTTATAAAGTTTTAAACGATAACCTATTGTCAGCCTTTTTAACTGGTCACTTTATTACCCACCTATGTTAGACAGTTTCTCCCCCCAAACCTCTAGCGTCGTCCTCGCTTCCGTGGCGGACTATTTCAAAGTCCTGTCGGAAGTCAGTCGCCTACAGATTCTCAGTTGCTTGCAATTAGGCGCGATGAATGGTAAAGAAATCGCTGAAGCTACCGGACTAGGTCAAGCCAATCTCTCCAAACACCTGAAAGCTTTAACCCAAGCGGGAATTATCTCGCGGCAACCCCAAGGAGTCAGCGTTTACTATCAAATTACCGACCCCGTGATCTATGATCTCTGTCAGGTGGTTTGCGATCGCATTAGTCAGCAAATGCGTCAACGGGCCCGAGAATTCGAGAGTCTGCCGGCTTTCCATCTCCCTAAATAAAAATCGCTAAACCCTTGACATTTTACCTCAATTATGATAGGGAAAAATTTCCATGCTCGTAGAAAAACTTTGTCAACGCTATCGGGAGGGAGAAAGAGATTTTCGGGGGATTAATTTGCGGGAAGGCGACTTAACTAATATTTCCCTTCCAGGAGTCAATTTTTGCCGTGCAGATCTGCGACAGGCCCGGTTAGGAAAAATACGCCTTGCGCGATCGCTGCTGAGGGGAGCGGATTTAAGTGAGGCGATTCTCTGGGGAGCAGATTTAAGTCAAGTGGACTTTTATCGAGCTTGTTTACGCGATGCGGACTTAAGCGGGGCTAATCTCATCGAAGCCAATTTAGAAGCCGCTTATTTAACCAAAGCCGTCTTAAACGGTGTTAATCTCAACAGTGCTAATCTCCAGCAGGCCGTATTAATTGATACGGATTTTCGCTCCACTTCCGACCAACGCACGGACTTGGGCAAAACTAACTTTTGCGGAGCCGATCTCAACTATGCTAATCTGAGCGGATCCCTGTTATATCGAGCCAATTTCGCTAATTGCCGACTTTGCCGGGTTAATTTTCGTGCTAGTCCCGAAAGAGACGGATTTATCACCGATCTCACCGGGGCCAGTTTCCGGGGTGCGGATCTCAGTTATGCGGATTTGCGCGGGGCAATTTTAGAAGATGTGGACTTAACTGGTGCTGATTTAACCGGGACTTTGTTTTAATCTGGGAAGCTTTTTCAGTAAACAGTAATCAGTAAAAAGATGTCATTTCACTTAAAACTCAAATCTGATCACTGATAACTGCTCACTGATAACTGATAATTGAAAGTCGATTTATTTAAAACCGACGGATGCTTGCCAAACAAAGGCCAGCAAGAGGAAAAATAGGGGAATCAGGGGCAACACATCGACTAGGGGGTCGAAAATTTGGTATGCTTCCGGCAATTTGGCGAACAAAAGTGCAGTTTCCATCTCTCTATCTACCTTGACAAGAAAATTTTCAAACGTTTCCTGAAATTTTATCACGTTGGGGTAACATCTACGGCATCCTCAAGCCAAGGGGCAAAATCTTGGGCAAAAGTCCCCCCTAAGATAGATTGACGAATTTCACGGGTAAATCTGATTAATTCGGCGATATTGTGCAGAGATAAGAGAATATAACCCAACATTTCCCCCGATTTAATTAAATGATTCAGATAGGCACGGCTAAAGTGTTGACAGGTGTAACAGGGACAAGTCTCGTCTAAAGGGGCGAAATCCTCCTTAAAACGGGCATTTTTGAGGTTCCAACGCTCTCCCCGCACCAAAGCCGTGCCATGGCGACCAAAACGGGTGGGAATGACGCAATCAAACAGATCTATGCCACTAGCGATCGCCTTGGCCATTTCTCGATAGGTTCCCACTCCCATCAGGTAACGGGGTTTATTTTCGGGGAGTAAAGGGGCAGTTATCTGGACAATGCGATGAATTAGGCTCGTTTCTTCCCCCACACTCACGCCACCGATGGCATAACCGGGTAAATCGAGTTTTACTAAAGATTGCGCCGCCGCTGCCCGTAAATCCTCATAGATTCCCCCTTGTACTATGGCGAATAAAGCCTGTTCTTGAGGTCGTTGATGGGCCGTCAGACAGCGCTCTAACCAGCGATAGGTGCGTTCTATAGATGCTTTCATGGTCTCATGACTGACTCCCGTGGGGGGACATTCATCGAAGGCCATAATCACATCAGCACCGAGGGCATTTTGAATCTGAATCGATTTTTCCGGCGTGATTTCGATTATTCTACCGTCCCGGGGCGATCGAAAGGTGACTCCCGACTCTTTAATTTGCCGGAGTTGACTGAGGCTAAATACCTGAAATCCACCCGAATCTGTTAATATTGGCTGATTCCATGCCATAAAGTCGTGTAAACCTCCCGCTTTCTCGATAATACTTTCTCCGGGCTGCAGATGCAGGTGATAGGTATTAGCGAGAATCATTTGCGCTCCCGTGCTGGCGATTTGAGCGGGGGTCAAACCTTTCACCGTGGCCAAAGTTCCCACAGGCATAAAACGGGGTGTTTCTACCGGTCCGTGGGGAGTATGCCAAACCCCAACCCGCGCACCAGTTTGGGGACACTGGGCGATTAATTCAAAGGAAAATCCCACTGTTTCAGTTATCAGTTATCGGTTATCAGTATTTTTGCTCGCTGCCTAAAAGGGGCAATCGTTGTCGTCTTCGTCTTCAAACTGCACATCCCACTTAGCAGAAAGTACCTGAGTAACCATAGCTTCAAGGGTATCGGCATTGAGACGGGCTTTCATATCGGGATCTTGCAGTGGATTACTCAGGGGAATTAGCCGTAATTGCCGATTGTCTTGAACCAGATCAAAATAGGTTTCACCGTCGGGAGAGCGGGTTAGACGCAGATAATCGAAGCTATAGGTATTCAGATAAAGACTGTAGTTAGCAACTAGGGTGCTTTGCTGATAATCGGCGAAAACTTCCACTATCCATCCCTCTCCTTCACTCTGAATCACCCCTTCGAGACTATGGATGTAGCGAACTCGTCCGATATCATCGAGGAGACGACGCATATCTTCTTTAGCGATGACCACGCCAGAGTCAATAATACAGGGGGCGGGCAGGGGCTGTGAGGGCGGATGATAGTTCATAGGGATTGCCAGTAAAAAAATTTCCGTTAATAACCCACCGGAGGGGTTTCCACCGATTCCTGTTGCAATTTTTTTCGGGTTACGTCTCGATCTTAACCCAATCCGCTAGAACTTTTCACTGTTACTTAAGATTAAGACCGAAGAGGGATGATTAATTTCTGCTTACTAAATATTTACCTAAAATGTCGGCTTGAAGGAACCCTCGGTTTTACCCTATCCCTTATGGATAACTTTCTTAACAATTTTGTCAGTAAGCACTCCAACCCTTATCCTGACTTGATTTCAGTTTTTTCTTTGTCAGTAAGGGTGTCAACAAGGAATATTACAGATTGTTAACCGAATCTTGAAAGCGCTGTGGTACAAAGGGTTGAAATGTTAAGAAAGATGTGACTAATGGACAGGGTTTTACCGAGGGATGAAAGGCCAACCAGTATAGAACAGCACTTCGACACATTTCGACTGCCAGCTAATGCTAAAACTCGATATTAGAGATATAACCCCACAATTAGAGCCTACTAAAAAATGTGTAGGTTTAGACGTGGGACTAAAAGATCTTGATGCTGACAGCAACGGGAATACAGTAGAGCCTCCTAAGTATTATCGAAAATCAGAAAAACGCCTTAATAAACTGAATAGAAGAAAGTCGAAAAAGTTTAACAGAAGACAAAAGCAGTCAATAACTACAAAAAAGCTAGACAAAAGTACGCCAAGGGACATTTAAAAGTAAGTAGGCAGCGAGAAGAGTTTGCTAAAAAATTGGCACTCCGTTTAATTCAGTCAAACAACTTGATAGCTCAGGTCGATTTAAAAGTCAAAAACCTTGTGCGTAATCAAAAACTAGCCAAGAGTATTAATGACGCAGGTTGGTCGCCATTAAGAAAATGGCTTGAGTATTTTGGTATTAAATATCGCCGATTAACTATTGCAGTTAATCTAGCCTATACAAGTCAAGAATGCCTTAACTGTGGTCGGTTAGTCAAAAAGTCTCTATCAGTCAGAACTCATGTTTGTTTGTGTGGGTATATGGAAGATAGGGACAAGATGGCACCATTAAATATACTCAAAAAAGCTACGATAGGGCATATTGGAAACTGGCACCTCGACTTGCGCTCGGTTTGGGGAGATTTAAGCTCTATCTTGGTTGGTAGTAATACGGCTCGAGTGAGCCTTACCGAACTCCTACCAAGACAACTTAAGTCAATCAACCAAGAATCCCTCGCATGATTGCGATGGGAGTGTCAACTCACTGGTCCAGGAAAGCTTAACTTTTCTCCTTGTATATAATGCTACTGACCGATGATCTACTTCTAGACTACCAACGTTGTCAACGCCGTGGGTTTTTAAATCTCTACGGCAATAGCCAAGAAAAAGACCCTGAGCGAGATTTTTTGCTTAAATTGCGTCAGGAGAGTCAAAGTCACGTTAAAAAAGTCCTGCAAGACTCCTATCCGGATTATTGTTCCCTGACTACCCCCACCAGCGATATTTTAGCCGCCGCTAGGGAAACGGAAGCTTTGATGGGTCAGGGGGTACCCTGTATTTATCACGGAGTCCTTTTACAATCTGGCTATCCCGTCTCTTTAACCGGTTCCCCCCATTTATTAATTAAACAGACAGGAGAGTCGAAATTTGGCGATTGGATTTATTATCCCCTCAATATTCAACTCGGTCGCCGTCCTAAGCCTGAATATAAGATGCTGGCTACTTTTTACGCCTATTTATTAGCCAGTATGCAGGGAGTTTTTCCCAGTTATGCCGAAATTGTCCTACGTCGTCATAATCGCTATCGGGTGGAATTGAATCTCTGGTTAACTAAACTAGAGGAAATAATCAAAAAGTTCGGCGAAATGGTGATTAATCGGCAAGAACCAGAAGTTTTCATCTCGCGTCAGCGTTGCAGTTTATGTCATTGGTATAGTCACTGTTATGGTATCGCCCAAGCGAGTCAACATCTTTCTTTAGTCCCGGGAGTAACTCCCAGTCGTTACCAATTTTTACAGTCTTTGGGGGTTTCCACCATGGAATCCCTGGCACTTACCTGTCCTACTCGTACGCGGGAGGGGATGGGGTTAGAGGTGGCTAATCAGTTACAATTACAGGCCCAAGCAATTATTGAAAATCGGGCCTTTCGCAAAAGCAACGGCAAAACTGCCTATTTGTCCCCCCTACCGAGGGCCGAGATTGAATTTTATTTTGACATCGAAGCGGAACCAGAACAGAATTTAGATTATCTTTTGGGGGTTTTACGCGTTGATTATCGGGTTAATACCCAGCAATTTTATCCCTTTTTGGCAGAAAAGCCAAAAGATGAAGGCAGGATTTGGCAGGAATTTTTAACCTTAGTCATGCAAGATTATCAAGCACCAATTTTTCACTTTTCTGAGTACGAAGTGGAAACAATTAAACGATTAGGTTATCTTTATAAAACCCCTTCTTCTTTGATTAATCAGTTAGTTTCTCGCTGTTTTGATCTGCACTATCATGTAGTTAACTCGGTAACTTTTCCCGTGGAAAGTTATTCTTTAAAATCCCTGGCTAACTGGATTGGCTTTCAATGGCGCGATCGAGGAGTAAGCGGGGATCAATGCGTTTGGTGGTATGACCAGTGGTTAAAAACAGGAGATCGGACTTTATTGGCGGCTATTTTACGTTACAATGAGGATGATTGTCGCGCCACCTTTAGGCTAAAAGACTGGCTTGTAAACTTTTTCATTTGATTCTAAAGATTTATGACAAATAGGGAAGAATGTAACCGCTGCTACCCGTAGCCGTCAAGGGAAAATGATAGGCTATGGATGTGAAAACAGTCCCCTCACCCAATGGTGATCCCCATGTTCTCCCCACTTTTTCCGCTTCTACTCCTACTGCTTTCCTTCCTTAGTCTTCTCTGGTATCAAAAGACCGATAATGATATTTTTAAAGCTCTTGCCGTTAGTAGTTTGATTTTTGCAATTATTTGGGGCTTAGTTCTCGTTCATTGGTCAATTCACCTGCTGGGACTGCTGTTATTGTTAAAATTCAGAACCCCCGCTTTCAGTTTGGTGCGCGTGCCTAGATGGTGATGGTTTGACCCTAATCTTCTAACTGTTGGCTAGGTACTTCGATCGCCTGTACATCGATCGTACCGGGAGGGGTGAGAATAATAAACTTACCCCCTTCCACTTTTAATGGTTCACCACAGTTAGGACATTGGCATTCCGTGCGATTAAAACCCGTAAATTCGTAGCTACAGACGGGACAGCTATCTTCAACTAAATTGCGTCGCAACCACCAGCGAAAAATTCCCCAAGCAATCACAGGGGAAAATATCAGGAATGCCACGAGAATTAAAAAACTATTGACTAACCAACCCAGTCCGATCGAGCCTAACAACAATCCGACTAAAATCAAAGATAAGAAACAACCCAAACCAGAATCATTTACAGAATAGCTGCGGAAAAAGTTGTTATTCACGGCTCAACCCTCGATTCATCAAAGCTGCAATTATCTTTAACCTAACACACTCCCAACACATTGCCACGGTTAAATTTTCTTTTTGCTCACCGGTTTCTCACTCTATTCTGCCTTGGCTTTAGTTTTGAGCGAGATTATCCGGAATAAACTACCTCAACCCGCTATGCTGAGGAGTGGGTCGTCTGCTGGCTTCAACTTGTTATAATAGTTACTCCCTATCCACCATATCTCTAAAAACCATGAGTGATCCTCGTTTATCTCTAGTGGCAGCTGCCCGAAGATTTTATCAACTGGGTTGGATGCTTGGCACGGCAGGTAATTTGTCCGCTAAAGTTGATGATCATAGTTTTTGGATTACTGCCAGTGGTAAAAGTAAAGGTAAACTCACAGAAGAGGATTTTGTGCGCGTGGATCTGACTGGGAAAGTCAGAGAATTAGCTCATCTGGATAATCGTCCTTCGGCAGAAACTAGCATTCATCAGGTGATTTATTGTCTCTTTCCCCAAGCGCAAGCTTGTTATCATGTTCACTCGGTGGAAGCGAATTTAGTTTCCCGTTTTGCTCGCGAGGATAAGTTATCGTTACCTCCCTTAGAAATGTTGAAAGGTTTAGGTATTTGGGTAGAAAATCCTCAAGTATTTATGCCGGTTTTTGCTAACTATCTCGATGTGCCGAAAATTGCCGCAGAAATAAAGAGTAGATTCTCAACTTTCCCCCCAGAAATTCCCGCTTTACTGATTTCTTACCATGGCGTGACAGTTTGGGGTGAGTCTCTAGAAACTACCGAGAATTATTTAGAGATAGTCGAGTATATTTTTCGCTATCTAGTGGCAGCCTATCAAGTGAAACCTTGCTAAACCTTCATTTAGACAAGGCAATCAGAAAAAAAATTGCCGATATTTGCCAAGGCGCCACCCAGATTCGAACTGGGGGTAAAGGTTTTGCAGACCTCTGCCTTACCACTTGGCGATGGCGCCGATCAATAGAAGTCTATCATAGCATAACAGATGACAGTTTGCCAAGAGTGGAATACAAGGGTCAAGCGATCGATCTATAATTTATGGAGCGGTTCTCTAATCTAGTGGGGTATTTTAGGCTTTAAAAAGCGATTATGATGAGAAATCCAGGATATTTACTAACTTTTATCGGTTTATTAGCTTTAGGCTTGCCAGTACAGGCTAATAATGCCGTTTACCTTAGCCAAAGTTCTAATACTGCCGCTACTTTCGACAGTTATCGTCAAGAATGTTTACAAAGAGCGCGTGGGGAGGGGTTAGCTGCTGATGTGGCAAAAGATCTATGCGACTGCACGATTAAAAAATTCCAGGCTCGTTACAATCTACAGCAATTCCGCGCCCTCGTGCAGAAGTCGAAAACCGATAAGGCTGCCGCTAGGACTTTATCCAGTGTGGGAGAAGCTTGTTTTGATGAGATTTTGTATGAATAGCAGTTATCAGTGATCAGTTATCAGTAAACAGTTATCAGTTATTAGCTTTTTCTCTCCCTTCTTCCCGCTCCCTTCTCCCCAATTCATGATTCATAATTCATAATTCCCCTTTCCCCTCTCCTAGGGTGTTGAAAACGCTTACAGACCTTTTTAACCGCAAACACGCACCCTACAAGCTGTATTAAGATTAAACTAATACAAGTATATTAGAGGCGGTAAGAGTGGGTTTAGAACTAAGAGTTGCAATTTGAATGGCTGCTAGTGTACCTGTCCCGTCCCCATCAAAGAATAGTCTTCCAGTGATTGTATTATAAATAAAGCGATTGCTGGCATTTAATGCAGTTGTTCCTAACACAAATTGAGCGGCTGTAATCGCAACTCCTGCGGCTAAACCACTGCCAAAACCCGCAGCAGAGAGAGCAATTTTATCCCCCTGACTGGAGAGAAAATCAGTAATCGTATCAATCCCTTCATTGCGGTTGTTGAAGGTGAAGCGATCGCTACCCGCACCCCCTGTTATGGTATCATTACCAGTACCACCAATCAAGGTATCATTCCCATCACTACCATTAAGGATATTGTTACCACTATTACCAGTGATAACATTATTTAATGTGTTACCGGTTCCGTTAATATTTGTAGTACCAGTGAGGGTGAGGTTTTCCACATTAGCAGGTAGGGTAGTTGTGACATTAGCGGTTAAGGTGTCGCTGATGGTGACAATTCCCTTGTTATTGGTAAGAGTTGCATTGACGGGATTACTGAGGTTAATGGCAAAAGTTTCGTTTGCTTCATTAAGGTTATCATTGAGGATGGGAATAGTAATAGTAGCAGTGGAAGTATTAGGTGCAATGGTGATAGTTCCAGTTTTGCTAGTGTAATCTACATTAGCGGTAGCGTTAATGGGTGCAGTGGTATAGTTGACAGTAATTGGTTGTGGATTGGGGTTATTGACAGTGACGGTGAGGATGGCATTATTATCTTTACCCTCGACAACGGTGATATTATTGATGGAGAGTTTGGAGAAATCATCATTGGTGATTGTCCCAGTAACTGGAGTGGTTGTACCTACGGTATAACCTGTCCCAGAAGCTAAAGTTAATGCTATAGTTTCGTTACTTTCAACTGTAGTATCGGTTTTGGGGTCAACTGTTACGGTAGCAGTGGTTGAATTAGCAGCAAAGGTGACTGTATTGTTAGTCCCTGTACGAGTGTAATCGGTATTGAGAGTAGCTGTCCCTCCCAGGGTGTAATTGACGGTTAAGGGATTAGTGGTTACTCCGTTACGGGTGAAGGTATAAATCAGATTTGTTGTCCCGTCTTCGGTAACGCTTGCGGGAGCAACTGCTAGGGTGATATTACTTATAACATCACCGACACCGAATAATTGAACTGAATCAATTTCTTCCCAAGTCCTAGTATCATGATCAATATCAACGTTTATTTTTGCGCCAACAACCAGATAATTAGTTGGCTGAAAATTGACTCTAAAATTGACTGGATTTCCTGGTAAACTAGGATCAACTCCAGACCAAATAGAGTGATAAACACCTTGATTATCTAATAAATCAATGCTTCTGACAAATCCATTTCCCCAGGTTTCGCGAATTTCTATACCGTCAGCATAAACTGGTGTAGAAAAACCAACGGTGATAAATTCATCAGCTTGTGCATCTCCATCACCATTTCGTGTGGATGGGGCCCATGATGTTGAAATATCTCCATAGCTAAAAGTATTGGGTTGACCTAAAGCTTGTTCTGCACTCCATGAAGATGAAGAATATTGAGAACTAAAAGCAATAACACTAGAAGCATATTGTCCAGTTGCAGAAGCGTTGGTAATTGTCCCCGTCACTGGAGTGGTGGTCCCTACTGTATAACCTGTCCCGGCAGCGAGGGTTAAAGCGACGGTTTCGTTACTTTCTACTATTGTGTCAGGAGTGGGGTCAATTGTGACGGTAGCAGTGGATGAACCAGCAGCGAAGGTGACTGTATTGTTAGTCCCTGTACGAGTGTAGTCGGTATTAAGGGTAGCTGTCCCTCTGAGGGTGTAATTGACGGTTAAGGAATTAGTGGTTAATCCACTACGGGTGAAGGTATAAATCAGATTTGTTGTCCCGTCTTCGGTGACACTTGCGGGGGAAACTGCAAGAGTAAT
>VYLM01000046.1_pt1 | contig 27226 bp, 22 predicted proteins | sample 5109491 | NCBI WGS metagenome assembly VYLM01 (sample SAMN12291813, study PRJNA351875) | freshwater metagenome | isolation source: freshwater lake | place: USA: Michigan, MSU3 lake | collected 2011-08-06 | reverse complement strand
CGCTTAAATAAAGAGGTTTTGATAACCAAATTAAAGCATATCTAAAGAGTTTTGAGTTAAAAGTTAAACTTCAAGTTTTCATTCAGGACGAATGTACTGGTTAACTAATTTTTTTGGGAAAATTAGTTAACCCATCATTATAACATATAATTAATTTGCAAGAGTTCTATTACAGGTTACAAGTCTCTGCGCGAGAAAAGAGACCGCCCTCCCCATTAATCCCCTTCTCTGTCTGGACTGCCACCACGCGGGTAGGTGTGCGTGTTCTACTTCCTCATAATAAAAAGTTAGCTCATCATAGCTCAACCAGTTGCCGCCCCTCCGCCAACCCACTTGGTCACCAAATTTGTTATAGACATCCCAATTATTCTCCCCAGGGACACCACTGCAATCCATCCAGACTTTTTTCTGTACAGAAAAGCCAAATTTACCCTTGCTGTAATCTACCCAGAGTTTGTCAATGGTGCATAAATCCTCACAGGGAAAGTTTTCAATATCTTCCACGCTTAACCATTGATCAGCCTCTTTACCCGCAATTTGTAGCATTAGACGGTCTGTTTCCTCATCGGCTTCGCGCCATTGGCCATTTTTCAGATAGGTTTCTAGTTGGGTAAAGAGAGAAGTCTGTCGTTTTTGTTCTAAAAATTCCAAACCTCGACGTTTTTTAACAGGTAATTCTCGATAACATCGCTCCGCTAATCCCTGAGCTTTAGGATTAGATTGATTATAAAAATAGACAATAAAATCAGTCGGATTAATCAATAAAGTTGCATACATAATGCAAGCCTCGTACCAGAGATTTTGTTCCCAATTTTCCTTGAGTAAATTTTCTTGCTTTAACCGTTTAACTTCCAAAGCAATTAAATAGGACTGAAAAAGATTATGGGCAAACTCATAGTATTCATCCTTTTTCAAAATTAACTCGCTCACATGAATTAACCGCTCTACAAAATCCTTAGCCGAAGTGCTTTCAGGATAACCCAATTCCTGAATAAAATTTTGTATAGAACTCAGTAATTCCGAATATTCAATCGTGGTTGTATTTCCCATTTTCAGGGCTAACTGTTGCAATACCCGTTGACGATGATTTTCCTCATTGTTATCTAAAATCATATCAATGCCCCTAGCTTGAGGGCGAGTGATCAATTGCAGATCAAAAATTCGGCGAAATAAATCCACTCGTTGCTGAGGTAATTTTTGTCCCGAGCCAAAGTTTGCCCGATGTAACTGTACTATCATATTCAGATTTAAGGGATTTCTCGCCAAGGCTAATAGAGTAGAACTTTCCCCGGAATCATCGAGAGCAAATAACTGATTAATTAAATCCTTTGCTTTATTGTCGGCAGCTTCTTGTTTAGCTTTTAAACTTCTGCTAACTCTGGTTTCCTGCTCTTGCCAGAAATACCATTTATAGACAAAATCCCGAATATTTTCATCGGTAAATTCATTAATAAACACCTTTTGCCGAGGTTTATGCTCAGAGCGAAACGCTTGATAGCCTTTCGGACGAGAGGTTAAAATAAAATAGTTTTGGCGAAAATCATGCCACTGTTTGCCAATCCATTGACTGACTTTTTCGGCATATTCGGGTTTAACTTCATCAAAACCATCAAACATCACTAACATTCGCTGACGGGTTAAATGACTTTTAGCCCAGTTCTGAGGTAAATCTAATTCTTGAGAAATATCTTGTTTAAGATGTCGCTCAATTAAGGTTGGTAAATCCAATCCTTCTGTGGTGGTAATCACTTCCTGCCATCTCCGTAAACGTAAAAAGACAGGAATTAAAAAAGGTGCATTTTGTTTGGGTTGTTTTAGAGCGTAGTTATAGGCTAAATGACGCAATAAAGTTGTTTTTCCTCGTCCACCAGGAGCCAGAATTAACAACCGTAAATTTGTCCTCTTTTTAGCCCGTCGCAATAAATCCCAAATATCATCCCCCGTACCTTTAGATTCTTCTTCTGAGCGCAGTTCTAATTGACTCAGATCCAAATTAATAAAAATTTCTTCTAGTTCTGGGGTAGAAAAACCAAAGATTGCATCTTCAATCCCTTCAATATCATCATAACGACAATCTGAATCCCGTAATTTAATTAAATATTTCCCGTCAGGATTAGCTAATTGCCAACGTATTTTTTCCAGTCTTTTGTCTAGCCAAACAAAAAAGCTTAAAGCTGTACCTTTACCATGATTTTTACCTTTGGTTCTTGCTATTTCTAAAAACCCTTGACTCCAGGCTGATCCGTAGGTAAAAAAGCCCGTGAAGATAAAGGTGACTCCCCCGACAATAATCGCCTTAACCGTGTCATGTTGACTAAGCCAAGTTAAGATACCTGTAATGCTACCCCCGATAATTGGAAGGGAAGGAGCGGAGGTTCGGAGTTGATGGGCAACAAAAGCAGTGATTTTTCCCGTCCAAACTTGAGCCTGTTCCTTTTCCTGGTCAAAATCTGATTCTTTTTTCTCTTCAGATTCGGATTCTTCCGGCTTTGTGGTTTTATCGTCCATAAACCCCCTTTGATCAACCTCCTCTAATTATATTAGAACTCTATTGAAGATAGATTTTGGGTTCGATCCCCCCTGCCCCCCTTGATAAGGGGGGTGTTTGACAACTTAGCATCAAAATCTCTGTTTATTTTAATAATAATAAACGCTGGGGAGATAAAGTAACAGTCCAAGGCAAAGCTTGCTCCTTAATCTCTAACCATTTATCCTTATATAACTCTGCTTGGATATGAAAATCGCGGTCGTGGTTGGAGGGTTGATTAAGTTTCAGATAGAGAGTCACCCGATGGGGTCCTTCAATGGCATTAGCTAACCAACAGGGAAAAGTATTAATATCGCCTAAATCTCGACCAAAAATAATTTGATGGGCGCGAATTCCCGTATAGGCTAAATAGTCAGGAATTCCGGGGATGGTGTGTAATTTAACATCCCAATCAATGGCCTCCAATTGTTGATTATTGATGATAATAGCACGGGAAAAATTTTTACAGCCAGTAATTTTTGCCAAACTAACGCTATCTGGTCGCTCAAAAATTTTCTGTTTAGAATTATTAGCAATTGCCCGCCCTTTTTCCATAACTAATAAATTCTCACATATTCGATAAGCTTCATCCATATTATGGGTAACAAAAATTGTCACGCCATCGTAATTACTTAAAGTTTTGATCATCTGACGTTCTAATTGAGCGCGTAGATGGGTATCAAGGGCAGAAAAAGGCTCATCTAATAATAAAGCTTCCGGACGACTAGCTAAAGCGCGAGCGATGGCGACTCGTTGCTGTTGTCCCCCCGATAATTGATGGGGATAACGGTTTTCCATGCCGGGTAACTGCACTAATTCCAATTGGTTGGCAATCTGCTGTTTAATAACTTTTTTAGATAAGTTTTTCGAGAGACCAAAAGCGATATTTTCTGCTACAGTGAGATGGGGAAAAAGAGCATAATTCTGCACCACAAAACCGATACGACGCTGACGACTGGGGAGATTAATTCCCTTTTCGGAATCGAAGAGAATGCGACCATTTAAGACAATACGGCCCCTTGAGGGCGTTTCTACCCCAGCCAGCGATCGCAAAATCAGGCTTTTTCCCGAACCCGAAGCCCCTAATAGTCCTAATGGCTGATTTTGGCAGTTAAAAGTGACTGAGAGGTTAAAACCGGGTAAACATTTCTCTATATCGACCAATAAGCCTATTTTATCCCTATAATGCTGATTTTCAGCTGCTAAAAGGGCAAAATCGCGACCCTCCCAGGGTGGCAGCCAGTCCTCCATCTCGTTAGGTTTGCTTTCTCCCAGTCGTCCTAATTGCTGTTTGCGTTGACTTTGCCAGAGATTAACGGCGATAATACCCGATAGGGAGATTAATATGATAATAAACACCCATATCCAAGCCTCAGTCATCGCTCCTGCTTCCACAGCGAAGAAAATCGCCATCGGGATAGTTTGAGTTTGCCCCGGAATATTACCGGCTAACATCAAAGTCGCCCCAAATTCCCCCAAAGCGCGGGCAAAAGCTAGGGTTAATCCTGCTAATACCCCGGGGAAGGAGAGGGGCAAAAGTACGCGCCAGAATATTTTCCCTTCCGATGCTCCTAGGGTGCGGGCAACCTGTAAAAGATTGGCATCCACCTGTTCAAAAGCGCCGAGGGTGGTTTTGTACATCAGGGGAAAAGCTACCACCGTCGCGGTGATAACGGCGGCATACCAAGTAAAAACGATGCGAAAGTTAAATAGGTCTAATAACTGTCCTAATGGTCCGTTTTTGCCGAATAGGAGCAGTAAAATGAAGCCTAGCACCGTCGGGGGCAAGATTAAGGGTGCGACGAAAACTGCCTCGATTAGGGATTTCCACCGTCCACGATAGCCTAACATCCAATAAGCGGCGGCAATACCGAGAAAAAAGATGATTATCAGGGCAATGGTGGCGGTTTTCAGGGATATCCATAGGGGGGAAAAGTCTGGCATTGTTTATCTGGCTATTCCGAAGCCGAATTTTTCAAAAATGTTTTTAGCGGCTGTCCTGGTGAGATATTGGGCGAAAGTCTTGGCAGCTTGCGGGTTTTTGCTGGCTTTTATCACAGCCATCGGGTAAATAATCGGAGAATGGAGATTATTGGCAGCCGTAGCCACTACTTTTACCCGGTCGGAAATTTTGGCATCGGTGATGTAAACAATGCCAGCATCGGCGTTACCAGTCTCTACGGCGGCGAGAACATTACGGACAGAGTTGGCAAAGACCAGTTTTGCTCTTATTTGCTCTAAAATGCCGAGATTTTTCAGAACTTCTTCACTGTACTGACCGACGGGAACGCTGCGCGGTTCACCCACGGCAATTCTTTGGACATTACTGTTAGTCAGGGAAGGAAAATCGCTGATTTTTAGGGCGGAATTCTTGGGAACGATTAAAACTAGGCGATTAGTGAGCAGGTTTCTTCTGGTAGTTGTATCGATTAAACCAGCTTTTGCTAAAGCGTCCATTTGCTTAGTGGCAGCCGAGAGGAAAACATCGGCCGGCGCACCTTGTGTAATTTGCTGTTGCAAAGCTCCCGACGCACCGAAGTTATAATTAACTTTAATGTTACTATGGGCTTTTTCAAACCCCGGCTTGATTTCTTCTAGGGCATCTTTGAGACTAGCGGCGGCAGAAATTAGAATTGTCTGGGTTTGCGCGGTGGCGATAGTAGATGAAAAAAGGTTTATTCCTAGAGATAATAAGCAACTAAGGACAATTGAGCCGATAAAAGCCAGAAAATATCGTCTTTTCATCAAGATTGATAGCAAGCGATCGATATTTATATTTCTATCACAACCAATCCACCGCCCGAAATCTCTATCTAGGGTTTGCGGCAAAAAGTTTTCCGTGGAGCGTGGGGTGTGGGAAGTCAGGATAAGTAGGATTGGCTGAATATCCAGCAATTCTCATTTTGAAATAAATAGAGCATTAACCCCGATTTTGGAAGGCAAAATATAGTAGAAAGTGACTATTTTTCAGGGACAGGCGATCACAAAAAAAACAACTGGTGGGACAAATTAATTATAAATACTCAAGCAATCAAAGGGATTGGCTGAGAACGAACGGGGTTAATTCAGGAAGATAGTTCTGTTTTTAGAATAGGGAATTCAAGGGAAATAAAAATTTATAATTAAGTAGTCGTGCAAAATAAATTTCCTAGTGAAGAAAGGCAAAAGGCAAAAGGCAAGGGGGGGTTAGATGTGTGTAATTAATTTTGCTTAGGTACTTATTGTCAGCTAAGGTAAAATGGGTGACAGCACGTCAAATTATTCGGCTCTTCGTTACTTGTTATGGTTCGATAGGGGGGCATAAATCGACTAAATCCTTATCTGGCAAGAGACTTAATTGATTAGTTCCCTCTAGATAAAAAACAATTGACAAAAATCGCTAAATGCCTTTCTCTATAAGAGTTTCATTCCTTATAACCCTGTACATTGCATCAGACAAACCGAAGAAACGCAATTTAATGTTCTGATAGCCTTGGGATGATTCAGAGCTAAACCCACAGGTCAAAAATTAAATCATAAAATCCCGCTTGTTTGGCTGGAAAATCGCCCCTTTCTATCCTAGCAATAATTGATGGTAAAGCTGCGATGAAAGCAGGGCTTCTCTCTTTCGGGTGTAGACTCCAAGCTCTAGGGTTGGTGAGGTTAATCCTCAGATAATCCGTCTGTTTGAGCTTCTCAGAAACCATAATTTCCCAAGAATCTAATTTTCCCTTTCCAGTCCAGATATTTAGGGCTGTTTTCATCCCTTCTGGCCAATTTTTTACAAACTGCTGCCGATATTCATTATACCAGATGATAGGCAGGGGTAATAACTCATCAAACCGGTTACATTTGAGCAAATATAGGCGACTTCCAAAATATTTAAATTCATAAAAACCTTGAGGATTTAATTTGCCCGTATCTGATTCAAAAAACTTACCATCAGAGGTGGGCGGTCCTGTCATAGGACGGACAAACATAATCCGAGGATTTGCTTCCATCAGATCAATTCCTTCAGCAATCCATTTGTAGCCTGGCTCTTGGTACATCATCATATCGCTATCAAAATGCAGCAGATAGTCACTCTGACATTCTTCTATCTTAAAAATCGAGCCAAGGATCGGATAGCCTTTATAGTTATGAGTAGGTTTTATGGCACTGCCGAAATGTTTTAGATATAATCGTTCTTGATACCTGGAATCGTAATTAAAATCTACAATCCGGTCAACCACACCCTTGTGCAGCAAAGTTTGTGCACATTGGCGTAAGTCTTCCATCGTACCAATACCAGGACGATCAACTTTTTCCCCACTCAAAGCAGCCGTGTCTATGGCTAACACTTTTTCTTGAAAGGGAAAATTACACATCTTAACTATATGGGGGATAGTAAGCATCATAAATGGTAAGTCAGTCCGCGCTACAAAAAACCAAAGCGAACAAGTAGGAGATGCCATTAATCTTGCCTCTAACCATTTAGATACGGGACGGGGCTTATTATAACATCTTCACAGCTTTTTTACCCCTTTTGGCAGTTTAAACCCCACCCCAGTTCCTAGTCTTATAGAGTTAGTTGACAAGACTGGGATTTGTGAGGTAATTTTTTAGAAGATGCCCAACTGGGACGATTGATCTCTAAGTATTTTATGACTTTCCCCTTTGTCTCAATTATTATTCCTGTTTTTAATGATGTAGAGGGTCTGAAAACTTGCCTAGAAGCTCTTGAGCGACAAATATATCCTACGGACGATTGGGAGATCGTTGTTGTCGATAACGGGCCCGATGATAGCATTAAAGATTGCGTGGCTCGATTTCCTCGAGCCTCTTATCTGGTAGAAACCATCCCCACGCAATTTGCTGCCCGCAACACGGGGATTAGGGAATGCCGGGGTGAAATCATTGCTTTTACTGATGCTGACTGCCTTCCCGATGCCCACTGGCTGAGAGAGGGGGTAGAGGATTTGGTCAATACTCCTAATTGTGGTTTGGTTGCAGGTCATATTGAGGTTTTTCCCGAAATCGAAGGCAAAGCCAACGCGGTTGAGCTTTTTGAGATGATTACAGCTTTACCCCAAGAAGAATTAGTTACGAAGATGAAATTTGGCGCAACTGCTAATATTTTTACTTTTAAACAGATTTTTGAAACCGTAGGATTTTTCAATCTCTCTCTTCCCTCGGGAGGAGATTTAGAATGGGGACGGCGAGTTAGTAGCGCAGGTTATCAAGTAGTTTATGCCCCAAAAGCCCTAGTCAAACATCCTGCTCGCAAAACTTGGCCTTCCTTAAGGTCTAGAACCATAAGGGTCATGGGGGGATTGCATCAGATCAATTTAATCAGTTACCCCCATCGGTCTAATTTAAACCGTTTCCGGGGCTTAATCGGTGATATTTGGCGAGATTGGCCTAACCTGAACGATCTTCTGGCTATCTACAAAGATGCCAGAATTCCCAACCAAAGCGATCGGATCAAGGTGGTCTTGGTTACTTTAGCGGTAAAGTGGACGAGGATTTCTGAGAAAGTTAGGCTGTTTTTAGGGGGAGGATTAAAGACGGACTACAATAGAGATTTACAAGCAGTGGGTATTAAGTCAGAAAATATTTGATCTATAGGGGTTTTCCTTAGCCTGAAGTCAGTTCTTATACCCTCTCTTTAGGAATCGGCAGAGGAGTTGTTTACGTCTTATTTAGGTTTGCCAGAGCTGATAACTTTTGCTTAATTTTAATCAGGATAGTTTTTATTTTACTCTTGAATAGATTAGAATTTTTGGTAGATCTTTGAATTTGCGTGATTAAATTTTCTGCTATCTTAATCCTCAACAACTTGGCCGTATCTTCAGAGATTTTATTTTCTAGGTAACTTAGCGCATTGCCTAAGGCATCATCTTGAAAATCTGGACAAAAAATGTTAGGGTTTCCTTGCACTCGACTGACGAAAATGAGCCCCTTAATATAGGCAGTTGCTAGAGTTTCTAAATCTAAATCAGATGGCACAAAGTATTGCAAGATATCTTGGAGAGTCTCCTCACCTTCTGCCGCCGCTAAGGCGACACCATAGTTAAAAAAAACGGCTCGATTACGGAGTTGATTGTAGTAAGAAATATCAATGGGGGGATGGACGTTTTCTAGCTGAATCAGGCGCGGATCTTCCTTGGTTAAGCAATCCAAAACCTGTAATATCCCTTTTAAGACCCTGAGTCCTTGCCGACTATGAGAGCTACAATTCTGACGGTATTGAGCTAAAAAATCAGGTATATGCAGCAATTTCTGACGGGATCTGGCGAAGCGAATCCAGATATCCCAGTCTTCACCCCCCGCAGTACCATCGAAATTGAACCAGCCTACTTTTTGCAGAGACTGGGAGCGGATCATAATGCCCGCAATCCCCCCCCAAGTATTGTGTTCCAGAATATTGGGCCAGCTAGGAACTTCACTTTGATCGAGCTGGCCTAGTATAGTCTGGCCATCTTCCGCCATCATCCAAACGTTAGAGGCCACAGCGGCTGCTTCAGGGTTTTTGCTTAAGCTTTCTACACACTTGGCCATCATTGACGGAGCGAGCAGATCATCGGCATCTAAAGTGATTAGAAATTCGCCCCTGATCAAAGCGCTGCCGTTTTTCCTGGCCGCTACTTGCCCCTGTTGTTCTTGATATAAGTACTTAACCCGCTGGGGATATCTCTGGGCATATTCTTGGACTACCTGATGGGTGTTATCGGTGGAGCCATCATTGACAATAATTATCTCATAGTTTTGATAAGATTGTCTCAAAACAGATTCCACTGCTTGAGCAAGTAAGTGTCCATGCTGATAACAGGGAATTAATACGGAAACTTTGCCGAGCTCAAAAATGGGATCGTTCTCTAGCATATCTTGCACTCATAGGGGTTTATTCTCGGGTTTGCCTAATAAACCTTTGAGTTTTTTACTTAGCCTACTTTTCCAAGTGCGGAAAATTGTGGTCAGGTGATCGCGGATCACATATTGCCAGCGCCAAGGCCAAGATAAATTTTTCAGCCTGTACTTAAGAAACAGATCGCGATTGGGCATATTTGGCCCGTGACCAAAGCCTGCCCAGTGGGTATATAGTATTCTTTTCCCATTTACCTTGTGAGTATTATCGGCAAACTCTATCTTGAATTTTGCCCACTCGGAGCCCAGATCTGGGATAGCCTCAGTAATGGCTTGGGTTTTCAGCCCCTTAATATCCACACAGTAGTTGACAAAAGGCTGGACAATACAATTATCAGCAAAATGCTGTCTGATTGTGGCTGCTTGTTCAGCCAACTCTTGAATATCATCTAGGCTAAAAGCTCCCCGGGAAGATATAAAAGAGCCTGCGTTGAAACCATTTGCCCTATGCTCTCGGATCATTTTATCTCTAAACTCCCCCTCTTTATAGACCTGATCGAATATACCCCTATAGTAGTACATAAATTCTAATTCAGAGTTGATATAGGTTCGGAACAGCTCTTGCAAGCTATCTAAAACAATAATGTCAGAATCTAGAAAGATAAAATGCTCTAGGGGTCCCCAGAAGATGGAAAAAATACGAAATCTGTGATTATGTATATCCTCGATACCCCTTACTTTTGCTCCCACTCCATCTAATAGCTCCAAGTTTATATCGCGATAAAAATTGAAATTGTATTTCTGAGAAATTTTACTTAGTTGGGATATATTATCATTAAAAGGTATAACATATAGAGGGCATTCAGGCTCATAGGCCCTGAGACTTTCTAAGAAAGGAATCATCCATTCCAAAACCTGATCATTAGCTAAACAGTATATACCTACTTTTCCAAGCGTCTTCATGGGTTAAGATTTATCAACGAGTTTCCGCTATTCTACTCAGGGAAACTTTTCTTGTCAATCTCAGGGAAAAGGAAAATCCTCAACGCTTACGGTCAAGTAAATTGTGGCCAGGGCTACAAGTCCGTCAAGATACAACAATTTCACCGCCAAGGATAAAGTTAGTATTTTGTTCCTTTCCTGTTCCCTCCTTTCAAGCCACGAGGACTCTAAGGACAGGCAATATCTCAACCTAATTCGTTGCTAGGTCTTGCCGGAGCCGGTCTCTAAATCGGTTAACTGTGATATAAATATTTTTAGATGGGAGCAGTAGAAACTTATGAGCAACGGAATCTGTACTTTGGCTAACGATCGGGTTTACGATCAGCTAGTGGCTCTGCTGAATAGCATTGAGGCGAATGGGGGAAAAGACTTACCAGTTTGTGTCTACCCCTACGATGACCAAACCGAGGAAATTGCCAAGTTAATCGCTCAACGCCCCCAAGTTGAACTGTATCGCGAGCGGGAGTCGATGGAGAGGTGGGATAATTTTGCCAAAGCAGCCTGGGATTCCCATCCTACAGCCCGCATCAGGTGGCAGCAAGCGGGAAGCAATGGCTATCATCGTTTTGGTACCCATCGTCGCTACTGTGCCTTTGACGGCCCCTTTGACCGATTTGTCTATATGGACGCGGATACCTTACTTTTGTCTCCCATAGACTATTTCTGGGAAAAGCTAGACGATTATGATTGTGTTGTCTACGATTATCAGTATAAAGATCCCTCCCACGTCTATGAAGTTAGTTCGCCAAAGTTACTGAAAATATTCTCCGAAGAACGGATCAAAAAAGAGATTTTCTGTTCAGGAATCTATGCTTCTAAAAAAAACTTATTTGAGGAAGAAAAGAGAAATTGGATTCTGGAACAATTGCGTTCAGGAGAGTCAGAGATTATCTATCCCATGGCAGTGGATCAACCTCTTCTAAACTACATGATGATGAGAACAGGTACTTCTATATACAATTATGCTTTAAATACTCCTCCAGAAAAGAGAGTAGGTAACTGCGTTACCGATCCCAAATTTGTCGAAAAAGATAATTTATTGTATGATAAAGGATATAGGTTAATTTACCTTCATTATATTGGGATTTCAAGCAGTTTCTTTACTAGATGTTGCCAGGGAGAAAATATAGATTTTCCCTATCGCAGTTTATTTTTATATTATCGCTATCTCTACGAACCTGAAAATTATCCTCAATTTAAATCCAGTCCTGTCTGGTACAATCAACCTAAAAGTTTAGGAAAAAGAATGAAGGAAAAATTACAGAGAATAGCCCGTAGAGTTTTTTCTAACTAATAATAAGGGGTTAACTTGTGACAGAAAAAATAGTAGGTATGATCAGCAGCTATCCCAATTTAAATCAGGGAGATTGGCTATGGAAACAAACTCCTTATCCCATGGGAGTTTGGGGTAATATTTCCATGCAAGCTAACGCTCCTGAGCCAGATTACTTGTTACTTTATCAGTTTGATTTTCCGGAACCAAAGAAAGAGCAAGGCGGCTGGAAAAATTGGCTCAAAAAACCAGCAAAGCCACAGCAGGCACTTCCATCTATTTTGGGGAGAGTTCCCAAGGAACGCATTATCTATCTCTTAAGAGAACCGCCCTTACCAGAAGTGTTATCGACCAATCTGGAAAATTACCGCATCGCCAGCGAGTATTGTGGCTATGTATCAGGTCCGGATGATTACGCGCCTCAACCATACTATATGCCTGCCGACTGGCACATAAGCAACAGCTTTCGGGATCTGGCCGATTTGCCCTGTCCGGAAAAAATTCGCCTCTGCTCTTGGATTACCTCTGGAACTACCCGCACAGCCAATCATCGCCACCGTTTGTCCTTTATGCAGCTAATCAAAGATAACGAACTTCCTTTCGATTTTTATGGGCGAGGTTTGCCAGACTGGACGGGTTCGAGAGGCTCGGTACAAAATAAATGGAATGTCCTAGCCCCCTACTACTACAATCTGGCCATAGAAAACTACGCACAGAGTAGGTGGTATATCAGCGAAAAGCTCTGGGATCCGCTATTAGCTTGGTGTCTACCTATTTATTACGGTGGAGCGGATGCAGAGAAACTATTGCCGCCGAAAAGTTTCTTACGCCTGCCCAGTTTGGATCAAAAAGGAGTTGATTATTTGCGAGAGGTCACTTCTAGTTTGGATGCTTGGCACGAAGCGAAAGAAGCGATTGCCGAAGCGAGACAAGTTATCCTGTACGAGCTGAATCTACTTAACTGGCTCTCTAATTTCGTGGTATCCTAAATGCCAATGGTTCTCTTCGGTTTTGTTGGCAAATTGTTCTATATGATGCCTATTAGCCGCAACTATGAATGCTCCTAAATCAGGACGAAAACTGGGACGGTAGGGACAGAAGGTGTTTTCCTGAGTACAGGATAAACAAGAGAGCCAACCAATTTTTAAAACAACTCTTTCCTATATTGATGGTTAAAAAATGCTGAAAAAAACTATTGGAGTCTATATGCCCTATTTTATGGGAGGAGGTGCTGAATCTGTGGCTCTCTGGATACTAGAAGCCTTAAAAGAAAAATATGACTTAACTCTTTTTACCCTTTACTATCCAGACTGGGAAAAGCTAAATAAGTTGTATGAAACATCCCTCACTCCCAAAGAAGTTAAAGTTGTTTCTGTATTACCAAAAAGTTGGCAAGACATCTCAGAGTTTCTCATCAGTAATAATCCTCATTTTCGGCAGATATCCATTCATTTAAGCCTGCGTTATTTAAAAGAAAGAGCCAAAAATTATTCCTTGGTGCTATCAGCTTGTAATGCGGCCGATCTAGGCGTACCAGGAATCCAATATATCCATTGGGTTAAAGTCCTTGAAGGTGGTAAAATACACCAGAATATGCCCTACCTAAATATCTCCAATTTTTCTGTAGATAACCTCAAAAAGAATCTGTCTATTTCTAACTCTTTTGATGTAGCCAAAGCAGTCAAAGAAGTTTACGGGCTTGATAGTACCGTTATCTATCCCCCAGTGGTCATTCCCGTTAAGGATATTGCTCGGGAGCAAAAAGAGAATGCTTTTGTAATTAGCGGTAGGTTAACAGTAGATAAAAGTCCAGATTTCGGCATTAAAGTCTTAAAAGCAGTGCGGGAGAGAGGATTTTCCATCAAACTCCATATAACTGGGGGAGCTGGGGGAGCTTTTAATAAAAAGTATCAACACTATATTGAACAATTGGTAGCTGAAAATTCCGACTGGATTCAACTGTATAAGGATCTTCCCTATGCAGATTATTGTAATATACTGTACAAATGTAGGTATGGTATCCATCCCAAGAAAGACCAGTTTGGTATCTCCGTAGCCGAAATGGTGAGAGCAGATATCATTCCCTTTGTACAGAAAATAGGAGGTCAAACTGAAATCGTCGGTAAGCACAATACAGAATTGCAATTTAACAGTATGGAAGAAGCAGTAGAAAAGATTATTGCAGTAATTAGTAATGAAAAGAAACAGGAAGAGCTTTTAATGTCCCTCTCCCATCAAAAGTCTCTTTTTTCATCAGAGAAATTTCAAAGGGAAATCAGTCAATTTGTAGATAATTATTTCTCTGACAACGTTTCCGAAACCTAGGCAAGAGATTCTAACGCTTGCACATACTATGTGGCTACATCATCCCAAGTCCACAGGCGTTTCGTCGGGATCATCTCACTGGTGCAATGATTATTAATGCTTAGGGCTGTCAAAAACTATAAAACCTTGAACTTTAAACCCCAACTAAGTTGAGACCCGTAGTTTTTCCTCCTCTATTTTAAGATGAGTTTTACTCCATAAGTGATCGGCCAAAACGAGAGGCGCGCTATATTGATCACTATTCTAAAATGGAAGCAGGGGATTTTTGCTTGAATCTATGACTGTAACACTGCTCGCACCACCGGCTGAAATAATTCACCTGTCCGGGATTAGCTGGAAAACCTACGAAACGCTGCTCGCAGAAATGAGCGATCGCCGTCTCCGGCTGACCTACAATCGTGGCAATTTAGAAATCATTGCTCCTTCGACCGGACACGAATTTAGTAAAACCCTCATCGGTCGCTTTGTCGAAACCCTAGCGGAAGAATCGCTAGTCCCGATTTATCCCCTCGGTTCTACCACCTTTAAACGCCCTCAATTAAGCGGTGCAGAACCCGATGAATGTTTTTATATTGATAATATTGAGGCGGTTCGGGGGAAAAAGCGACTGGACTTAAATGAAGACCCACCACCGGATTTAGTCATAGAAATTGATGTCACCAGCAGTTCTCAAAATCGCCTTCAGGTTTATGCAGATGTAGGCGTGGCAGAGGTTTGGGTTTATAATGGGGAATCTCTGGTTATCCAACAATTACAAAATGGCACTTATATCACCTCCCCAACCAGTCAATTTTTTATAAATATTCCTATTTCAGAGATTGCTATATTTTTACAACAAGCTGAGACATTGGATTACCTAGAGTTAGTAAAAGCATTTGGGACTTGCGCTTTGATAATGTACCTTTTGGGCGAACGCAGTTCGCCCCTACATTGTGGACAAAATCGGTTACTGTAGGGGCGCAAAGCTTGCGCCCTCCGATCGATCAGGTTTGCTGATCGATCGGAGGGCGAGAGCCTTCGAGAGCCCCCGCAGCTAAGGGACTTGCGCTTTGATAATATGCCATCTGGCTGGTCTGATTCTTCTACAGAGCGATTTTCTGGCTGGGATATTATTCCCACGCAAGTCCCTTTCGGAATTGGGTAAGAAGTCAGTTGAAAAAATAAATCTGAACTGGAGTCTCAAAAATGGGAACTAACAACTTTTCCTTTTTGGGTCGTTGGTCGTCAATACCAAATCAGGTTACACCTCATCGACCCAAAGGTTAATGCGGATGGAGGGACTCGAACCCACACATCAAAGACACTAGAACCTAAATCTAGCGCGTCTACCAATTCCGCCACATCCGCAAATATGTTACCTTATTCGATCATAGCATAAGATACTATAGGAAAGATAAAATTTTTTATTCTTAATAATTTTATGCTCTTAGGTTTTGTCTTTCAGTCTCCTGGCCCGATTCTCTGGGAGATTGGACCGATTTCGGTGCGCTGGTATGGATTTCTCATCGCTATGGCGGTATTATTGGGTGTCACCCTCTCCCAGTACCTAGCTCAAAAAAGAGCGATCGATCCCGATTTAATCGCTGATTTGGCCATTTGGTTAGTAGTGGGGGCCATACCTGCAGCCCGTTTGTACTATGTTCTCTTTCAGTGGCAAGAATACGCGCAAAATCCTGCCGATATTATCGCCATTTGGAAGGGAGGTATCGCTATTCACGGGGCAATTATCGGGGGTTTGCTGGCAGCCCTAATCTTTGCTCGCATTAATCGGGTTTCTCTTTGGCAATTGCTCGATCTGGTGGCCCCTTCCGTCATTCTCGGTCAAGCGATTGGACGTTGGGGTAACTTTTTTAATTCGGAAGCTTTTGGCAGTCCGACTAATTTACCTTGGAGGTTGTTTATTCCTCCCGCTAGTCGTCCTTTAAAATATATCACCGTCGATTATTTTCATCCCACCTTTCTCTACGAATCTATCTGGAATCTGGGAGTTTTTGCCCTACTCATCTATCTATTTTTCTGGGGTTTAAAACACCCTAGTAAATTAAAAATTGGCACCCTTACCCTAGTCTATTTTATCGCCTACAGTCTTGGTAGATTCTGGATCGAAGGACTACGCACCGATAGTTTAATGTTTGGGCTTTTGAAAATGGCGCAAATAATTAGTTTAGTAGCGATCGCTGTTGGTCTTTTCGGTTTATTCTGGTTATATAAACTCCAGCGTCCTTTACCGGATGTGGTGGCGACCGTCAGTTATAATCAAAAGTTACCCTAGCTAACCCTGACAATGGATCTAGTAACAATTTTTCAACAGGTTTTAAACGGTTTATCGATCGGTAGTGTCTATGCTATTTTTGCCCTTGGTTACACTTTGATTTTTTCCATTTTAGGGATTATCAATTTTGCCCATGGCGCAATTTTTACCCTCGGCGCCTATTTTACCTATGCTCTAACGGGGGGAGTTTTCGGTTTTAATGGTTTATTAGCTAATGCCAAATTGCCCTTTTCCTTACCCTTTTTTTTAGCACTTTTCCTAGGCTGTATCCTTTCAGGGTTCACCTCGGTTCTTCTGGAAAGATTAGCCTTCAAACCCCTCCGGGTAAGGGGTTCCGATTCTCTCTTAACTCTGGTTTCTAGCCTAGGGGCAGCCGTGGTAATTGTCAATGTTATTCAATACTTATTCGGAGCAGAAATTTATACTTTTCCCGATGATATTTATGGCAATCTTCCCCCCGCAATTAATTTTGGTACAGCCGATCGCCCCGTGGCAATTCGCACAATTCAGATTATTATTTTTCTGGTTTCAGCAGTTATGGTGGCTTTACTAACTTATTGGGTTAATTTTACCAAAATGGGCAAAGCTTTACAAGCAGTAGCTGAAGATGTCACCACGGCCAGTTTGTTGGGGATCAATCCCGAAAAATTTATCGTGATTACCTTTTTTATTAGTGGTGCCTTGGCAGGTTTAGCAGGAACTTTAGTCGGTTCTAGTGTTAGTATTGCCGGTCCATATTTCGGTATTGCTTTCGGATTAAAAGGTTTAGGAGTGATTGTTTTAGGGGGATTGGGAAGTATCCCCGGAGCAGTAATCGGTGGTTTATTATTGGGTATTGCCGAAGCTTTTGTTCCCGCAGAATATTCCGGTTATCGAGAAGCGATCGCTTTTGCTATTCTCTTTATTATGTTGTTAGTTCGTCCCCAGGGTTTACTAGGCAGAAAGTTAATTCAAAAAGTCTAATTCGGTTTAATTGTCCGCGAGAAAAACTGTTTTTCCCAACAAAGAAGATTGATAGGCAGCATAGGCCACTTCTAGGGCATAAAGACTGGCTTGGGGAGTAACATAAAGAGGAGACCGATCGAACAGATAATCTAGCACCATGGCGGTATCTTTAGCAAAAAGACCACGACGGGTTTCCACTTCTAAAACTTGGCTACCTTCACTATTAATTAACTGCCCTTTTTCCCCTTCAAAAATTAAGCTGCCCCCCTCACCATGAATAGTGAAAGTTCGCTCATTTTGCCAAAAAACTTCGCCTTTGCCGTAGGTAACTTCGGCAATTAAGCCATTTTTAAATAATAACTGCGCCTCACACAAACAGGCCAGAAAATAATCGGATTCCGGGGCATTCCAATAACGACAATGACAGGATACGGACTCCACTTCCCCAAATAAATTAGTAAAGCGATGGATACGAGAAAGGGCAGCAATCAAAGGAAACCCGAATAAATCCCGATGAAATGTCCAGCGCCGGGGTGCTGGTCTGCCGGGGGCGATTGTGGTATAACGGGCTAGGTGGATATTGCCGAGGCTGTCTAAATACTGCTGTTGGGTTTGATGCAGTCCCCCCAAAAGTTCAATATGTTCGACGTGCAGTAATTTGTTCTCGGTTTCGGCTAGGGTGATTAATTCTGCTGCCGCTGCCGGGTGAAAAGCCAGAGGATACTCGACGATAACGTGCTTACCAGATTTTAAGGCAGTACGGGCGATCGAGGCATGGGCCTGATTAACGTTGGCAATGACAATCAGATCGAGATCAGGATGACTGGCCAGGCTTATTGCCGAATCTAGGGCAGAAATTTGGTATTTTTGCGAGAAATTAACGATCGATTCGGGACTATTACCGCTAAAATACAGAAGCTGGGCGCGATCGTCGGCTTGCAAGCTTTCAGCGCGACGTTGAGCGGCGAACCCTGTGCCAACTATACCAATTTTTAAGGGACGATGAGAAGTCATCAGGGGCATTCTGGCGACATTAATTATCGGGAAGTGGGGTGTGGGGTGTGGGGTGTGGGGAGATCGGGGAATTTCAACTAATACCCCAAAACCCTAAAACCCCAACTCTTAACTCCTGAATACTTTCTACAGCAATTCTGCTTTTCCCAGCTTTATCTTAGCAATCAACTCATCTATTATCTCAAAAATAGCGCCCTGAAAGATGTGGGAGGGTGAATTCATATTTTTAATGGGCAACGCCAATTTTTTGCTCCCGTTTAGGCCCTAGACATTCTAAACCGCCATCGGTTGTCGGGGAGCATGACGACTAGGGGAAACCACTACGGGAGTGGGCGACACTGCACAGGTTAATTCTAGAGACTGTTCTAAACTAACCACCCGATTGAGTTCTTGCCATTCAGTGCCAAAAGGAGGCATCGCTAGAGCGCAGGCTTTCCAATGAGCTTCGACGGGAACATCTAGTTGTTGACAAGTGCCACCGCGCCGACCTTGGGTTTGATAGTATCGGCAGTATCGACAGGAAGAAGTAAGAAAGTTTGCGGCTTGCATGGGTTGGCTTTAAAAGGAAGATGATTATAAGGAACTCAAGGGATGACTCTCTTTTCGCTCTGTGTAATATTGTCCTACCCTGTGCCAAGGGTATTTTCCTGACTAGCATAGCTAGGACTGATACGCCATATAGTTTTTAGTGATCCCCAAAAAAAATTTTGTTTTTAGAATCTTTTAATAGTTACTTTGCAAAAAGCAGCACTGTCTCAAAACAGAGGAGTTAAACTCAGTTGTGGCCGAGGTTATCGGCTCTGGTATCGGCGATAACAAAGCGGGGATCAAGCCTTAGCCGAATAGAATTGATGAATACAGGTTCAATTAAGACAGAAAAGATCGGCCAATTGATTCCCGACTCAAAACCACTCTTTCCACAAGACTATAAAAAAATTGAATCTTTTACCCCGCCCGACTGGGCAAAACAAAAAGCACAACATTGCCAACGCTCAAGCTCTCCGGAGGGAGTGGGAGACTGACAACGAGGACAAATCGGCCAAGATCGGGTTCTATGAACTATTTTCTGGCTCCAACTCTCTAAACCGTCCAGTTGCCGGGGATTTTCTGGCGGTTTTTCCGGGGTGACATAACTAGGATGATCTCTCAGGGATTTAGGTGCGATCGCTTCTGGAGGAATTAACTGACTATCTTGCTGCCAACGGGCAGCAGAAAAGCGGATATCGCCCAAGGGAGTCTCTAACTGACTATTAAGCCGTTTTAATAAGCTATAGCGTTGTAAAGACAATTCCTGTGCTAAAGCGGCGCTACTGGTAGCCACCGATAAAACCCCGCGATTGAGGGAAAAAGGCCGAGTTTGCTCCAACAGACGGGGATTAATAATTTTTGGCCATAATTGCAGCACTTGCTCATAGTGGCGATATTCTTCCCAACCCGCCTGTTGAGTAATAACCGCTAAAATTTTGTCAAGAGAATGTAAAGACATCTGGAAAATCTAGAGAGTACCACGTTAGACTAGGACGAAAAAACCCCTAAGTAGCTGGTTATAATTAAATTAAAAATGGATTTTAGGTTCGATCCCCCCTTAGTCCCCCCTTGATAAGGGGGGTGCCGATCCCCCCTTAGTCCCCCCTTGATAAGGGGGGTGCCGATCCCCCCTTAGTCCCCCCCTGATAAGGGGGGTTTCTGATAATTTTTAACGCCTACCTACTTAACTTTTCAGCATAACCCTATAATACCGTCATGAAATCCGATCGACCCCCATCCTCCCAAGATTTGCCCCTCTCGATCGTCCATCAACCCAGTTCAGCCATTGATCCCGCTCAGGAACCAGAATACCTAGAAGCTACTGTCATTAACGTCTATCCCCCAGCTAAAGATGTCTTTTTTACCCCTTGGGGCATCCGGGCAATGGTGATCTTTTTAATTGCTAATAGTCTCCTCAGTCTCAATCAATGGTTAACCAACACCACCCCGAGGAAAGCTGAGACTTCGCTGCTGGGTCAGCACAAAAATAACTCCCGCCACCTCGATCGATTGATAGCGATCGCTCGTCCAGTAGAGAAAACTCCTCAAACCAGTCCGATCGCTAATATTCCCGCTCCTCCCGTTAAAACTAGCCCAATCGCTAACATTCCCGCTCCACCAGTGGTTCAGAGTCCCCCCACCGCCATCAATCTGACTAATACTCTCTTACCGCCGAATCCGCCACCGTCCCTCATACCCGCCCATCCATTACCCGTCAGTAGGATCGAGCAATCTTTACCCGTCGCCCCCCCGGATCCCAATACCCCGCCCGTATCTTCCCTCGTTTCCCCACCACCGCCACCACCGCCCCAAGTCACTCCCGCCCCCTCGACTGCGATTATTAACGAACGAATGTTAGAGGAATTGCGCCAAAGGGAAGAATCACCCGCTAATTTACCCTTTTTTCAACGGGAAAAAGCCCGTCGTCTGGCTAATCAAAACCCACAGGATGCCACGGAGTTAATGAAACAGTTACCGCCAGAATTACAAGCATCCCCTTCTCCCTCTCCCAGTAGTCCGGCACCCCCAGAAACAGCCGATCCCTCCCAGTCCCCCGTCCCTAGTTCTATCATTATTGATAGGAGCGGCACTTCGGTAAACTATTAGGGTTGGTATCGGGAGGACGGTAATGGGTTTGTTTGAGCGCATGGGCCAAGCAATTCGCGCCCAAGTCAATAGTCTGATTCAGGAAAATCAAGATCCGGAAAAACTGCTGGAAAAAGCGATCTTGGCGATGGAAGGGGAATTGATCCAAATGCGACAAGCCCTAGCGGCAGCCGTCGCTACCCAGAAACGCACCGAGCGCCAACGACAACAACAGGAAAAAGCCGCCCAAACTTGGCACGAACGCGCCCAATTAGCCCTACATCACGGTAACGAAGAACTCGCCCGTCAAGCTCTCAGCCAATGGCAAACCTATCAAAGTCAGATCGCCCCCCTACAAACCTCCCTGCAACAACAGACGGCTATTATACAAAAGTTAAAGAAAGAACTCTTGACAATTGAACGCAAATATGCTGAGATGAAAGCACAGAAAAGCCTTTATCTGGCCAGATTGCGATCAGCGAGTGCCAGTCAAAAAGCCCAAGAAATTATGGGCAGTTTGAACAGCAGTCAGATGGGTACTATTTTCGAGAAATTAGAAGCAAAAGTCCTAGAAGCCGAATCCCAAGCCGATTTAATCGGGTATAAAGACCCCTTAGAGCGACAATTCCAAGATTTGGAGGGACAAAAACAAATTGAAGCGGAATTACTCAAGTTAAAACAAGAAAACTTGGATGAGTGATGTGGGGAGATGGGAGATGGGAGATGGGAGAACACTTCCTGTGCGTTGCGGGCAAGATGGGGAAATATCAACTCAAACCCCAAAACCCTAATACTCTAATACCCTAAATGCCCCAAACCCTATCGCCTATCCTAGCTCTCGTGGTTTATATTGGATAATAAGCCGTTAGGCAAGATAGGAAATTTTAAGAACAGTTAACTGATTTAGTACACACCGAGAGGAACAAGAGCGTCATGGGTTTATTCGATCGCCTTAGCCGAGTTGTCCGAGCTAACCTCAATGATATGGTGAGCAAGGCTGAAGATCCAGAAAAAATGCTGGAGCAAGCTGTCAGTGATATGCAAGAGGATCTAGTACAGGTACGTCAAGCGGTCGCTAGAGCGATCGCCGAACAGCGACAAACGGAACAAAAATACAGCAAAGACCAGTCAGAAGCCAATAAATGGGAACAAAGAGCCAAATTAGCCCTTTCTAAAGGGGATGAAACTCTCGCCAGGGAAGCTCTTAAACGCAAGAAAGATTTCACGGAAACCGCCGCCATTCTCAAAAATCAACTGGATCAGCAAACGGTACAGGTAGATAGTCTGAGAAAAAACTTGATCGCGCTCGAAAGTAAGATTTCTGAGGCAAAAACCAAGAAAAATATGTTAGTAGCTCGCTCCAGAGCCGCAAAAGCTAACGAAGAAATCCAAAAAACCCTCGGCAGTATCGATACCAGTAGTTCCATGTCCGCTTTTGAGCGCATGGAAGAAAAAGTTATGCAGATAGAAGCCCGTAGTCAAGCGATCGGTGAAATCACTGGTAGCGACATGGAACGTCAATTCATTGCCCTAGAATCGGGTAGCGATGTGGAGGATGAATTAGCAATGCTGAAAGCACAAATGTCCGGGGGAGCATTACCCGGTACGGCTTCTAGTCAACCCAGTTTACCCCAAGCAACCACCGTCAGGGATTCGGCAGTGGATGCGGAATTAGAGGAATTGCGATCGAAGTTAAAAGAACTGTAAAACCTTGAGAGCGTCGAGACGTACTATCTATGGTGCGTCTCTATTTATTAACCCACATTCCGCACCCTCAACTGTCACCTAAGCTGTCCCCCTCCAGAAACTTGAGTAAAAATACTTAGCTGGTGAGGGTTTTCTCGGTGGCCGCTAGGGGGGTCTTGAGACCCCTAATTATGAAAAAATAGGAATTGTTGGAAAACTTAGGCGAGTGGACTGTCCGACCATGAATCATACTAAATCCGTTGAGCAGGGCTAGGAATTATGGCTCTTCGGTAGATACTATACTGGAGACGGTTTGTGAATTTTACAAGTCTTATCCATCAAGAGTTTCAGAATCATAATCACCCCGTCTGCATAAGTCTGCATAATAAGTGCCGAAGAACCAACCATTATTACTTATTCCACAGATTTAGAACACTAGCGGAAATTAGATATTGGCAACGATCTCGCCGAAAGGAGCGAGAACCTGAACGGGTTGGGGTCGGATCGGCGCGCTCTCTACTGGTAAACGGGGAAACAACAGTTCGGCGGCCCGGTAGGCTTCCTCTAGATGGGGATAACCGGAGAGAATAAACGTCTCGATACCGAGATCTCGGTATTCGAGCAGACGGCGCGCTACCGTATCCGCATCCCCCACCAGAGCGGTTCCCGCTCCCCCGCGTACCAAACCCACCCCGGCCCAAAGATTTGGGCTAATTTCCAAGGCGGCGCGACTGCCGTTGTGCAATTGACTCATCCGCCGTTGCCCTTCCGAGTCCATGCGCGCGTAGGCGTTTTGGGCGGTGGCGATCGCTTCCTCGTCCACATAGCGGATCAATGTCTCCGCCGTCTCCCACGCTTCGCTGGCCGTTTCCCGGACGATAACGTGTAAACGAATGCCGAATCGGAGCGTCCGACCGCGGGCCTCGGCTAAACGGCGCACGGTGATGATTTTTTCGGCCACCGCGGACGGGGGTTCGCCCCAGGTCAGATAGACATCGACGTGTTTAGCGGCGATCTCGTGGGCGATGGGCGAGGAGCCACCGAACCAAAGGGGTGGGTGGGGCTTCTGTACGGGGGGAAACAGGACTTTTCCTCCCTCGATCCGCAGGTAATCGCCTTGAAAGTCCGTGTTCGGTTTCGATAATAGTTGTCGCCACACCGTTAGAAATTCATCGGTTAGACGGTAGCGATCATTATGGTTTAAATGTACGCCATCTCCCGCCAATTCTACTGGATCACCTCCCGTGACGACGTTAATTAGTAAGCGCCCCTCGGAAAGGCGATCAAAAGTGGCCGCCATTCTCGCCGCCACCCCAGGAGAAACTAACCCCGGCCGCACCGCCACGAGAAAGCGCATCTGTCGCGTGTGCGTGACGAGGGTGGAAGCGACGATCCACGCGTCCTCGCAGGAACGCCCAGTCGGTAAAAGCGCACCCGTGTAGCCTAAATCGTCTACGGCACGCGCAATCTGCAACATATATGCGAAAGTAACGCTTCTCCCGCCGATTGCCGTTCCCAGATAACGTCCGTCGCCGTGGGTCGGGATAAACCAGAGTAATTGCATGGTCGGTATCCTTCGTGTAGAAATAATAACACATTAATTCTAGCGAAATATTGGATTTTTAAAAGTATCATCTGGACGAAAATTTCTGTTACCATTTGATCGGAATTTGACGGGTATCAACGGGTATAAAGTATATCAAAAACTTTTATAAAACTTGAGCGTAACGATTAAATTTTTCCTCTGGAAAATAACCATTAGAGAGTTGGCTTGAAAAAGAAACCTGATGGAAATGGTAATCTAGTTCGAGTAAATTATAGACCAGCCGTAAAAAATAATCGTCCATCCAAAAATCTACGTCAAATAATGAGATACCGTATTGTCCATCTAACCTACGATTGAGGGTTTTTAATAGCCAAGACCATTGGGGTTTTAGGGTGGGATCGGTGTGGTTTCCAGAGGCAGGAGCGAAGAACTGAAATACCCGATCAGGACAAACCACTGTTACATCGTTTAACAACTTGATCGCTCTTGCGGAATCTGAATGAAACCAATGATTGGCGATTACCAAGTCGTGTAGGTAAGCGATAACAAGTTTGGGGTTTTCTTTGAGAAACCGCGATCGACAAACAATGCCTCTAAGGGAAGGAATTCTTAAACCGAAATTTTGCTCTAGGGGTAATTTTTTGGCTGAAACGTATTCTTGAAAAATAGAAGTAAAAGTATCACAACATACATAGGCATCTATTTGCTTTTTTCTAAAGCTCATACTTGCCGTATGTGGATCTTCATTAACCAAGTGACAATCTCGACTGATCTCCAGTCCGTACAGGTTAAAAAGAGTGATAATAAATCGATGCGCGTTGGAACCAAATAAGGTGGAAATACGCTTGCCTCTTAGTTCTGGGACGGTGGCGATTGGAGAGTCTTTAGGAAGCAGAATCCTCAGATCTTCACCGAAAATATTATAAGAGGCAATCCCGATTAGTTTAGAACCGAAACTGAGATTGTTAAAAAACATAGTACCATTGTTTAAAAGAGAAATATCGTCTAAAATACAAATATCTAAATCTCCTCTTTTCATTTGTTGATTCATTTGTTCACCACAAGCGAATTCAGCGATCTGTAAGGTAAAATTTCGATCAATCTCGATATTTTTCTGAAAAATTGGTTGTTCGTTGGACTCTCGCTGTAGATCGAAAACATATTTAACTCCATAGCTGGCGATAAACTGTCCAATCGAATCCCGTTGAATTCCAACTCTGAGTATATTTTTCGTTGGCAAAGTATCGCTGGCAAAAATAAGATTCGGTTGAGGGGAAATTGCTAAATCATCCTGATCGATGCGAAAACTTCTAACCAAACTTTCTCCTAATATTAATAGCTCGCTAAAATGAGGGACGTGCAGATAGACTCCATATTCGTTGACATCCTGTATAGGTATTATCGATGCTGGATAATTCAAGAGGGAATTAAATTGGCAAAAATCAGGCAGGATAGTTGATTTATGGCTTTTTTGCACAGAATCGAGAAGTTCTTGATAACTTTCAATGATTCGTACATCCCTTAGATAGTTTAATACAACTTGATTTTTACAAAGCTCTTGATAAATTTCATCTAAAAGAACCAAGTCGGTTGGGTTTATATCTGAGATTTTAATCGATTTTTTACCAGAAAATAGATCATTCTTACCAAAAGAAATCAGTTGGAATCGGTGGGTAGTTAGTCTAGTACAATGATGTTTATCTTTATAAGCGGAGAAACTGTTGAGCAAAATATCAATGTTTTTGGGCGAGGATTCGGCCAATAAACCTTGAGCGGATAGGGAAATCTCTTGAATATTTCGACTGGGAAAGCAAAGCCGAAATCGTCGCCAGTAATGTTTTAACCAGACTTCTAAAATTAAAGGGGTAGCACCGAGAATTAAGTCTTCTCCGTCGGCACTTAAGGTCAGCTGAAACTCTCGTTGAAGGGTTTCCACGGTTTCTATCACCTGAAAGGTTTGAGAAATTAGCTTTCTACCCTGATTGGTTAATTTGATCGAGCCAGGGGAGCGATTAACCAGCAATACTCCAAAATAATCCTCTAATTGCTTGACTTTTTTGCTAATTAATGATTGACTATAGCCCAATTGATAGGCCGCTTTAGAAAAGCTACCAGAATCATCGACCGTCTTGAGAATTTTCAGGTGATTTAGGGTAATGTCTTCCGAGGTAATTCGACTCATAATTCACCGAGAAATTAAAGGATAGGGGTGTGAGTATCGATCGATCACCTGTTGATGAAAATAGAGAGCATCTTCCCGGGTGGATTCAAACTTGAAGATAATCAGGTCAACTCCGATAGATTCGTAGTCTCTCAAGCGACGGATCACCGTCTGTGGATCACCGACAAATCGAGCCGAGAGGCCAAGATTTGCCTCGATCGTTTGACCGATATCTAGTTTATTGTGGGCTACTGCATTGGCATCGATTTGTTGTTGGAAATAACGAATTTTTCGAGTGTCGGCAGCGCGATAAATCTTGTCTAGTCTGGACTCGGCTTCGACCCTGGTAGGGCGGACAATGGCGAAAGCGCTCATCGCTACTTGAATCTGCCGTTGATAGCGATCGCTCGCCCAGCGTTTTACCTTCTCCACCAGCGCGGCCGTTTTTTCCACATCATCCGCATTAATAAAAAGATAATCCCCCAAACGAGCCGCTAGATCGATCGCTCGTTCCGATTCCCCCGCAATAAAAACGAGAGGAAGCGGTGTCGGTCGCTCGGCTAAAATGCCCTGGGTGATCGTATAATATTTGCCCCGATAATTAAAATCGGCAGTCGTCCATAATCCCCGAATAATCTGAAGATATTCTTCTAATCTAGCGTAGCGATCGCCGTGGGCGAGCCAAACATCACCGTAGCTTTCCACTTCTAGTTGCCACCACCCCGCGATCCCGCTCAAACCGAACCGGCCTCCACCAGGTTGATTCTGCAGAGCGGCACTTAGCTTGGCCACCACTGCGGGCAATTTAAACCCCGGTTGTACGGCCGTGACGATTTTAATCTCTTGGGTCGCTAAACTCACCGCGCCAGCCGTGAGCCAAGCGTCAGTTACGTCATGATCCGGCCCGTGTACCGCATTGAGATAAGACCTCCTGCAAAAATAGGAACTGATTATGTAAAATAAAGTAAAACACTCAGAAAAACAATGACTTACGAAAAAGTAAAAAATTTGAATCCAGAAGAGTTTAAACGCTTTTG
>VYLM01000044.1_pt1 | contig 28082 bp, 30 predicted proteins | sample 5109491 | NCBI WGS metagenome assembly VYLM01 (sample SAMN12291813, study PRJNA351875) | freshwater metagenome | isolation source: freshwater lake | place: USA: Michigan, MSU3 lake | collected 2011-08-06 | reverse complement strand
AAACCTTGCCAAGAATATTATCTCTTATCTTGACCAGATGGATTGACTTCAAGGGGTGACAAAACAAAGCGAGTAACTGGAACATCTCCCCCTAGATGTTAAGTCTGATTGCCCAGTAATTCTCAATAAGCACTGTTTATTGAGAATTACTGGGAGAACCCTGGAATTTTCGGCTTAGTTGCCGGCAGCTTGCCGCCAACTAACTCCTCTAGATAAGTATTTTGGCTTACGCCCCTTCCTCTTTTGAGACGTTGTGACACTTAGGGTGCGGAATGTGGGTTTCAAAAAGAGAATCCAGGATATCTGTTCCGCGTAATCCAACTCCGTCGCGCACCCCGCCTCTTTTCGGAGAATATCATCGATATTCTTAAATGTCTGCTCGAACATAGGAAAAAGATTAGATACTCTCAAATCTTACCTCGATCGCTCCCTTATCCTGAGCATAGATTTGTAAAAAGGCTGAAAATGCTTCAGCCTCGTCTAAAAAATCAGATTTTACCCGCAAAATTAAGGAATAGGATTAGCTGGCCCCTTGCTTTCCAGGGTTTCGGCAACAGTTTCCGTCTTACCAAAAGCGACTCTGAGGAAGGGAGGAGCGAGGAAAGTGGTCAGGATTACCATAATAATAATCGACACCTCCAAAGGCTTATCCAAAATTCCGCTGGCCGAACCAATCCCAGCAAAAACTAGACCCACTTCACCCCGGGGAATCATACCCACACCGATGGCGAGACGATTGATTCCGGATATGCCAAAAACTGCCCAGCCCGTCACCAGTTTACCGATAATCGCCACAACCATCAAAAAGACAGCGATCAAAAGTCCAGCCCGATTCTCCGGTACCGTTGGGTTTAAAACACCGAGATCGGCACGCGCTCCCACCGTCACAAAGAAAATCGGTACAAGCAAATCGGCGATCGGTTTAATTAACTCATCCAACTCGTTGCGGGTATCAGTTTCATCAAGCACCAAACCCGCAGCAAAGGCCCCTAAAATCGCTTCCAGATGAATAGCATTGCCTAAAAATGCCATAAAGAAAGCGAAGACAAATGCGGGAATAACAATATTTCCCCGAGTTTTCAGCCGCTCCACGATCGCCACAAAACTTTTGTTAAAAATACCTCCCAACAAAATTGATCCGATCAAAAAGGCCGTAGCGCTGACGATTAGGTAAATAACATTAACCACATCGATCTCACCAGTTTTGGCTAAACTAGCGACCACAGCCAGAACAATAATACCAAGGACATCATCGATCACCGCTGCACCGACAATAATTTGCCCTTCTTTGGATTTGAGTTGACCTAACTCGGACAACACCTTCGAGGTAATACCGATACTGGTTGCTGTCAAGGCAGCCCCTGCAAAAATCGCCGGGATAGCCGCCACATGAAAGACGAGCATTAACCCGGCCGTACCTGCCGCAAAAGGTGCCGCAACCCCCACACAGGCCACAACCGTGGCTTGAATTCCCACTTCCTTGAGTTGTCGCAGGTCGGATTCTAGGCCAATTTCAAACAGCAGAATAATCACACCGATTTCAGCTAGAACCGAAATCACTTCACTTTGGGACTCAAATATCCGGTCCACGGCAGCCGGGGCCAATTGATTCAATCCTTGCAGTACCGTCATAATCAGCGAGTCAGAGGCCGATAGCCCCCCTTCGGGAAAGATGAGCAGATGCAAGGCCGAAACGCCGACAATCACACCGGCGACCAGTTCTCCCAGTACGGGAGGAAAATCCAATCGTCGGGCGGCCTCTGCGCCGAGCTTGCTGGCCAGATAAATCACCACCAGTGTCAGCAATACGCCAGAGAGAATAATCGGTGAATCCTCGGCCACAACGGTGGCAAGCAAGGGGAGCGGAGTCATGGGGGCTGCTATCTCCCCGATCGAAGGAGGCAGAATAGGGGACAAAATCATCAGTTTAAAGGGATGAGGGTTAAAGATTTCAGGTGGTCATAAAACTGGGGGATAGGAAAAAGGGCCACCGCTCAAGGACAGTCAGGCTGGGGATGCGGTGGCCCGGATCAAGACAAGCTTAGTTGTCTAGATTTCACAGCCCTCTGGTCCACAGAAACTCTGTCCGTACAGAACCTCCGCATCACAGAGATAGATCATGCCCGCAAAATTGAGGAAAAACTGATCGGCAACCTGCTTGGCAATATTTTGGGCCATAATTCGATCGGGGGTAAGTATCTCGAACTTAACATTACTGTCGGTTTCGGAAACGTGGGGTTGTCCTGACGAGCGCACGTTGCGACTGCCTTTACCGCCAGTATCCATCACCGTGTAACCACTCGCCCCGCATTCTTCGATGATCTTGGCGACTTTTTTCAGCAAAATCTTTTCTGTGACGATGACGAGCTTTTTGGCTGGTTTGGCCATGTTGATTATCTCCTTAAGTGTGTACATTTATTTGCTTGGTCTGTCCGATCAAGGGATCACCGACCGACCAAAATCCTTCTGGAATTAGCCGCCGCTGAGGGCCTGGGCGAGACCAACGAAGAACGGGATACACAAGCCGATCGCTACGGGCGTACCGATGGCGGTGGACGCACCTATATAGGCGGAGGGATTAGCCGAGGGGATACCGGCCCGCAACGTGGGCGGCCCAGAGATGTCGGAACTAGAGGAAGCGATGACGGCCAGCATGACCACACCGCCCCAACTGAACCCGGTGGCGTAGTGGGCAATCATGCCGAGACCGAAGGCGATTAGACCATGTATAAACGGTGCTACGACGCTATACACCACATACCACTGGGCCACCTTACGCAGTTCACCCACCCTTGACCAAGCCTCCATCCCCATGACCAGCATCAAGACCGAAAGCAGGCCGCGAAAGAGGGGATCGTAGAAGCTTTTATAGACACTTTCCGGCTGGGTGAATATGCCCAAAGCCAGACCTAATAACATGGCCGATAGGGCCGGCCCGCGCAGGCTTTCCTCAATGATCGGCCAAATCTTGACCCGATTATCCGCCGGCTGCTGTAGGCTAAGATATTCCTGCCGACTGCTGGGATAATCCTGCTGATCGGAATAATCCCCGGCCGCCACCGGCTGCTTGCTAAAAGACTCGTGGTCGTGGGCTGCTTCTTTCTGCTTCTTCTTGTTAAGATAAATGTTAGCCACCACGATCGCCGTTACCAGTGCCGGGATATCCATGAAGGGATAGAGTGCGCCAGCCCAGGCCTCGTAGGGGATCTTTTGTTCTTCGAGTACCGTCAGACCGGCGGCCATAGTCGAGCCACTCACGGCTCCAAATAATCCCCCGGTCGCGATCGCATCCACCACTTTCACCTTCGGCAGATTGGCCAAGGTATAGCGGGCGACGAAGACCACAATAATCCCTACTATCACGGCAAAGATCATTGGTAATACCATTTCCGTTAGGTTGGAATTGCGGATGGCAATCCCGCCGGTCAGACCGATTTTGGTCAGCAGCATGAAGACGATGATCGTGCAAATCGACTCTGGGATGACCAATTCACTACCGAGAGCGGCAATGATCATGCCACCAATCAAAAAGGCCAGCGTTGGCGACTGCAACTGCTGGATAAAGTCCATAACAAACAATGACAAAAAATCCACGAATACCTCCTTAAGCCTCCCCTGATGAGGAGTATTGAATATAAACGAACTAAATGAACCTTCAAAAGCTGAAAGAGAGTAAGAGTAAGGCCCTTTACCCTTTAAGCAAACCTGTTGCGGGCAGAACTTTGGACAGTGTCAAGTCCGCAGGTAAGCCTAATTCGGGATTTTTGGCGGTTATTGCTCCCATCCCCAGAAGCTACCCCGAAGGCGAGAGCTAGAGGGTGATAAACGATGGCAGCTGTTAGACCACCGAAGATATCACCCCGCAAATTGTCAAAATGAATACGATTGGTTATTTCCATGAGAATCCAACTGAGCAAAGGATTTTTTGCCACAACAAAGCCGGCGGTTGACAGACCAGCCTTGATAGACAAAACTTTATGGTTTTTAAAGATCGATTGTTATAAATCTATACTAGAACGGATATCTTGACAAGCAAATTTTTGTAAATTGAGTTTAAATCGATATATCTTTACAAAAGTATTGATTTAAACCTATGATATAAGCGGGGTGGGGAGGTTTTCACTCGTTCCCCTCCATTCCTGCTTCTGTTTAGCAAAGCTCCTCAAGGCAGTAACAGAAGTGTAGCTCTCTAGAGGCCTCTCTTGATTCACGCCACTTTACATCAACTGATTGTCTTTGAAGCGACGGCTCGTCATGGCAGTTTCACCAGGGCTGCTGAAGAACTATCGATCACCCAACCCACCGTTTCCACCCAGATGAAACAACTGACTAAATCAGTGGGTTTACCCTTATTTGAACAGATAGGCAAACGTTTGTATTTAACCGAGGCCGGACGCAGTTTATTAGTCACCTGTCAAGCAGTCCTCAAGGATCTTGATAACTTTGAGATGGCGATCGCCGATATCAAGGGCATTAAACAGGGTAAACTGCGTTTAGCGGCGGTATCCACAGCCCAATATTTAATCCCTCAGATCCTAGGTCCTTTTTGTCAACAGTACCAAGGGGTGGATGTGTCCCTAGAATTGACCAATCACCAAGACCTAGAAACAAGGATGATCAATAATGTTGATGACCTATATATTTTAAGCGAACCCCCCCAAGAGCTAAACCTGGAGATTCAACCGTTTCTGGAAAATCCCCTTGTGGTTATTGCTCGCAAAGATCACCCCCTAGCGGGACAGAAAAAAATTCCAATTAAACGACTGCAAGGGGAACCTTTTATTATGCGGGAAATGGGATCGGGAATTAGACGGGCAGTACAGCAAATTTTTCTCGACCATGGCATCACCGTATCTCTGCGTTTGGAAATCGGCAATAATGAAGCCATTAAACAAGCGATCGCTGGTGGTTTAGGAATTTCAGTTCTGTCTCAGCACGTCTTAAATTTAGATCCTCCCAATGGGGAATTTACCATCCTTGACGTGGAAGACTTTCCCATCCAACGCCATTGGTATGTGGTTTATCCCAAGGATAAAAAACTATCCGTGATCGCCAAGACTTTTCTTGATTATCTCCTCTAAGGGGAATTAGGGGCATAAGTAGGGTCTGCTGAAAAAGTTTTTCGTGGGGGCAGGGTGTGGGGTGTGAGGTGTGGGGTGTGGGGTGTAGGGTTTTACCCATTTTCAGAGGGTCAATTACCTAATTTTCAGGGAAAAAGTGCCTAAATTTCCCGCCCGATCCCCCCAATGTCTGGCACTTTTTGATGGGAAAAAAGTCTAAAATTCTTATCCAACAAGGTTTTTAGATTTATTCAGCAGACTCTAAGTACCCACAGACTCCCGATCAAGTTGAGTTCGGTAAGCGCAAGCGCTCGATCTATCTCCCATCCGAAAAGGTGGAGAATGTTCGAGAACTCGATCGCGCGGGGAAACCGATCAGCGAAATCCTCAAGGCGATCGATTCTCCCAAAACCCGCCAGGATTTAATCCTCATAAATGCGGCACTCTAAGGCATCAGGATTGGCTTCGCAGTAGGACTGAAGTGAGTTAGTCCCCTGTTTTTTGACCCGTTGATGGGAGGCTTCGGCCTGGAGTTCCTCAACCACATCCCAGGCTGCGGCGCAATCGGGAGAGATTTCACCCTTGGCCGCACAAATTGCCCGCGCGTCTTCCCGGGCTGCTTCAATTTCATCTTCAATGAACAACCGCTTGGGCTTTTCAACAAAATCGCTCTTGAAGAGAATATCACTGACAGAAATAATACCCAGCAAAGTTTTACCCTGAATCACGGGGGCGCGGCGAATACGGGTTTGAGCAAATAACCGGGCTACATATTCCACCCCCAGTTCGGGATTGACGACCACACAGGGCTTGGCCATAATTTCATAGACCCGCATAGTTTTAGGATCGTGGCCAAAGGCCGCCACTTTGTAAACGATGTCGGTTTCGGTGACAATTCCATAAGGATCCTGTTCATGGCGCGGTTCGACAATCAAACCCCGCAGTTTTTTTTCTTTCATCAATTTCACGGCATCGGCAACCGTTGCCGAACCACGAATGGTGACAACGTTTTGGGTCATAATTTCTTGAGCTTGCAGCATAGGAGTTGGATGGTGTTGTTAAATTAAAGAACTGGTATAAATGCAAAAGTTGACTAGGGTTGTCCCGATAGCAATTTCCTAGACTCTTGTGGGCTGAGTGCCACTTTGAACACAGATGACAAAGACCAATGGGCGATCGCTGGTTGGGGCTGGGGCGGCATGGCCGCAGCTGTATTCCCCTGAATGCCTGGAGCATAGGCCTCCAGCACAGCACCGTTTTGCCAACACATGGCGATGAAATAATCACACACTGGGCATTCCGTCTGAGCAACTTGCCGGGCCGGACACTTATATCCTGCGGGCAGGCGATCGCTCAAGAGCCGTTGAGCTACGCTGCCACAGTTGGGACACCGGATTTCTATAAGCTTGTTCATCGCCATACCTCAAAATTGAATAGTGGTGTGAGAAGGAAAGGGTCAACTTCGGACGTTTGCCCAGAGTGTTTGTTCACGGTGGAAGACTATAATTGTCGTTCTACGGCTGCCGTAAATTCTTCATAGGGTTTAACCCCAACTAATGTTTCTATCAATTTCCCCTGTTTAAACACCATGACAGCAGGAATACTTTTAATTCCAAAGCGTTTGGCCACGGGTTTGTTACTGTCTAGGTCAAGTTTGAAGACTTTGGCGCGATCGCGATAGTCATCGGCCAATTGATCGATCAACGGCGCCACCAGTTTGCAAGGTCCACACCAGGTTGCCGTGCAATCTACCACCAACAGTGATTCACTCTTTAACAGGGAATCAAATTCAGTTTCATCTTGAATAAATGTAGCCGTACCCATGTTTATATCTCCAGATTGATGCTGTGTAACTCAGGACAAATTTTCTTCTCGGTGCGTTTTACAATATAAATTCAGCTTTGAACCGCTCCTCATCTAAAAATGCTTGGCCTTTGACCCTTTAACTTTGTCCGCCTCCCGGGGGTATCGTCTATAGTTTGGTTGTCCCAGACATCGATGGTGACATCTAGTCCCTGCTCATGCAGGGGTTTTAATTTGTAAGTCGTCATCGGCTGCTCCCAATCAAAACAAATTTGCGACGTTAAGTTGCGATAATATGGTTTTGCAAGTTATTGCATTTAGATACCCTATGACAGCGACCCCTTCCAACGATTTATCTGCCTGGGAGCGGCTAGAACAAGGCAGACAAGCAAAAGCAAGCAACGGTGGTTATGCGGGCTACGGCTCCCCTGCCTTTGGACAACGATCGATCGATGGGGAATTAGTGGATGATCCGGAAGAGTGCCGGGTCATTGAACTGATTCGCCGTCATCACAAATCAGGGAAATCCTTGCAGAAGATCGCCGATTGGCTTAATGAACAGGGCTACACCACCAAACGCGGTCAACCATGGCAGCGTATTTCCGTAAAGCGAGTGCTGGATCGACTATATGGAAAGGTGTCCAGAATTTCCGGAGTAACCCTTCAGGCCGACCAGAACCCGGAAGTACTCACCCCAGCGTCTGGTGATACCGCTCCTGAAACCATTAGAGGCTGAATAACCCCTAAATAAAAAGTTTCAGGCTTTAACCTGTTACATCCCTCTATGATACACCGAAGGGGGTCTAAAATCTTTACGAGTTTAATAAAAATTGTAACAAAACGTTACATCTTTTAGGAAAAAGTTAAATGACGCTACACTTTGAGATAGTTTTAGAACGGGTTTTGGCAACTCTGAGAGTCTGGGTTCTTTGCCCAGTGGCTGTTCTGTCTATCTTGGCCTTTGCGATTGCAGGATGGTGCTGATGTCCCTCGATACACCTCTGAGTTGGGCCCCCGATCTAGAGAAGGCGATCAATCGCCAGCCCTTGACGGTGCCGCCAACCACTTCCCTGGCAGATGCGATCGCTATGATCGGCCAGGCCCATAGTCGTCTGTGTTTGCTCACCGATGACCTATACCCTCTAGCTGCTCCGGCCGGAGAAGCGCGTGTTAGCTGTCTGCTGGTGGTGCAAGGGCAAGAGCTATTAGGAATTTTGACAGAACGGGATGTGGTGCGACTCACCGCTCAAGGAATTAACCTGACCGAGACAACCGTTGCTGATGTGATGGTACATCCCCTGATCACGTTGCCCCAGCAATCTGCTCAAGACATTTTTGCTGCCCTGTTTTTGTTTCGGCGCTACCGCATTCGCCATTTGCCGATTGTGGATGACCAAGGACACTTAATCGGGGTGATCTCCCATGAAAGTATTCGCCAGATATTGCGTCCGGCCAATCTGTTGCGGTTTCGTCGCGTATCCGATGTGATGACCAGTCAAGTGGTACAGGCCCCACTCACCGCCACAGTCTTGCAATTGGCCCAGTTAATGGCGGAACATCGTGTCAGTTGTGTGGTGATCACCCAGAGAAATTCCGAAGACAATGACTACCCCGTTGGTATTGTGACAGAGCGAGATCTTGTCCAGTTTCAAGCAGTTCAAATCGATCTGCACAAAACTAGGGCCCAGACGGTGATGAGTACGCCCTTATTTCTCCTCAGTCCCGAGGATTCCCTGTGGACGGCCCATCAGGAAATGCAAAAACGGCGGGTGGGGCGTTTGGTGGTTTCTTGGAACTGGGGTCGGGGGTTGGGTATTGTTACACAAACCAGTCTGTTAAGGGTTTTTGACCCGATGGAAATGTATGGGGTGATTGAAAATTTACAACAAACCATTCAACAGCTAGAGTCCGAGCGATCGCCCTTCCCTCCTTCTCCACCAGCGGACTTATTACCCCAACGGACCCGCACCCCATCAGAAAAAGAGAGCGCTGGCGATCGCGAATTATTACTAGCCTTGCTGGACAATGCCTACAAAGACGTAAAGTATATGTTGGCTAACTTAGATATTGTCGTCGAGCAGCGGCGATCTTTGCTTCAATCTGTTCTAGATAAGCTTGCCCACCTCGGTCGTAAAATTAGCTCTTAGATAACCGGTTTGCTTCTATTCATACTAAATCTGGTTAAGTAGCTGGTTATAATTAAATTAAAAATAGATTTTAGGTTCGATCCCCCCTAGCCCCCCTTGATAAGGGGGGAAGCCGAAGGCGGGGGGATCCCCCTTGATAAGGGGGGTGCCGATCCCCCCTTATTCCCCCCTTAATAAGGGGGGCATCTGATAATTTTTAACGCCTACCTACTTACTTATAATTATCTGCGAAAAAAGTTTAGTAATTTCACTGCAATTATAACGGGATTGTCGATGACTAATTTAAAAAAATGGCAAATTATTAAATCTGAGCTAGTTTTTCAGAATCGTTGGTGTCAAGTCCGTCAAGACGCGGTGCAGTTATCCTCTGGACAAGTTATCGACGATTATTTTGTCAATATTCGTCCTGAAATTGTGTTAGTTGTTCCAGTTACCGGGGATAATCAATTAGTTTTTGTTCGTCAATATCGTCACGGAGTTAAGGAAATTTTATTAGAATTTCCCGCCGGAGCAGTAGATGCGGGTGAAGATAATATTACTGCGGCAGCGCGTCGAGAATTCGAGGAGGAAACTGGTTATCAAAGTGATTCTCTAATACCTCTAGCTGTTTTGTATGATAATCCCGTTAAAGATACTAACAGAATTCATATTTTTTTGGCTCTTAATGCTATCCCCACCGGTCAACAAAAGTTAGATGTTACCGAGGAAATTGAAGTTATTCTTCGACCTTTACAGGAAATTAATACCCAGGAAATTACTGTCTCTGGTAGTTTGGCTGCTTTCTATTTAGCGAGGGATTTTTTAAAGCAAAGTTAAGGAGTTATAGCGGTTATATTAATAGGGAGCCAGTTGTCAGGAGATTATTTTTATTTATTCTCCCCAATTCATAATTGATAAGTAAGTAGTTATAATTAAATTGAAGATAGATTTTGCCTCTGATCCCCCCTTAATCCCCCCTTGATAAGGGGGGTGTCTAACAACTTTTAACAGCTACCTACTTAATTCATAATTTATAATTCCCACTGTCTATGAGTAATTTTTTTATGATTGCTGGCTTTATCCTATCAGCTTATGCAATCGTTGCTAACGATTCCCTACAGACTTTAGGGACTTTTTTAAGTGCCAATGAAGAACGTCCCTGGTGGATTTTATGGCTGTATTCCAGTATAATCTTAGCCTCGATTTTTATCGCTGGTTGGTACATTAATCAGGGAGATGTGGCTTATAATCGACTAGAAATGATTCCCTTCCCAGAAAATTTTACTTGGATTTATATCGTTCCTCCCCTAGCAATTTTAATTCTCACCACTTGGGGAATACCCGTGAGTACAACCTTTTTGGTTTTAACAGTTTTTGCTCCCCAATCTCTAGATGAAATGTTAGTTAAATCCGCTTGGGGTTATGCTCTTGCTGTTATAGTGGGGTTAGTCATCTATCGAATTATTTATCGATTAGAAAACTTTTTCCTAGAAACAGTTAATAAAGAACCTCAAAAAATCTGGGTAGTTTTACAGTGGTTATCCACCGGGTTTCTCTGGAGTCAATGGTTAATGCAAGATTTTGCTAATATTTTCGCCTATCTTCCCAGAAAGTTAGCGGCAACATGGTTAGTTTTATCTCTAACAGTTATGCTACTCCTGCAAACCATCATTTTTATTAATCATGGTGGTCAAATCGAGAAAATTGTCACTAGCAAAACTAACGCCCATGATCCGCGTTCTGCAACAATTATTAACTTAATTTATGGTTTAATTTTACTGTTTTTCGTTGGCTATAATCATATTCCCATGAGTACCACTTGGGTATTTTTAGGTTTATTAGGAGGTCGAGAAATTTCTCTGACTTTAACCAGAGAAACCCCTAATTTAGCCGCCACGGGTAAATTGGTTTTAGGGGATGCCTTGAAAGCTTTTATCGGTATGGTTGTTAGTGTTGCTATCGCTCTTGCTTTACCTCTAATCGCTCAAAAACTTAACTATCTATAGGGAATAACAAGATTGGGCAGATAGGCGATCGATTGATGACCCGGAGTGATAAAGTTTTCTATTACTGATAATCTCGAAATTATCGTTCAACCAGATTAAAGATGCTTCTGTGACTAAACCTTCTTCAAGAGTGACTAGGGAAAAATTGCGAGATTTACCCGTATCAGAGTGGAGAATGCGAGGAACACTAGCAGCATTCAGATAAACAGTTCCCATCTCGGAAGTGACCACGGGATTGCGTAAACGGGAAGTAGTATGACGGAGACGGTGGTGCATATGACCGAAACTGACGAGAGGAACCTGTTTTCCTAATAGCTGTGCTTGTGCGATGGCCGCTGCTAAATCCGGATCCCCGTGGTCCCCTCCCAAAGGTTGCCAATCGCGACCACAGATAGCTTCCGCTTCCTTTCCCAGTCCGGCTGGACCATTGTGACCTAAAAAAATCAGGTTATTATAGGCAGTATCTTGAATATTAGCGATAATTTTGGCAGTAGATTCGGCAAAACTGCTGATATTATAGCGTTCTTGAAAAAATTCCCCATTTTTCCACTCGGAACCCCCCCAAGTAAAGGGACGACCCCCAACAATCGAAAGCTCTAAACTGGGTAGGTCTAGTTTTGAGTAACCCACATGAGCAACCCCTAATAATTCTAACTGGGCGGTGACACGATCTTCCTTGTTGCGATCGTAGGGACATTGTTTTCGTCCCCAGGGGGTGGCGCTATACCAAGCGTCATGATTACCGAGAATAACGGCTTTTGGTAAGGACAAACTGGCAATCCGACCGACAATTTCTAGGGATTCATTGCCAAAATCGCCGACAAATAGGGCTAAATCCACTTGTAAAGCTTCTAAAGCTAAATTATCTTCTATTTCCCATTGGTCGTGAACGTCACCGATGACGGCGATTTTATAGGTGCGAGGGAAAGAACTTACCATTACCAGTTATCAACTATCATGTACCAGTAATGATCATAACTAGGATTGGCCGAATAAATCTAAAAACCTTGTCGGATAATATCTTGAGGCTTTTTTGAAATCAAAAAAGTGCCGGTCATTGGCGTAATCGGCTCAATTTGGTCGAAATATCTAGAGGAAATTTTGGGCGCAATAATATTATTGTAGGGGCGAATTGCATTCGCCCTCTTGGAATAACTTCTGCTGCTGACCTATAGGTGAGGTAAAGTCACAAATTAGGAGATGCAGCCGATAATTTTCTGGAGATGTAAAGATTTAAAACAAAGTTACCCACAGTCATCGGTTTGTTTGTAAATTTAGATACAGAATTATCAGGGTGATCTGTGTATGTCTTTACTACAATACCGCACTACTGCCGTTGTTACTTGTCCCCAAGCAAACACATGGGTACAACTCAGAATGCTCCCCTCTCCATACAGCTTTGATGAAGCGCTACTACTCTGTGAACAGGATCAGGGCCGTTGGGTGGCATGGATTCCCGATTTTGGCGAAATTATCTTGATTGAAGGACAATTTGAGGCATAAACTAACTCTTGCTAACAATTAAAGCAGATAAACAGCGATCGATCACTTGTTTTAATACAAGCGCCGTCCAATCGATATCGGCGGCGCTGGTGTCCCTTCCCAGGGTTAGACGAATTCCCGCTAATGCTTCTCGATCGCTGTAGCCCATAGCTTTTAAAATTGGACTGGGGGAAAGTTTGCCACTATGACAGGCGGCTCCGGAACTAATGCCGATTCCTGCTAAATTAAGCTGACGAACTAGCTGTTTTCCCGTGATGTGACTGTCATCGTCGGGACGGACAATAAAGCTGACGTGGTGGGGTAAACGATAGAATCGGTCCCCCGTGGGCAGCAGATAAGGATAATCGGCTAAGAGGTCAAATAATCGATCTCGCAAGGCGATTAAACGCATTTTTTCGCTAATTAAGTCTTTTTGGGCTAATTCGGCCGCTAAACCGAAAGATGCGATCGCTGGTACGGCTGGGGTTCCCGATCGCAGGCCTTTTTCCTGACCACCGCCCCGCAGTAATGGTAAAATATCGACGCCGGCTCTGATGTATAAAGCCCCCGATCCTTGCATTCCATAAATTTTATGGCTGGAAAGAGATAATAAATCTACGGGCAGTTTCCGCACATCAATATCGCATCTTGCCGCCACCTGCACCGCATCGGTGTGAAAAAGAACTCCCCTTTCTCTGGCAATGCGGCCCAATTCTTCAATCGGTTGTAGGGTTCCCACCTCACTTTGTCCGTAAATAATGGAAATTAAGACCGTATCGCTTTGAATTGCGGCTTTTAGGTCTAAAGGATTAACCCTACCTTGACGATTGACGGGAAGACGAGTAATTTGCCAACCTTGCTGCTCTAATTGTTTACAGGGTTCAGCGATCGCCGAATGTTCCACACTAGAAATAATTATATGACGGGGGCGGTTATACTGTTGAGCAACCCCGATAATCGCTAAATTATCGGCTTCCGTGCCGCCAGAAGTGAAGATAATCTGGTCTGGATTGGCATTAATTAACCCTGCTACCTGTTCTCTGGCCATTTCGATGACTGTTGCCGTATCCTGTCCCCAAGTGTGTAAACTGGAGGGATTGCCCCAATGATGCCGGAGAATAGTGGCAACCCGCTCGATCACTTGGGGATGAGTGGGGGTAGTGGCACTATAGTCAAGATAAATTTGCATTATTTTACAATCTGAGAAATGAGAGTCAAGAAAGGCAGCTATTCTCAGTTTAGCCGTTTAAGAGATTAGAAAACGGGTTTCTGGGTTTCTTAAAACTGCTTTCTAGCATCTTTTCTGATCTCAGGGTAAACTAAAAGTCTGAGCAAGGTTTTTCATGGTACGGAACAGCTTATAAGGCTGGTCAGGAAAAGTTTGAAAGTCAAACCTTTGGTAAAATCTTACTGCTTTATCGTCAACCGCCTCTACCACCACCGCAAAACACCCCGTTGTTTGACTGACTCTCAGACTTCTATATAAAGCATCCATAATCAACAATTTCCCCCAACCAGATCCCCGACAATCAAGATCCACTGCTAATCTACCAATTAAAGTCACGCCAACTAGCGGATATTTAGGTAACTTTTTACCAAGACTTTGGGGTAGCGATTCGAGATTGATGCTACTCATGGATAAAGTATAGTAGCCCATGATTTTTTCGCGTTCTCGGTCAACGAGAACGTAGGGAATGGCAATATTTCGCTTCTTATCTTGGGTAGCGAGATCGTGCAAGTAGCGATCCAGTTGTTCGTTACCACAGCTAAAAGCTGCCCGATTGTGATGGCTTTCGAGAGTTTCTAGACAAAAATCAACAGATTCCGAATTTAACACAAATCTAGCAACTATTTATTCATCATTTGCTCGTACCATTGAGCGTCTGCTTGAGCTTGCTCGGAGGGAGCGGGGGGATTTAACAGGGCCTCGACAAAAGTGAATTGATCGCGTTCGGTTAATTCTACCAATTGGCTATCTTTGATCGTTTGCATAGCTGCCTCAGCCAAAACTGACACCATAAATTCAGTCAAGTTCTGTCCCCGTAAAAAGGCAGCCATCTCCATCAGTTGCTTTTGCTCTGCTGTTATGCAAGCCTCTAACCGCGCATTGTTGCCGATTTTAGTCCCTTGGGGTAAATCTTTATCTGGTTTCGTTCTCATGGCTTAGAAATTATCTAATTTAAGCACATTATATTCTCAGAAAACGGGTTTCTGAGTTGATAAGAAAGCGGGTGGCTCTTCTAGGTTCTGTGTGATAAGTTTAACTTACACAGGATCGATCAATCTTTGTGTCCTTTGTGTCTTTGTGGTTCCTTCCACTCGCTCGCCAGCAGGACTGTATCTTAGAATACATTTTACCCACCAAATCCAAAAGAGTCAAATACCCGAGAGAATATCAATGCTTAAAAAATCTAAGAGTACAATTGTTATTTTGTTAACCATTACCTTTTTAGCTTTAGGAGCTACATCAGCAATAGCGATGCAAATTTTTGTCAAAACGATAACTGGCAAAACCATAACTTTAGAGGTTGAGCCATCTGATACAATTGAGAATGTAAAAGATAAGATTCAAGACAAAGAAGGTATTCTCCCAGAGCAGCAAACTTTGATATTTGCTGGTAAGGTTTTAGAAGAGGGGCGAACTTTAGCTGATTATAACATCCAAAGAGAAAGCACATTACATCTAATCCAAAATTCACCGGTAACTGTTTTTGAACCTTCGGTAACAGCCGCTCTAATTTTTCTAGGGTTAGGGTCTATAATAGTAAGATCGACGAATCTTAATCAACGGAGGAAAAAAACAGACCAAAATTCTTTAAAATCGGGTAAAATAGTTCATAAATGAACTTCTCCTAAATATGGTGGCTAGGGCGATAATTAGTTTAGTATTAGTGAAAACTTGGAATGGTTCCGATGATGATGAAATTATTAGGATGTCTAGTCATTTTTGCAAGTTTAGTCAATGTTACACCAGGGATGGCAATTCATTACCCCCGACAAGTTGCTCAAGCGTCTATCACTTCTTCGATTCAAGGTTATTGTTTTTCGGTCGCTAATGATAATCTGGATGCTACCGCGAGGATTTATATTCAGGGAAATCAAGTCACGGGTCGGGTAGAAGCTACAATTCATAATGAACAAGCAGCTTATTATAGTTCCTATACTCAAACCTTACAAGGAACAAAAAAGGGGAATCAGTTAAACTTAAATATCACGACAAAAATTGAGTTAGACACCCAAAAAACTCAAGCAATCTGGACATTAACCGCAGATTCTTTGAATACGGGACGAGAAGTTTATCAAAGACAACCTTGTTTATTGTCTCAAATCCGGTTTGCACCAGGGACTAATAGCGCCACCGTCAATCAATCGGTTGTGCGAGGGAGTCGAAATATTTATCTCTTAAGAGCAAATCAAGGACAGAGAATGGATCTGAAAATTACATCCTTAGAAAATAACGCCGTATTTGATGTGATTGCACCGAATGGGGAAATATTGACAACAGAAGCTACCCAATCTAGTCTAAAATTACCTGCTACTGGAAATTATGAAATAATTGTAGGAGGAACTCGCGGCAATGCCACCTATAAATTAAATGTTAAAATTCAATAAATAGTAGCAATGTCCACCCGAAGATACTTTCATTGGTGGAACTTTAGCCAAAAGATTGTCAACCACAACGGTAGCAGCATCAATCTTGAATCAGTAAACAGTTATCAGTTATTCAGTTATCAGTTTACTGTTTACCGATCACTGAAAAAGCTTGCCAACCCCGATGAATAACCCCCCCGATAGTCCATTCAATTACACAGAGGCTTTTATTGCCCTAGGCACGAGTAATTTTGATCGCTCGGTGCAGTTTTATCGTCAACTGTTGCAACAGGAACCAAACCCCTACCTTGCCGACGTTTATGCGGAATTTAGGCTGATTAACCTTAAATTAGGTCTTTTTTGCCCTAAAGAGTCCCACAGAGAGGAATTTGGCGATTCTAGGGGCAGTGGCATGAGCATTTGTTTCGAGGTGGAGAGTCTCGAAAAAGCGATCGAGCATTGGAGCGAAATCGGCTATGGTGCTAGGGGAGAAATTAGCCAAGCTTCCCACGGTCCGGAAATCTACATCTATGATCCCGATGGTAATCGTTTAATTTTCCATCAATCCACCGCTAAAACCAATCCTTTCAGGTAGGAACCTTCCGAGTGATAGATACTGGTGGGATGGTCGGCCGGTTGGCTTAAACGTGCTAAAATTCGCACTGGGCGAGCCGATTCAATGGCGGCAGCCATGACAGCCCCCTGAAAATGTTCTTCGTTAACCACTTGGGAACAGGAAAAGGTGAAAATAATACCTTGGGGGCGAATTTTCTGGAAAGCTTGGTGATTTAATCTTTTATAAGCCATAACCGCCTGATGACGGGATTGGATACTTTTGGCAAAAGCGGGGGGATCGAGGACAATCAGATCGTAATCCTCCTGACAGTCGCGCAGGAAGTTAAAAACATCGGCGCTGTAGGATTGATGGGGAACTTCACCGAGATTATTCAGGGCGATATTTTTTTCGGTAAGATCGATCGCACCGTGGGAACTATCAACGGAATCGACTAGGGCAGCCCCCGCTTGCATAGCATAGACGGAAAAGCCTCCAGAATAAGAAAAAGTGTTTAAAACCCGTTTATTATGGGAATATTGAGATAATAAGGCTCTATTTTCCCTTTGATCGAGGAAAAAGCCCGTTTTTTGTCCCTTTTCCCAATCAATAATAAAGCGATGGCCAGATTCTAACACCTCATCGCTGGTTTTTTGACCAAATAAGTATTTATTTTCGGAAATATGGGCGCTTTTCGCTAAAACTGCGGCACTTTTATCGTAAACTGCCCGTAAATTGTCAGCGTAGATAGTTTTCAGACAATCGACAATCAGATCGAGACGTTGGTATAAAGCTAAGGAATAAGCTTGAATAACCGCCGTGCCATTGTACCAATCGACGATTAAACTGGGTAAACCGTCTCCTTCAGCGTTAATTAAACGATAACAGTTAGTTTTCGGGTTATCCACTAAACCGATTTGTTGCCGCAGCTGATAGGCATTCTGGAATTTTTCGAGAAATAATTGAGCAATATCGCTGACTTTTGGGAAAGAAAGAATTTTAACGGCAATATTGCTAGGATTATACAGTCCAGTGGCTAGATATTCGCCTCGATCGCTATAAACCTCAACGATAGCACCCTCTTTGACTTCTCCCTCCATCTCTTTAATCGCCCCGGAAAATATCCAAGGATGGAATCGTTTAACAGCATCAATTTTATGGTTTCTCAGGATAATTTTCGGTAAATCTGGCATGGATAAAGAATCAGGGTTGATAGCTGACGGCTACTGGAAACTCTATTATCCCCTGCTGGCAGCACAAAACCATAGTTTCTTATCCCTCGATCGAGTGGCATCAAAGCAAGTCCCCACAATCGAGGGATAATCATACATGAGTAGAAAACGGGTTTCTCGGAGAAACCCGTTTTCTGTGCGTTACTCAACGGATTTAGGGCTCTTCGTTACTTGGTATGATTCGATAAGGAGGTATAAATCGACTAAATCCTTATCTGGCAAGAGACTTAATTGATTAGCTCGTTCTAGATTGACAACAATTGGCAAAAATCGAAGCAATGTCTTTCTATATAAGGGTTTCATTCCTTATAACTCCCCTCCATTGCATAACACAAACCGAAGAACCGGATTTAGTATCAGAGGGAATTCTCGCCTATAATAAGTTAAATTTTAGCGATAGTCCCTCGACAAATGCCAAGGAAAAGTGATGCTGCCAGTGGTTTAAGTTTATGGTTTCAGCGTTTGGGCGCTGCCAGTTTATTAGCGGGACAAACTTTTTTACATATTCTTAATGGCAAAATCCACCGTCGTAATACTCTGGAACAAATGAGCATTGTTGGACCAGAATCCTTGACAATTGCCCTAATTACTGCTGCTTTTGTGGGTATGGTTTTCACTATTCAGGTAGCCAGAGAATTTATTTTTTTTGGGGCGGGTAGTTTTGTTGGGGGAGTCCTTTCCTTGGCTTTAACAAGAGAATTAGCCCCGGTTTTAACTGCGGTGGTGGTGGCGGGGAGAGTTGGCTCGGCTTTTGCCGCCGAAATTGGTACAATGCGAGTAACAGAACAAATTGACGCTTTATATATTTTAAAAACCGATCCGATCGATTATTTGGTCATTCCCCGGGTGATTGCCTGTAGTTTAATGTTACCCCTGCTCACTATTATCTCTTTAGTCACGGGATTACTGGGTGGTTTATTGATTTCTGATAGTCTTTACGGTGTTTCCTATTCCCTATTCTTACAATCAGCCCAAAATTTTCTACAAACATGGGATTTAATTAGTTCTATGTTAAAGTCCCTAATTTTTGGGATTTTAATTGCCATTATCGGTTGCAGTTGGGGTTTAACCACCACCGGCGGTGCTAAAGGAGTTGGTCAATCCACTACCACGGCTGTGGTAACTTCTTTATTGGCGATTTTTGTGGCTAATTTTTTCCTCTCTTGGCTGATGTTTCAAGGGACTGGTAATGTGGAAATCGGCTAAGACAGTTATCAGCTTCTGAAGGCAAGAGGCAAAAGGCAACAGTAAAGGTATTGGGGGAGATTAGGATTTGTTTAAGGGATTGAGAGTAAGACAAGTTTTAATTAATTCCTCCACTCCCAGGACTGGATAAATAGGGACTCTTAACTGATTAATAACAGTTTCTAGGGTGATATCATCTAAAAATACCGCTTCCCCATGCTTAAGCATGAGAGAAGGTAATAAAACCCCATCCCCAAGATTTTTACCTTGTAATCCTTTGAGAATATCTTGCCCGGTTAATAAACCCGTAACCGTGATTTCCTGCCCCCAATAATCACTATTTAAAGCCACTAATTCCACGGTTAAACCCCGCACCTTATTTAACTGTTTAACTAGGGGTTGAAAAGCTTGTTCTACCGCATTTCCCACTACCCATACCAACCGTCTAGAGGGACTAATTTGAGCAGGCAATAACTTCTTGGCTGTCTTCTGAAAATCCCTAATAAATTGACGAATAGAGCCAACTCCGTTACCGATTTGGGGATAGTCTTCGTAGTGAGATTGAGGGGGTAAATCGACTCGGGCAATTAAAAACCATTCATCGGCTAACCACAGCACATTACTGCCAAATTCTTGACGAAATTTTTTCTGTAAAGTTTGGACTTGTTCAATAACTTCTCGCGCTTTTTCTTGACTAACGGGAATTAATTCATCTTCTTGGGGACGAAAGCGGGTTAATCCCACGGGAACTACGGCAATCGACTCCACACAGGGAATATCTCCCCGATGAAAAGAAACCAGATCTAACAGAGTTCTTTCGAGATGAATTCCATCATTAATATTGGGACAAACTACCACTTGTGCATGAATTTGTAATTGTCTCGCTTGTAGCCACTTTAAATGGTCTAAAATTTGACCAGCGCGGTGATTTTTTAAGAGACGAATTCTCAGATCGGGTTCCGTGGCATGAACGGACACAAAAAGCGGTGATATCCGCATCTTTTCGATCCGCTGCCATTCTTTTGAGGTGAGATTAGTTAAGGTTAAATAACTGCCATAGAGAAAACTTAAGCGATAGTCATCATCTTTATAGTATAAAGTTTCTCTTTTGCCCTCTGGTTGTTGATCGATAAAGCAAAAAGGACATTTGTTATTACACTGAATTAAGCCATCAAAAAGGGCAGTTTCAAACTCTAAACCTAAGTCTTCATGATAATCTTTTTCGATTTTTACTTGGTGAGTTTTGCCCTGACTATCAAGCACTTCTAGGGTTAAAAATTCATCGGCACATAAAAATTGATAATCGATTAAGTCCCGGGGACGATTACCATTAATAGAGACGAGCGAATCCCCGATTTCAAAACCTACCTCGGCGGCGATCGAATCTGGGATGACACCACTAATTTTAGCTGGACGAATAGTTAATTCACTCATATTTTTAGGTCGCCATCCAATTATTTAACTGCATTTCCCAGAGAGTCTTTGGCTGCGTTTTAATATTTGTCAAGTTAATTCTACAGCATTTTAGGGCGATCGCTGTTAGGGATTGGGGAAAAAACCAAAAAGTTTAGCAGCCCCTCCTAAAATGGCTACAACCAGAGCGATGAGAATCCCCCGATTGGTAAATTCCTGATAGGCAACTCTTGCAGTTAACCCTTTAATTTCTGTGGTTAGTCGCTCATCCAAGGCTTTAATCTCCCCTTTGAGTTCGACTTGTCCTATTTCCACTTTCGTCAACCGTTCTTCTATCTTATCAAATCTCTCATCTACCTGATCAAATCTCTCATCGATCCGTTTTTCCAGAGAATCGATTTTCCCCTCAATCCTTGTCAGAACTGCTTCTAGGGAATAAGTGACGGTTTCGTTAGCCATTTTCTGTCTCCTTTAGCTCTTCTGGATTCACCATCGTGATCTCAATATCAGTATCGCTGATTTTTGCCTGCAAGTTTCAATCTCTAATAGGGGTTAAGATTAATGGGAACGCTGTAGGGTTGATTCATGAATCAACCCTACAAAGTATTAATCTCTAATAGGGGTTAAGATTAATTGGAACTTTTGGGGTTCTGGGACTGCGGAGAGGCAAAGGGCAAAAGGAGGAATGAATAATCAGTTTTTAATAATCAGATTTAGTATAATGGCAAAAAACCCATCTTTGTTCAAGATGGGGTAAGGCAAAAATCAAATCAATCTAAACAGTAACAGGTTCTCGATCGAGGGGTTTAACGCGCTCGAGCAGTGCTTGCAATTGTTCCCCTTCAATCACCTCTTTACTGAGGATTTCTTGGGCAATTTCTTCGAGTAAATCGCGATTTTGAGCCAGGATATCCAGGGCCTGCTGATGACCATTTTCGACAATCTCTTTCACTTCATTGTCGATCGCTTTGGCCGTGTCATCGCTCACCAAGCGCCGGGGATTCATCATACCATCTCCCAGAAAACTATTCTGTTGACCTTTTTCGTAGGCTAGGGGGCCAAGGGTCTTACTCATACCATAGGTCGTCACCATGCGTTCGGCCAAATCCGTCGCCCGCTGCAGGTCATTAGCCGCCCCAGTAGTAATACTACCAAAGACAATTTCTTCGGCGGCCCGACCGCCTAAAAGAGTAGCAATTTGGTCGCGTAATTCCGTATCATCCATAAGGAAACGGTCTTCCGTGGGCATTTGCAGGGTATAACCGAGGGCTGCCATGCCGCGAGGCACGATCGAAATCTTAGCAACTTTACCACCCCCCGGCATAACTGCACCGACGAGAGCGTGACCAACTTCGTGATAAGCGACGATTTTCTTCTCTTTTTCCGAGAGAACCCGGCTTTTCTTCTCTAAACCCGCCACTACCCGCTCGATTGCCTCATTAAAGTCCTCTTGGGCGACGGTGCTGCGTTGATTGCGGGCTGCCAATAAAGCGGCCTCATTGACTAGATTAGCTAAGTCAGCACCGGCAAAACCGGGGGTACGGGTAGCAATCTGTTTTAAATCCACACCCGATCCTAATTTTACCTTACCTGCGTAGATTTCGAGGATTTTTAAGCGTCCAGCCAGATCGGGGCGATCAACTAACACTTGACGATCAAAACGGCCGGGGCGTAAAAGGGCGGTATCAAGAGTTTCGGGGCGGTTAGTGGCGGCCAGCACGATCACCGTCGCATCACCAGCGTTAAAACCGTCCATTTCCGTCAATAATTGGTTTAAAGTCTGTTCCCGTTCATCGTTACCCCCCATAAAATTACCGTTAGCGCGAGATTTACCGATCGCGTCTAATTCATCGATAAAAATAATACAGGGGGCTTTTTTCTTGGCCTGTTCAAACAGATCTCGCACTCGGGCCGCACCCGCACCGACAAAGAGTTCCACGAATTCCGAACCCGATATACTAAAGAAAGAAACTCCCGCTTCTCCCGCTACTGCTTTTGCCAGCAGGGTTTTTCCTGTCCCCGGCGGACCAACTAAGAGGACACCCTTGGGAATCCGCGCCCCGATTTGAATGTAACGTTGGGGATATTTGAGAAATTCGACGATTTCGGCTAATTCGGTTTTCGCTTCTTCCACACCGGCCACATCTTCAAAAGTGGTTTTGGTGGTGTCTCCTTCCACATAGACTTTAGCGCGACTTTTGGTAATCGATAAAGCCCCGGCTGGACCACCGCCACCGCTGCGAGCGAGGAAAAATTGCCAAATACCAACAAAAATCAGGGGAGGAATCACCCAACTAAGGACACTACCAATCCAGCCATTTTTTGGCGGTGGTGCGGCGGCGAACTCTACGCCCTTGGCTTCCAGACGTTTGGGCAATTCTAGGTCAAAAATCGGTGTAGTGCTGAAAATTCGTCCGTAGTTGCCCTCTTGGTCGTTTTTAAGCTGATAACGAATCTCATTCTGTCCCACGGATACCCTAGCGACGTTGCCATCTTCCACTTGGTCGATAAAAAGACTATAGGGAACTTTGGGGACGCTAGGGCCAAATAATTGCGGAAAAAGGAGGTTAACAATCAGAAATAAGCCGCCTACGGCTAATAAAACATTACCGATCAGGCGGGATTGTGAAGGAGGTTTGCTTTTTATACTCATTGCTGGGCCTGATTCATTAAAATTATTCTCTATCCTCTCCTCATTGTAGGCTGTTGACTGCTCAAGTTCAGATTAAATCAGGCAGGGGGATTACCGTCGTCTTCGGGCGGTTTTTGCCCTAGTAAAGCCTCTAGACGGGTTTGGGCAAGCTCAAAATCCGGCGCAATCCCTAAAGCTTTTTGATAACAGGCGATCGCTGCTTGGGTTTCGCCTAAATTTTCTAGGGTGCTGCCGAGATTGTACCAAGCTTGATAAAAATTATCGTCCGCTTCTAGCACCTGTTGCCAACATTCTAAAGCTTCTTGCCAACGTTGTAGTCCGTATAGGGCGCTGCCCCTAGCGTTAATGATTTGGTGATCGTTGGGGGTGATTTCTAGGGCGCGATCATAACTATTTAACGCTTCTTCGTAGTTACCGATCATGGCTAAGGCACTACCACGATTATGCCAGGCCGAGGCTAATTGGGGGTCGATCGTCAAGGACTGTTCCCAATCGGCGATCGCATTTGACCAATTGCCTAAATTTGCCTGTTCTAAGCCCTGATGAAACCAATCTTCGGCAGTTTCAGGGTTTTTACCTTCCTGGGCGGAAAATTGAGCGATGAGACTATCAATAATGCTTTCTGCGTCCTTATTTTCGATGCCCAATTGTTCGGCCATTTGGCCCGCTAGGGTAGAATCGTTTTGCAGACGGTCAAATAATTCATCGAGGGTGAGGGTTTCTAATTGGGGATTTTCTGGGTTATTACCGTTAAAATCGCTAGTTTCACCGGAATATAAGAGATTTTCTGGGGGTTGCGGCAGGGAATAACTGCCCGGGGCCTCATCTTCCCCGGCGTATTCCCAGATTAAAGTGGCAGTTTCTTTGCTGTAGAGTTGATAACCGATCTCGTAGGAAGCTTCACCAATACGTTCAATCCCGGGGAAAGCGCGAGCTAATTCTCCCAAACGGATCATTCTGGTGGCGAGAATTTGGTTAAGGGAAGCGGAGGATTGCAGACGGGTGCCAAAGAGCTCTAACCATTCTACCCAATCTTTTTGCCGACCTCGATCGCCCAATTTCTCAAAAAATCTCAGAATTCTGCCTTCGTGCCAACCGTGGGCCACCCCATCGAGTAACTCCATATAGAGAAACTCGTAGTCTGTATCGGTTAGGGGAACAGATTCGATCGCTTGTACTTTCCCCTTTCCCCCTTGTCCCCCCAAAAGTCGGGTAAAAAAGTTTTCGATCGCACGCCAAAGTTTTCTTAAAAGTCCCTGCATTCTAATCTCGACACTGGTTTTATTAATCTTGCAAGCATCACCCAATTAGTCTAGCAGTTATCAGTTATCGGGGATTGACTCTCCCCCGCTAACCGCTCGCGCGGTGTAGCGGGGGATTCTCGGTTCTTAGGCTTTTAACTAGATCGACCGAGTTTAACCCAGTCGATCCCCGTCAAATCGCCTCCGCGAGAGTTTTCTAACACGGTCAGTCCGACCGCGTTTTTTCCTCGGTTCTCAATTACCTTCGCTGATGCCGTATCTCTCGGTTCAATGTGGCCGCAAGAATCACACCGGTGAACTCTTTCCGATAACGCTTTTTTACCAGTAATTGCGCCACAATTCGGACACTCTTGCGAGGTTCCGTTTTTATCAACCTTAAGATAATATTTTCCCCGTTTCCAAGCGACAAACGGTAATATCTCGTTAATAAAACTACCGATACCTGAATCCAGAGATTGTTTTCTAACGATCCCTCTAGACCAGGAAACGAAGTTAATATCTTCAACAAAGATATTATCAGCGAGATCGCAAAGGTAATGAGCTAACTTAAAATGCCAATCTCTACGAGTATTAGACACTTTTTCGTGTAATCTCGCTATCTTATCTTGGAGTTTCAACCAATTGTTCGAGCCTTTGACTTGATGTTTCAAGCGTCTTTGTAGCAATTTAAGCTTACTCTGTACTTTCAACAAAAATCGAGGGGCTTTGATTAAATCTCCCCGTGAAGTAGCGACAAAACTCTCAATTCCCGCGTCAATTCCTAAACAGGTCTTCCCTACTGTCATATCGGGAACTAATTCCGTAGATTGGAAAGAAACCAAAACGTAAAATCCCGACGCTTTTTGGATAATTCGAGCTTGTTTAGGCTCAAACCCAGACGGGTACTCCCTAGATTTCCTAATCCGAATTTTTCCCAATTGTGGAAAATTTAAGTATTCGTCACCTAGAAAATTTTTCGAGAGCGCGGGGAAAACAAAACTTCGCATCTTTTTCCTAAATCTAGGAAAGCCGAAGCCTTTCGATTTTATATGGTCAAACGCTTTATCTACAGTTTTTAAAACTTGCTGTAAGACTTGAGCGTTAACCGTCTTTAATATCGGGTAAACTTTTTTAGCTTCCGTTAGATTTTTAGCTTGAACGAAGTAATTTGGATAGGGTTGATCCGCAGGAATTATGTACTCAGAAACTAGCGAACAGCGATCCGCAAGACACTTTCGAGAGTTTAACCAATCTTTCCGTTCCGAGAGCGCGTAATTATAAACGCTCTTACAAACATCAAGAATGTGGACAATCTCTCGTTCCTGTTTCTTGTTTACCTTTAGTTTGTACTGGTAGGTAAGCGTTATCACTGTCGTTAGTTTCGTGATGTGATGTATAGTTAAATTGTAACACTTACTGCCTAGTATATCAACTAATTACAATCATGGACCAAACTAATCGCTAACCTTAAAACAGTTAGTAGTCGCTTAATTAGACAAGAATTTCCGGATTTGGCGGCAAAGTATTTCGACAACAAACCCTATTTTTGGGCGGGAGCTTATTTCGTGGCTAGTTGTGGCGACGTTACTGTCGAACAACTAAAAAAATACGTCGAGAACCAAAACTCCCCAAAAGTGGAAAGGCTACTGCGTTAGTTTCATTCTGGTCGCGATTCATCTCCCGTTAACCGCTACGCAGTTTAACGGGAGTCCTCTCGCGACCTTGAGATAGGGGTGAGGGGTGGGGCAGATTTTTCAGGGATCGGTAAACAGTAAACAGTGAAAATACTCCTCACCTAATACCGCTTACCGATCACCGATAACTTAATTATTGGCCATTACCCAATTAACTAGAGTGCGGACGGGAAAACCGGTGGCCCCGGAATTATTAACGCCATTTTCTTTGTCGGACCAGACCGGTCCTGCGATATCTAGGTGGAGCCAGGGAGTATTATTAATGAATTGCTTCAAAAATAAAGCGGCTGTAATGGAACCGCCGGGGCGCGGGCCGGTGTTTTTCATATCGGCAATTGGAGACTTCAGACCCTCGAAATATTTTTCTTCTAGAGGCATTGGCCAGAATTTTTCGCCGGCTAATTTAGCGGCCTCTTGGAGTTGAGCAGCGAGACTCTCATCGCTACTCCATAAACCGGCAATATCGTCCCCCAAAGCGATGACACAGGCCCCGGTTAAAGTGGCTAGATCCACGATCGCATCCACCTCTAATTTTTCCGCAAAAACCAAACCATCGGCTAGGGTTAATCGTCCCTCCGCATCGGTGTTATTGACTTCAATAGTTTTGCCATTAGAAGCGGTTAAAATGTCCCCGGGGTGCATAGCGCGACCACTAATCATATTTTCCGTAGCCGGACAGATAAAGTGTACTTCCACTTCTGGCTGTAATTGGGCGATCGCCTTGGCCGCGCCTAGGGTGGCGGCACCACCCCCCATGTCCATTTTCATGGTTTCGATGCCACTGCCGGCCCCTTTAATATTCAAACCGCCGGAATCAAAGGTTAAACTTTTGCCAACGATTGCTAGTTTACGTTTCGGGGTTCCTTGGGGTTTATAGATTAAATGAAGGAATTTCGGGGGAATATCCGAGGCTTTGGCCACTCCTAGGAAGGCTCCCATACCCAAGCTTTCGCATTCTTCCTGTTCCAGAATTTTGAGACTTAATCCGTATTCGCTGGCAATTTGCTCGGCGGTTTCTGCCATGGTTAGGGGGGTAACGGTGTTCGCGGGAGCATTGACTAATTCTCTGGCCAGAATCACCCCAGAACAGATCTGCTCGGCTTTGGCGATCGCAGATGCTTGCTCTCCTAAACCCAATAACTCGACGGTTTCTAATTTGGCTCCTTTTTCCTCTTTAGTGGACTTGAAGCGGGTATCCTGATGATTGGCCAGTAGTAGTCCTTCCGTGATTGCTCCGGCGGTGGCGGACTGATCACCAACTACCGGTAAACTGATGGCCAGAGCTTGGCTTTTTTGTTGTTTGGCCAGACGAGCGATCGCGGCGGCCGCTAGACGCAGGGTTTGCAGGTCGAAATCGGCAGTTTTTCCCAATCCCACCAGAATTAATTTGCGAATCGGACCGCCACCACCTAGACGAGTCGCCGCACTGCTGCCTGATTTTCCCTCGAATTCCGTCTCGGAGATGAGTTCCCCTAGGGTTCCCCCCAGTTTATCGTTTAACTCTGCCAATTCTCCTGCAATCTCGATGGCTCCTTCTGGTAAACCCAGGGCTAAAGTATCTCCTGTCCAAGTAAGGAGCGAGGTGTCAGTCGATCGAATATCCATTCTTTATCTCGATAATTCTTTGTAAAATGCTTCTATTAATCACTATACTGTAAGCTCTATCAGTGGCTGTCTTATTCTTTGTGTGATAATTTTAACTTATATAGTAGTGATCGATCTCTGTGTCCTTTGTGTCTGGAGTGGTTCGTTCCACTCACTCGCCCATAAGACTGTATCTTAACGTCAGTTCGGGATAAGGGAATTTTGCCATAGCTTCCACGAAAGAATAGGAGTTTCAGGCTACGGTAGCATCAGGGTTTTAGCTTATCCCGAACTGAGGTTACCTACTTAGGGTTTGCGGCAAAAAGTTTTTCGTGGGGGCAGGGTGTAGGGCTGTTTCATTCTCCCATCAGAATATCAAAAGTAAAAGCGATCACTATCAGGTAAAATGGGGAGTGACCGCCAACCTTTCAAATATATGTTGAGCTTAATAGAAAAACT
>VYLM01000042.1_pt1 | contig 28285 bp, 23 predicted proteins | sample 5109491 | NCBI WGS metagenome assembly VYLM01 (sample SAMN12291813, study PRJNA351875) | freshwater metagenome | isolation source: freshwater lake | place: USA: Michigan, MSU3 lake | collected 2011-08-06 | reverse complement strand
AAAAGTCATGATCAAGCTAGAGGTTTAAAGACTGATCGGGTTCCAATTATTTTTATTAATAAATATTTTACACAATTCATACCAGGTAAGCAAGAGAGCTACGCCACTACTACCGAATCATTACCCAATTCTTAACTAGGGTTTGCGGCAAAAAGTTTTTCGTGGGGTGTGGGGTGTGGGGTGTGGGGTTTTACCGATTTTGAGGGGGTCAATTACCTAATTTTCAGGGAAAAAGTCCAGGGATTTTCCCCCGATCACTCCCATATCCGGTACTTTTTGATTGACAAAAGGTCTAAAAGTGTTACCCAACAAGGTTTTCAGATTTATTCAGCCAACCTTAACTAATTTTCTGCCTGCTCGCCACCCTAACCCTGATTAGCTCCCTAGGAGAAAATTTACCGCCATTGTCTGTCAACTTTCCTCCCTAGTGTGGGCAAATTAGGAAAAGAATCGTTAAGATCAAAAAAACTTAACATTAATCTTTTTGACAAAATACCCCATTTGTGCTATGAGAGACGCTATTGATATTTTGATGGAAAATTTGAGCCAGAGCATCGTCGGCAAAACCGAATCGATTCGCATGGTGCTGGTGGCTTTGCTCAGTGGTGGCCACGCTCTCCTCGAAGATGTCCCCGGAGTCGGCAAAACCCTGTTAGCTAAATCCTTAGCGCGTTCAATTAACGGTCGTTTCCAACGGGTACAATGCACCCCTGACCTCCTTCCTAGTGATATCACGGGAACGACGATTTGGAACCCCAACAGTCGCGAATTTGAATTTATCCCCGGCCCCGCTTTTGCTAACGTCCTCTTGGCCGATGAAATCAACCGGGCCACCCCGCGCACTCAATCGGCACTTCTAGAAGTCATGGAAGAAAAACAAGTTACCATCGATGGAGAAGCGCGGCCGGTCCCCCAACCCTTCTTTGTTATCGCCACCCAAAACCCAATCGAATATCAAGGCACTTTTCCGCTTCCAGAAGCGCAAATGGACCGTTTTGCCGTTTGCCTGAGTTTGGGTTATCCCAGCGCAGCAGAAGAATTAAAAATGTTACAAAGACAGCATTCTCAAGAGACGGTTAAATCCCTAGAAGCTTGTATTTCCCTAGAACAGGTGGGAGAATTGCGAAGATTAGTCAGTCTGGTCAAGGTAGCTCCCACTTTACAGCAATATATCGTCGATTTAGTCCGCGCTACCCGTGATCACGAAGATATTAGTTTAGGAGTCAGTCCCCGGGGTTGTGTGGTTTTGCAAAAAGCAGTTCAAGCTTACGCTTTCTTGGAAGGTCGCGATTATGCTATCCCCGATGATGTTAAGTTTATTACTCCCTACGTCTTCTGCCATCGTCTGATTCCTAGTCACGGTCGTCAAGCTAAAGCTATCGTGGAAAGACTTCTACAATCGGTGGCGATCGAGGATCGCATCTGTGCTTAAATTTCAGTTATCGATGAACGGTAAGTTACAGGGTATTTCTAAATTCTGCCAAATTGGTAGAGCCGATCTATGAATTGCTAGTATTACCTTAGCTAACTCAAGGCTTGGGTAAAAAATATTTAGTGAGTCCACGGAAAATCTGCTCTCAGGAGAAAACAATGTTTTGTTCACAGTGTGGAATCAAAAGTGGACATCTCTAAAAATTATCACCCGATCACAGCTTGCTTTGATGCTTACTCGCATTCAGAATATTCACCTTCTTTATCCTTAGGCTGTTTTTTACACCAATCGTTAAAATCAATTAGAAAGGAGCTTGGTCGAAATTTTTCCCGCCAATAGCCCAAGATTTTATCTCTATTGTCTTGATCGATACCTTCAACGACAGTGGCATACCATTGTTTACGTTTATATATCTTAATTTCTCCTTTTGTTAAGAGTGAATCTTTTGTGTTTTTTCGTAGTTCCTCGGCTTGTTGTTTCTCGTAGGTTGCACCCGGTAAATTAGTATCACTACCAATCACAATAGCCCATTTTGTTTGTCTTTCTGTACTTTGATTTAGTATAGGTGGACTTGTTATTTTTGAAGCTTCCGTAGCTTTTTTTGAAAGCTCTGGAGATCGGTTTTTATAATTTTTTTCTATATTTTGTAAAGCATTTCTTACAAGTTCTACTATATCACTGTCTGAACTCTTTCCAATTTCTCCAATCGCCTCAATTGCATCTGAGGCTAAAGCTTTAGCCTCAGATGTATCTTTAGAATTAGCTTTAGAATTGGCATCGTCTGAATCTTTCAGAGGAATTAATTTAAAAACAATTTTACTAAGAATAGTAATAGATGCTCCACTCGGATTAAATCGGGCTAAATTAATTGCTAAATCCTCATTTCCATTCCCTAGAGATGCAATAACTATAATGGTATTTTCTTTGGCTGCTTGAGCATTAAGAATAGTCCGTCCATTTATTTCACCTATTAAATAAGGCATGAATTTTTCTACTGTTTCAATTCTTTTTAGATTGATTTCTTGGACACGAACTTGATAACTCGTGAGGGCTGTAAACCCTCCTACCATACCTCCTCCTATAGTTGTAAATAATAAAGTTACCACGATTTTACTAATATCCCAGAAATCCTTTTTATCTTCCTTATCGTTTTTATCTTTATTATTATTCATAATTCATACCCTCTAAGCTCTGGATAGCATCGATTTATGATCTAGTCTGCATACCCTAAAAAATTCAACAAACGGTGAGTTTTCCCAGCGTCCCCCCTATTCTGAAAAAACTCACCAGAAGCCTTTATTTTGCCCCTCACACCTTATCGAATCGGTCTCCTATCCGAACTGTCCCGTATCGATCCATTCACTCTTGATTAGCGACCACCAATCAGTTGCCAGACCATCGAGGACGTACTTGTAGGGCAGCCAGCCGTAGCCAGCGCTTCCCCAGCCAGTCCCCCAGGAGTTGCGAATCAGCAAGGCACCGGTGGTTTCAATGCCACCCGCATTGGTGTTCTTGATCTTGAGGTTGTCGTCGTAACCGACTGCGTCAATGGCGTGACCGCCGAGAACTCTCTCGCCCGGAGTCGGATAAGGTATCTTACCGCCATTGGTGTTGGCCTGACTGATAGAACTGTAAACAGTAAAGCCAAACATTGAGGGCAGCCCATTTGCCAAGTAGGTTTTAATCTGAGTTAATAGGTTGCTCCGTGTCGTTCCTGGGGGGTCGAGGCGGTAGTAGGAAATCGCCTGATAGCTTTGGCCAAAAGCGTAGCAGAATGCCGACGGCTCTTTGTCAAAATCAGCGATATTGTAGGGATAGTATTCTTCTGGTGGTACGCCAAACAAGGTGAGGGCGTACATTGTTGAGCGCAAGAAGGCTCCCGTATCTCCCGTCCATTTGAGCAAGTTGCGCGTCACTTTGTAGAGGAAGAGTCTGGAAGCATCGAGGTGTTTGCCAAAAGCTCGCCGCTCAAAATACTCCACCAGTCCGACCCCGGCGTGGGCCGTACAAGAACCGATAGTTTTTTGATCCTCGATGGGGGAACACCACGGCCTCAAGTCCACGCTGGTTGGCAGCGCTGCTGGGGCAGATGTCGTTGCTCCCACTTTGGCCAGCATTTGCTTGACAGATGGCTGTCCCAAAGCTTGCAGTTTGGATGGTACGCGTTCAGATTGAAAAGTGACATCACGAATATCGGGATAGTCGGGCAACCATCCCATTGCGGGAATTACAAATGTTTCACTCATTTTTCCTTTCCTCCTAAGTCGTTACTCACTAGCCCTTGACTATCTGAGAAGCCTTTACTCCCGGACTTGGAGCGTGACAGTAAATCGTTCGACAATTGACGACTCTCCCTGCCACTCTCGCCAGAGCTTAAGCTTTAGTTGGCCTATCCCAGCCCGTTGCGCTTTAAAGGTCAGGACTCTCTGACCGCCCCCGCCGACTTTCGACTCCCTGGCAGGTAGATACTCAGAGGACTGCAGCTCCACTAAATCGCTCCCGCCACCATCGACCGCCCACTGAAAGCCAGTGGTGGGATTCTCGTCGAGGGACAGTAGCAGTAGGTCATTGACCTGCATGGTGATGGATTTGCCGTTGTCAGTGCGAGTAAGGGTTAGCATTGTATCTTGACCGTTCCCTCCTTTCGGGTCCCACTTGGTTGCCCCACAGCCCTGGGAAAAGACCGGGGAAAGCACGAGGATTAGAGTTATGACAATCGCAACGGCCCACTTAAGAGAACGATCCATTATTTTCCTCCCTCGTCTCTATAACGGCCACAGGGATTTACTCTCGTTATTGCAGTTGGGAAATCGCGCCAAGCGCGGAACAAACTGGGAAACGATCTAATTTAATTATCTCTTGCTTTGCCCACCGAGAGATGGTAGGATGAAAGATTTGTGATTTTTCTTAATAATCCCCCTCGCCTACGCCTACACGCGCCTCAAATACCCTTCAGAGCAGTCCTATCCGTAATTTGAAATAACTCCTCAATGCTCCCCCATTTCGCCCCCCTAGAGGAGGGAATTGCCGCGCTCAAAATCCCTAGCGGGGGAATAACAACGACTAGCAATTAAACCCAAAACTAACCACCAGAGGGTACTAACTTGGGGACGATACCAAACCGTATCAAAAAAACCGTGGGCAAGAATTCCAGCCATAGCGGCAATTGCCCCGATTAACCAAAAGCCTTGACTATCCATTTTATCGCGTAAAAGTTTAATTTGATGGATGCCTTGGCCGATAGTTGTAACTAATAACCAGAGGAAACAGGTAAAACCAATGATTCCCGTTTCTACCATGATTTCTAATAGCACAGAATAGGCACTTAAAGCCGTGTATTTTGGCTTCATGAATAGGGGGTAAATTTTCTTAAAAGCATCATTACCCGGTCCGATGCCCAAAAGCGGATAAGTTTGAATCATGCGGATAACTGCATCCCAAACATTAATCCGAAAGTTATTACTACTATCTTCCCGGCCAGCGAAAATACTCATCACCCGAATTCGCAGCGGATCCACCAATAAAATCGCCCCTAAAATCACCACGGCTAAACCCCCTAAAATTAAGGGTAAAAGCCATATTTGCCAAAATAACGGTAGATAATTTTTGAACCAATAAAATAATAGCAATAAGAAGACGATTCCTAAGACCATCAAACCAATCCAACCGCCACGACTCTCGGTAAAAAATAAACAAGCGGCATTGGCTAAAGTTAATAAAGCCGCTAAAATTTTCGGTAGCCATCCCTGCCACACAAATAATGCCGCACCGCTAAAGGCAATACCAGGGAATAAATAACTAGCTAATAAATTAGGATTACCGAGATAACTATAAACCCTAGTATCTCCCGCTAATTCTGAGGTGGGATCGTTCCAAGTTGCTAACTGTTCCGCACCAAAAATTTGCTGACGAATGCCGTAAACGCTGACTGCTAAAGCGGTTAAAACTAAAGTAGTCAGAATCCAATTTGTTAGGCGTGGTGATCGCATGATTCGGGCGGTAAAGGCAAAAAATATGAGATTGAGAGTTAATTTAATTAATCCTTCCAAAGCTGCAGTTTTAACGGGAGAAAAAGCTGTGGAAACCGTGGCAATTCCCCAATATAAAAGTACCAAAAGATGTATGGGTGTCACCCCAATTTTGCCTTCATCCACAAGGGTTAACAATAGCCAATAACCCGCTATTGCTAACAGCAAAAAACCGATTTGACTGGTGGAGAAAAACGGCGCAGTGGCGATAAGAAGAGAGATTAACAGCGCACCCATCAGTTCTGTCCACTCCACAAACCGGCTACCCTGTCGCCATTGACTAAAAAGGCCGACGAAACGATGCAGATAGCTATATTTTGACCAAGAAGCGGGGGAAAAGTTCAGTAGGGTGATTTGTTTCCAAAAAGCATTCATAGGGTTTTTAGTTGCGGTTGTCACCATCACACTTTGATTAAGATACCGATTGTATCTTAATTGTTGACTCTTGGGAGCGAAAAGAGTTTCAGTCTGGTGTCTTAGGGCAGCTTCACACAGTCAAAACCTAATAGCATAACCAGTTTAAGCATGGGGTGAACGTACAGCTTGACCTAAACGAGTTAAGCCTGGGGAACAGTCAAAACGATCAAGATGTACTTCAATAAATGATAAGAGATCGATGTTACCCTGGGCAATCGATAAAGCCTTTTCTAATTCCCCTTCTGTCCTGACTTGACAACTCCAACTTTCCCCGTTAAATACTGCCGGTAATTGATGATATTTCCACGGTTGTAGATCATTATAAATATTATCCTGAATTACCCGCTCGATCGTGTAACCGTCGTTATTAATTAAAAAGATAATTGGATTGAGATGGTGACGGATAATTGTCGAAAGTTCTTGGGCGGTCATTTGAAAAGCACCATCACCCACAAAGACGATAGGACGAGTATTGGGTGCGGCAAAAGCTACTCCTAAACAGGCGGGAATTGAATAACCAATAGAGAGATAAAATGCTTGACCAATAAAGTCAGTTTTTTGAGGCATTAATAAATCAATCGTGGCAATAATTGCGTCCCCTGTATCGGAAATAACAAAAGATTCTTGAGCGATAAAATGATTCATTCGCTTATAAAAACGAGCATTAGTTAATTTTTGCCCTGGCACGGCAATGAAGTCTAAATCCTTCAATTCGGCTGCGGGTTTAATCTCTAGTGTAGCCGCTTCTTTGTGACTTAGTTTATCAATTAAACCATCGATAAAGTCTACTAGGAATACTGGTTGATAGAAGTGATGTTTAATTTTTACCTTCTCGGAATTGGCATTAATCAAATTATTGGGATTTAAATTAGCCGTAAATCCCCCTAAATTCATATCGGACATAATCGCCCCTAAACAGAGGACACAATCGGCATTTTCCACCCGTTGACTAACGTATTCGCGACTTAATGCTCCCACATAAGTGCCGATAAATTGCGGATGCATTTCCGAAATTGACGACTTACCTAAGATAGTGGTAGCTAAGGGATAACCCGTTACTTCTAAAAGTTTCAGCAACTTATCTTGGAGTTTAAACCGATGGAATTCTACCCCCGCTAAAATAATTGGTTTTTCCGCTTTTTCTAATAAAAAAACCGCTTCTTCAATGGCTTCTTCTAAAGCGGCGGTATCCGTGAGATTATCGGTTAAATAAATTGGATTTTCTGAGGGGATACAGGGACGATAGACCAGATCCCGGGGAATTTCGATATACACGGGACGTTTGTGATGCAAACAAGCTGCTAAAGTTTGATCGATTTGACTAGCTGCTTGGGCAGAATTAGTGAGAATAACCGAGGCAACCGTGGCTTTTTCCATGATGGAAAATTGCAGATTATAATCGCCCGTGGTGTGGTGTAATAATAAATTATCCCGGCGAATCGAGCGATCGGAAGCTCCACTAATCACCACCAGGGGAACTCTTTCAGCGTAAGCACCGACCACAGCATTAACCAGGCTAAACCCCCCGACTCCGTAGGTGACACAGACAGCACCCATACCTTTAACTCGCGCGTAGGCATCGGCGGCATAACCTGCGTTAAGCTCATTACAGGTGCAAACTAATTCGATCGGACTTTCCACCAAAACATCCATCAAATCGAGGACATAATCCCCCGGCACCCCAAAAATATGATTAACCCCTAAACTATGGAGACACTGGCATAAATATTCGCCGATCGTGATCATAGCAATTTTCTCCCCTGTATTGGCACTTTCACGCCGATCATAGCGATTTTTAAAAAAATAAGCTAATGTCCAGTAATGAACTAGAAAGTAAAAATCAGCAGACTCTAATTATATCTAGGCGCTGGTGATCAATGCTATAGTATAGAGTCTGGGGTTTTTCTCTTGGGTATAAAAAATATCTGCGGTACTTTTTCAGGTATAATTTTCACAGGAGATTCCCTAAAACTTTCGACTTAACTAAGGCTGAATATTAATGATTTTTACTGAATTAGTTTTGCAAAATTTCGGCCCCTACGCCGGTCGTCAAGTGATTAATTTACGTCCCGAAAAAGATAATAATCCCTGTCCGATTATCCTTTTGGGAGGTATGAATGGGGGCGGTAAAACTACTTTAATGGATGCGATTCGTTTGGCTTTGTACGGTGCGCGGGCGAAGTGTTCTACTCGCAATAATTTAAGTTATGCCGAGTTTCTCAGTCAAGCAGTTAATAATCAAGCTTCCCTCATCGATCAAGCTAGAATAGAACTGGCTTTTGAACATCTGGTTAATGAACAATGGCGACAATATCGTATCGTTAGATACTGGACAAAACAGCCTAAAGATGGTAAGGATACCCTCGGTATTTTAGATGAAGATTGGCCCGATCCTGCCTTAGCTAATACTTGGGATGAATATATTGAAACTTTATTACCTTTGGGTATTTCTAACCTGTTTTTATTTGATGGGGAACAGGTAAAAGAATTGGCAGAACAGGATGTACCTCCTGACAGTGTTAAAGATTCGATGCAGACTTTATTAGGGTTAGAATTAGCGGAAAGATTAGCCGTTGATCTCGATATTTTAGCTAGTCGCAAGCGCCGGTTATTAGCAGCAGAAAATGAACTGGCAACTATTGAAGCTATTGAGAAAAAATTAGCCCAGTACCAAGAAGATTTAGAATTGGCTAGGCAAGAGATGGAAACTCAACAAAAAAATTTAGATTTGGTTAGAAATGATTTTGATGCAGTCTCGGATAAATTTCGCATTGATGGCGGAAAAATTGCCGCCGAAAGAAGTCAATTAGAGAGCAGAAAAAAGGAGGTAGATAAAAAGTTAGATAAACAGAGAGAATATTTAGGTCAATTGGCGGGGGAATTATTACCATTAAAGTTAATTTTTCCTCTCCTAGAAGCTGCTAAAATTCAGGGAGAAAAAGAGCTAAAATTTCAATCTGCTCAAGTCGCTCAATCGGTTTTAGAATCTAGAGATAAAAAGTTACTTGCTTATTTAAAACAACTAAGTTTAACTTTAGAACAATTAGATAATATTAGGGAGTTTTTAGAGCAAGAAAATAAGTTTTTAGCTGAGGATAACGATTCTTTGGTTACTTCTTACTTAGATTTAGACGAGGAGGCGATCGAGTTATTAAATCGAGTCTTAACCCATCAATTACCGGCACAAATTAACCTCGCTCATCAAGCAATAGAACAATTAAAAAATCTGGAAGCTGACTTAGATAATTTAGAGCGAGAATTAGCAGTAGCAGCCTCTCCCGAAGAATACGAAACCCTGAGTAATAACTTAAAAACCGCTCAGAAAAAGTATCTAAATGCTCAAGCAGAATACGAGCAAAGCCACAAAAATTATGAGGAAATCAAAAAGAAAATTGAGAAAACTAAAAAAGAATTATTTGCCTATAGTGAGAAAGCTTTAGAATCGCAAAGTAACGAACATATCGTTAATGCTATTGTCAAAGCACAGCAAACTTTAAAAGTATTTAAAGAACGCTTAACTTTAAAAAAATTAAATAGATTAGAGGGAGAAGTTGCGGAATGTTTTCGTTATTTATTGCATAAGTCCGATCTAGTTCAGAAAATAGCGATCGATGCTGATACTTTTGGTCTATCTCTCTTTGGTCCCGATGGACAAAATGTGCCTAAACACCGTCTTTCTGCCGGAGAAAAACAACTATTAGCGATCGCTTTTTTGTGGGGATTAGCGCGAGTTTCCGGACGAGATTTACCCATCGCTATCGATACACCCCTGGGACGTTTAGATTCTTCCCATCGCCATAATTTAGTTGAACGTTACTTTCCCGCTGCTTCCTCTCAAGTCATCCTCCTTTCTACCGATACAGAAATTGGACAAAATGAGCTACTCTTATTAGAAGAACAGGAAGTAATCGCCAGAAAATACCTGCTAGAATACAATTCCCAACAACGTCAAACCACTATTCACCCCGACCGCTACTTTTGGTAAAATTATGACTGAGATAAATTCCCCAAAAATCCTCCCCCGATTAACTTGAGACATCGGGTATTACTTTCGATTTTATCAGTCAATCCAAGCTTTTGGGGGGATCAGCACCCCCCTTATCAAGGGGAGATTAAGGGGGGTGCCATATTCAATTTAATTATAACTAGCTACTTAGTTATTAAGGCAGAGGCAATCAGAGCAATTATCTTTTTAACTTTTTACTTTCTAACTTGACCATTATGGGAGAAATAGAAGATTTACTGGCACAAATGAAGGCAGAATACCAGAAACGGGATCAGGAAACCCCGATGCCGTCCCCTTCTTCTCGCCAAGAAAAAGAGCGTTCCCCAGCCGAATTTAAGGTTAATTATGCTGGCGATTCTTCTACCGACGCGCTTTTAAAAGCTTTAGCCTTAGAAAACCAAGAAAGGGAACAACAGGAGGCAGCGGAAAAAGAAAAAGCGTCGGCATTAAAACAGCAGCGCAAGCGAGAAGCTTTAACTAGAAAGGCAAAGCAATGGTTAGATAAATTGGATGCCAAATCGGAGGAAGGACGCTGGTTTGAGGAGTTTTCCTATAGCTACGATTCTCCTTTAGAAGCGGCGATTACCTATCTAGAAGCTTTGGGAGAAGTGGATATTTCTAAATGATCAGGTCTAATTTAAAGTTGTGGGTAAATTGGCCGCATCAAAAACTCGATTATGCCACCAAATATTATCACCAGCTATAATATTTGTGCCGTAACGAGGGACGATACCATAAACAGTGCCGGGGTCATAATCCAAAGCTTCACTGATGAGATTGTAGAGACGTTGTAGATCAAAACCCCGGGGGTCACAATGGGGATATTTTCCTTGATTAATCAGAAAACTATCGACGGCAAAATGGCTGACAATTTGCGGTAGTTGTCCCGTTTGTAAGGCTGCGAGGAGATAATATTTCGCCGTTTGCTGGTATTGAAAATCGCTGTAACCGGGGAGGGTTTGCAAACGTCCTTTGGTCAAACAGTGGGATCCCGGCGCCTGTACCAGTTCAATGTTAACGCTGGAGATAACCCGACGATTTCTTTCGGCAAAAACCAGCTGCAAGCGATCGCAATTAGGGTGAGATAGCTGCTGACAAATCGCTTCTGTTGCCCATAATGCGGTAGTTTTTGCCCCATCAAAGTAATTTGTGGGATATTCTTTGACTAAACGCCTAAAGACGGCTTCTGAAGGCGTATTTAACCAAATTCTCGCCCTTTTTTCTAACTCAGGGGCCGATCGCGTACTCAAGGGAACACCCTCTAAAGCAATTGCAAAACCCTTGACGCGGATAGTTTCTGGGGTAAGTTGCCACAGTTGACGCACTAATTGATCTCTGGTGTCTGCGGGCAGCATTTCGGCTGCTTGTTCATAAAAAGTGGCTGTGGGACGGTGACGTTCAAAAAAAGGCCGGGCGATCGAGTCTAAAATATCTCTATCCCTGGAATTCTGTTTGCGGGGGATGTAAACATTGGGACCCAATTTCATCGGACCGCGAGCATATTTTTTCTGTTCTTCGATGTTACCCGCAGTCATACTCCAAGCTGTGTCGTGGAGAATAAACAAAGGGGTGCGATCGAGGGTTAAGAGGGTTTCTGGCGGGGTAATTTGCAAAAATTCGGCGATTTTCTGCTTTTCTAACTCATCTAGACTCCTACCGGCTAAATTCTCCCCCACCGTGGAGGGATTTAAAATATCTATGGTGGCAGTGGAGAGACTAGAGGTATTCAGTTTTAAAATCAGTAGGGACAAGACTAAACTAATCACCAAAGAAGTCACTCCCCATCGCCATTGTTCCGGGGGAAAGATAGAATATCTAGGGAGAGAAAATTGTCTTGATTTTTGCCGTCTTTGTCGATTCATCGGACTCTTTTAACTCTTTCCACCCATTGTATTCACTTTCTCGAAAAAGGGAATTAATACTAAATCCGTTGAGTATAGGCTACATATCAGGATAGGCACTCTTGCAATAGGCAGCTTTATTCTCCCCACTTCCCCACTTCCCCACTTCCCCACACCCTACACATAATTACTGAGGAACCATTGGGTATTAAAAGCTCGATCGCAGGATATTTCTAGTAATCTTATGCCTGATTCCGGTAAAACTGCGATTTTTTGCTTAAAATCAGTCCAATCACTGATTAAATGGTAATCAATACCGTAGGTGTGACAGAGTTGGCAAAAGTCAATATTTTGGGGAGTGGCAAAAAATTCTTCAAAGGGAGGGTCAAATTTGGCGATCGGCAACATCTGGAAAATGCCTCCCCCCTTGTTATTGATTAAAATTATGGTCAAGGAGCCAACAAAATATTTTTTGATTAAAAAACTATTTGTGTCGTGTAATAGGGCTAAATCTCCCGTTAATAGCAGACTGGGGACATTTTTATAAGCCATTCCTATTGCAGTGGAGAGGTTGCCGTCGATGCCATTGGCCCCGCGATTAAAATAGGGACGAATTTGGCGATCGCTAGGCGGGTTAAAAAATTCGGCATAGCGAACAGGCATACTATTAGAGATAAAGATCGGGGTGCGGGGGGGGAGGTATTGGGAGAGCAGCCAGGGGATTTTTCCTTCAATCAGTTTAGTTTCTGCTGCCAAAAGGCGATCAATTTTAAATCTAGCTTGCTGGTCGAATTTTTGCCATAATTCTCGATATTCTCGGTTATTATCGGGTTTTTCTGGGAATAGATGCCCTAATTGCTCGATATTTCCCCTGAGATGTCCGGTTTTTCCCTGTAGAGGATCGTAATTATCGGGATGGGGATCGATAATCCAGCGCGGACAGTCGATTTCTTCTAACCAGATCCGTAATTCTTTGCTGGTGGGTAATTCCCCAATTTGCAGGACAACATCGGGGGTTAATTGGGTTTTAATGGCAGCATTCCGCAATAATAAATCATAGGTAGTGATCAGATGGGGATTTAACCCTGCATAGTTTCGCAGAGGAGATAAAGCTTCTGCTAAGACGGGATATTGTTGCGATCGGGCTAAATTAGCGATCGCCTGACAGTAACTTTCAGGGTTTTGCGGGGAAGCTAATCCCGCGATGATAATTCCTTTGGAGGGTAAAGAAGGAATTTCGAGAATTGAGTGGTTAATGGGGATATTTTGCCGAGATATATGGCTAAAAAAAGCCTCTTGGTCAAAATTAGCCTCTAAATTGTTAATTTCTAGATCGGGAGTTGGTGCGAGGGGATCCCGAAATGGTAAGTTCAGATGCACCACTCCGGGGACAGGATCGAGACAGCGCAACCACCCATGGATGATAGTTTGACGGAGATAGCGTAAACGCTCGATATTGGCACTAGGACAGCTAATTTCCGCTTGCCAGTTGGGATAATTACCGTAGAGTTTGACTTGATCGATAGTCTGACCGGCATGAGCATGACGCAATTCTGGGGGGCGATCGGCGGTTAGAATTAATAAAGGGACATGACTTTCTTTTGCTTCAATGACTGCGGGATAAAAATTAGCCGTGGCAGTGCCGGAAGTGCAGACTAAAACCACCGGTTGATATAATTGTTTGGCTAATCCCAGGGCAAAAAAAGCGGCCGAGCGCTCGTCTAAAATGGGAATAGCTTCAATCTGAGGATGTCTTGCCAAGGCTACCGTTAAAGGAGTCGATCGCGATCCGGGAGAAACCACCCCTATCTTCAATCCCAAACGGGCCAATGTTTCGACTAAAATAGAACCCCAAAGTGTATTAAGATTGCGAAAATCGATCGACATTTATCAGTTCAGTGCAAAGGTTAGGGGACAATCGGTTAAAGAGTCTATTAATAAATTTAACACTGGCCGGAACTGGCCAAGAATAAGTTATTCCTGAGTCAGGGATCCTAGTTAAGTTTACTCTCGATTCCCGGGCCAATTTATCCCTTTTCGGGTTCCTTTCTTGCTAAGTTTTAACCAGAAAACTTATAGGTTAACACCACATTGATATTAGCTGCCAGCAGGGCCAAGAAGAGCAGAAAAGTAAAGCGATCGATCCAGAATTTTTTAAAGAGACCAAAGATATCCTTGAGATAGAATACTCCCAGAATTGCCGCCGTACCGATCATAAAATAATAGCGACCGTAGGGAGAGGCTAAAATCCAGGCTGTTAGATTGAGATGAATCGACCAAACTCCCAGAAAGATAAAAATAATTGAGGCAGTTAATCCGTCCGTTTCTTGGCGAAAATCATCGAGAAAGATGCCTAGAATAATAAACATAAACGGATAAAAAGGAATCATATACCAAGTAAAAAAGTGACTTTGCGCTCCCGTGGCAACTAAAATTAAGGTGTAGAGGATTACTGGTAAAGCGAGTAATCTAACTTGGGGACTAGCGGGATTCTTTCGGAGAAAGGGTAAGAGGGTTAACCAGCTAAAAATTAGCCAACCATCCTCGAAAAATACCGTGGGAGTGGTTAGATATTTGACAAAGTTAAAGTCCTCGAAGCGCAGGGATTGTTCTTGAAATATCTTCCGAAAGAAATCGTAGTCATAGATAGCACCGTAGAGAAAATAGAGAGAGAAAAAGAAAGCACCGATCGCAGTCACATAAATAGCCTCTCGTCCTTGCTTTTCGTAAATCAAGAGGACAATTAATAATACTACTAAATAAATAGCAGTTACTTTGACTAAACAGGCTAAACCAGCTAAACAAGCGGCGATATAGAGATATTTTTTCCGATGATTTTGATAGTATTGCCAATACAGTAAGACGATCAATAAGCACAAAACAATGATTAAATTTTCACTAATAGCTAACCGAGAGAGGAAAACTGTATTGGGATTGGTGGCATAAATTAAACTAGCGATTATAGCGATCGATAGATTACTCAACTTGAGAGCCAGTAAATAGACCAAAACTATCGCAGCAATACCTAAGAATAAAGAAGGGACTCTAATAATAGTTAAACTGCAATCAAAAAAAGTCTTTGCTCCTCCTAAAAGAGCAAATAAACCCACCAATAAACCAAATAAAGGAGGATGATCAAACCAGGGAGTCACCAAACGATAACGGATATTTTTCGCTTCCCAAACCACCGTAGGAAAATTATCCGTGGGACTCAACCAGGACCAACTGGTGGGGATACCCGTTTGTAATAAACTCATGCCACTCCAAGCAAAAGCATATTCGTCAGCAGTCCAATTATCTGGAGGCAAAGAATCATAATTATAGATTCGCAAAAAAGCACCTAAGCAGGTGATAATTGCTGCAATCAACCAATGTTTATGGACAGTCAAAAAGCTGGGCATCGATTATTAAGGATAGGTGGCAGTGACTAAATAAGAGTCAGAATTTCATGGTATAATGGATGGGGTGATAATGACAGAAAAATCGGGATGATTAAAGTAAACAGACGTAAATTTGGCCAGTGGATCAGTCTGATCGGTGCAGGAGTCGGACTGGCAGCGATTCTAGATAGAAAAAATATTTTTTCCCCCTCCACCGCTACAGCAATCATACCCCCGCAACCCCCCCAAAATTCCTCTTTTCCCCCCCGACAAAGCTTTTCCTTTGAAACCGTTACTCTCGATCCTAGCGGTTTCGTGATCGAGCGCAATTCCCGCAGTGCCGAATACTACAGCGAAACCCTTGCGGGATTAGAGATGATTGCTATCCCTGCTGGCACTTTTATCATGGGGACACCGGACGGAGAAAAAGGAGACTTTACCGGTAGTGATAAACCCCAGCGCTTAGTCAAGGTGAACAGTTTCTACCTGAGTAAATACCCAATAACCCAAAAACAATGGCAAATTGTCGCTAATCTGCCCAAAATTAACCGCGATTTAAACCCCAATCCCTCCCACTTCCAAGGGGATAACTTACCCGTCGATAGCATCTCTTGGTATGATGCGATCGAGTTTTGCGATCGACTTGCCAGGGCCACCGGCAGAAACTATCGGCTCCCAAGCGAGGCACAATGGGAATATGCTTGTCGTGCCGGCACTACCACACCCTTCTACTTTGGTGCCACCCTTACCAGTGAATTCGCTAACTACTATGCCATTAAATTTCCCTATGCAGTGGAAAGAGAGAGCGAATTTCGAGCTAAAACCACCCCTGTAGGCAGTTTTCCCCCAAATGCCTTCGGATTATACGATTTACATGGCAGTTTATACGAATGGTGTGCCGATCCTTGGCATCGCAACTATAAAAATGCTCCCAGCGATGACCAAGTATGGCCGGCCGATCCTAATAGCACCGGCAATCGTTATCGCGTCCTGCGTGGAGGTGGTTGGGGGACAGAATTGAGGGAATGTCGCTCCGCTAGTCGAGGCCAATTTGGTCCGGATAATCGCTATAGTGTATTAGGATTCCGCATCGCCAGTAGTTAGCTCAAAATTCTGGTTTCAACAACTTTGCCGGTAAATTGTGCGTCTCTAAATCTGTTTTAGTCTGTGAGTGTAAGCGAGTGACCAACTCTCCACCCTATCCCTTTTTAACCACCCCCGTCGGCTCTTTGCAAATTCCTTTTTTAGAGCAAATTGAAGAAATTACCAGCAATAATAGTTATATTCTCAGAGATTCGCCGCAATTACTCAAATTATCTCTAGTTATTCCCACCTATAACGAGCGAGATAACGTTATTCCCCTAGTCGAGAATCTCAGTCAATTACTCGATCGAAAAATTCCCGATCAGTATGAACTAATTATCGTCGATGATGACAGTCCCGATCGCACTTGGGAATTAGCCAGCAAATTAACCCCGGATTACCCGCAACTGCGGGTGATGCGTCGTCAGGGAGAAAAGGGATTAGCGTCGGCAGTGGTGCGGGGTTGGCAAGGGTCAAGGGGTGAGATACTAGGAGTAATCGATGGAGATCTGCAACATCCCCCCGAAATTCTCTATAATCTCCTCGAAACTATCGAAAAAGGAGCCGATTTAGCTCTTGCTAGTCGTCACGTCGAAGGAGGAGGAGTGAGCGAGTGGAGTCTGCTGCGACGATTTCTCTCTCGCGGCGCTCAAATCCTTGGTTTAATTCTACTGCCAGAGGTGGTCGGTCGCGTCTCCGATCCCATGAGCGGTTACTTTATGGTCCGCCGTCAAGCGATCGCCGGTCCGATTCTCAATCCCACCGGTTACAAAATTTTACTAGAAGTCATCGGCAAAGGTCGCATCAAAACCATCGGAGAAGTGGGTTATGTCTTCCAAGAGCGGCTAGAGGGGGAAAGTAAGGTAACTTGGAAACAATGGCTAGAATATATCTTCCATCTGCTGCGTTTGCGCTCTCAAAGGCCATTAAGGTTTTTAGATGCAATTGTCAATCTACCTTTAGATAGATTTATTCGCTTCGGTTTAGTGGGATTAACCGGGGTTTTTGTCGATATGGCTTTCCTCTATCTTCTCAGTGATCCCGCCGCTTTGGGTTGGGGATTAACCCGCAGTAAAATCATCGCCGCTGAATTAGCAATTATTAATAATTTTATCTGGAATGATCGCTGGACTTTTGGCGATTTATCTGCTCGTCAACGGGGTTGGAATAAACGCTGGAAAAGATTTTTCAAGTTCAATTTGATCTGTTTAGCCGGTTTAATTTTAAACGTCTTGCTGCTCAACCTTCTCTTTAATGGTTTAGGAATCAATCGCTATCTAGCTAACTTCATCGCCATCGCTATCGTCACGGTTTGGAACTTTTGGGTTAATCTTAAACTCAGTTGGCGGGTGACAAAATAGCCAGCTAGAAGCAAAAAAATGGTGGGCCAAAATTGAGATGCGCTTACCCTGTTGTCCATAGCATTTGCGACTTGTTTACTCCATCCTATGATCCTGATTACAGAAAAAATTTACCAGTCTATTTTCACCCACGCAGAATCCACCTATCCCGAAGAATGTTGTGGGTTACTCCTAGGAAAAATTACCGAGACAGCAGCCGAAGTTATCAGCATACAGGCAACAGAAAATAACTGGTCAGGCAATAGAAAAAACCGCTTTAGTATTGCCCCAGAAGTGCTTTTACAAGCTCAAAAATCGGCCCGGGAAAACCAGCTAGAAATTATCGGTATCTATCATTCCCATCCCGATCATGCCGCCATTCCCTCGGAAATTGATCGCCAATTAGCCTGGTCAGGATATACTTATTTAATTGTCTCCGTAGTTTCAGGGCGAGCGATCGATTTACAAGCTTGGCAACTGGACGAGCGCGAACAATTTCAAATCCAACCTCAAGAATTAAAATGTTTTTGACATCGCTTGAGAACAAAAAAGAAAGGCTGGGGAAAGTTTTTAAAATCCATAATTCCCAGCACCGTATTATCATCTACTTTCCGAAAAGAGTCATTAATCGGCAAATAATCATAAATCATCGTGGCGCTAACTTTGTCCCGATATTCCATCATTCGCAGTCTAGCCTGACTTGTCTTTGTTTTTAGCAAGGAATTGGTCAGCATCAGCAAAGGTTTCAGAGAATTATTTTTCAGTATCGGCAGCTTCAAAATCCAGTTCATGGCCGTGGGATTAGGTGCCACCTTAAAAATTTTTCCCTGACCATCTAAAAATAACAGGGGGTGGACATTCTCAGTATCGACAAATTCTTTACCATACCAATTAGATGCTTCTAATAAACCATCCATGGGGTGATTTGTCTCAAGTCCAGAACCTTGCCAAAGACCGAGCATAAAGTCTAAACTCACGGGTTCGAGAGCGTCAAACAATTCTAACGCTCTTTCGGTGGTCGTTTGACCAGCTTTAAGAATCGACTGGCAGCTTTCTAATTCTAATGTTTCCATTGTCTCGCTCTTATTGTGTCCTGACAATGATATTATAGCTGCCCAGCCAGAGGGTGGGGGATTGCCCCTCGGCTAAAATCACCAAATATCCCACATATCTTCACTCAATGGGTCATCGTATCACTCTAGGGTTTCCAGCCATTCACTCATTTCTTCCTTGATGGTTTCTTTAAGTTCTCGCAAATCATCTTTATCTATTAGGCCTTTTTCCAGTAAGAAAGTGTAGAACTTTTTCAGACTACCTGCGTTAGCCTTGAGGCTTGATTGACTGGCCCACAGGGCCTTTTTGATAAACCAATAACCCAAAAAGTCACCGACCATATCTACCCCGTCTTTAGCTTCTACTGCATCCTCATAGAGTAAATATTCGTTGATATAAAAATCTATATTTGAAATATGATTATTAATGGTTTTTTCCGACAAACCTGATGATTCTAGCCAACTCTCGAAATCCTTTAGTAATTCATGATTGACTTTTCTTATCTTTTGACAGTCAGCCTCATATTTCTGGGAATCATCCATCTCAAATTTCTCTCCTCTAAATCGCTGCTCGATGGTCAATAGGGTAATTAATCAAGTCTTTTTTTCCAAGCCTCTAAAGCCGCCATTTTCTCCTCAGGGTCAAGGTCGGCCAACCGCCGGAATCGCCTTTCTCTTTTCTGCTAAATAGCTTCAACGATGTTAGACTGAATTTGCTCAATGATGGCGGCCACATCTTCTTCTGTATCTCGAGGTTGGGTTAATTCCACATCCGTTGAGGAGAGGTACATTTGGGCCCAGTCTAGGTTTTCCAGTTCACACTGGTCAATCACCGAACTGGGGATGTTTTTCAGGGTGATGCTATCCCATTCAATGCCGATGAGATTGCTCTGCCGCTCAATTATCACAATTCTTCCTTGCCAACCACCGATGTCAGTCCCCAAATCTGGGTCAAGTACACCCTGTTTGACGATGACCGAGTCGCCGACTTTGAAGGCAAACTCTGACTCGGAAAATTCGGGCGACAAGCTGGAGGCAACCGAGAGATGATACTCGCTTCCTAGCTCTTTTAACTCAAAATCCACAATCATCCGCTTGTTTTCCGAGAAATAACGGTTTTTCCTAGCGATTAGCTCCTGGATTAGCTCTTGAATCTCCGCCTTGAGCCTTTTATCTCCTTTAAGAAGGTCTTTATTAAAAACTCGGTCTATCATCTCTTGCCGCTTTGACTCGGGGGACAACGCCAGATTCCAAGCGATTATCCCTATGGTCAGCAGTGTTCGCATAGATCCCTTCGTTTCATTGGATTTGCGGTAAGGCTCGATAAAATCCTCCAGAACTTCCGACATTGTGACTTCCCCAGAAGGAGAGACGACAATTTCCTTGAAAGGCAAGGACTTTTCTCTTAATTTCTTCTCAAAGCTTTTCAAGGGTTTTTCGGATCCTTGGGACATTTTCTGCAGCCTGAGCAGTTCACTAAATGCCTTCGATTTTTTAGCCATGATTGAGCCAGAAAATATGTGTTATTAATCCTGTTGGGTTGCTGAACAACATTGGAATAGGGAAATTGTAACTGCTGTCAGGGAGCGATTGCGCTCTCATTATTAAATCTTAAAGTTCTGGTCTGAGTCGTCAGCTGTTGACTGCTATCCGATACTTTTTTGTTAACATAGATTAGCAATGCACTTTCAGAGATTCTCTTAAAACAGAGGATATCTCCTTCCCAAATCCCCCCCAAGGGAAAAATATGTCTCAAAAGCCGATTTATCTAGATTGCCACGCCACGACACCCCTAGAGCCGCAGGTTCTGGCGGCGATGTTACCCTATTTTACCGAACACTTTGGTAATGCCAGTAGTATTAATCATGTCTATGGTTGGACAGCCGAGGCTGCGGTTAAACAGGCACGAGAAACAATCGCCGCTGCTATTAATAGTAGTCCCGAAGAAATTATTTTTACCAGTGGGGCAACGGAGGCCAATAACCTGGCTATCAAAGGGGTTGCCGAAGCTTATTTCGCCAAGGGACGGCATATAGTTACGGTGGTGACAGAACATCGCGCCGTTTTAGATCCCTGTCATTATCTGGAAAAATTGGGTTTTGAGGTGACAATTTTACCCGTCGGGGCTGATGGCTTAATTGACTTGGAACTACTAGAAAAATCTTTGCGTCCTGACACGATTTTGCTGTCAATTATGGCTGCTAATAACGAGATTGGGGTGATTCAACCTTTAGCGGCAATTGGGGCGATTTGTCGCCAGTATCAGGTACTTTTTCATACGGACGCGGCCCAAGCAATCGGCAAAATTCCCCTAGATGTGGAGGAAATGAATATAGATCTGATGTCCTTAACTGCCCACAAAGTCCACGGACCAAAGGGAATCGGTGCGCTGTACGTCCGGCGCCGAAACCCCAGAGTCCGTCTGGCCGCTCAAATTCAAGGGGGAGGCCAGGAAAAAGGACTGCGATCGGGTACAATATTTACACCACAAATTGTCGGTTTTGCCAAGGCGGTAGAATTGGGCATCAAAGCGATCGAAGAAGACACCAGCCACTTAAATCAGTTAAAAGCCCGTTTATGGGAGATTATCAGTCAATTAGACAGAATTTATCTCAATGGTCATCCTAGCCAAAGATTAGCCGGAAATTTGAATATTAGTATTGAAGGGGTGGACGGTGCGGCGTTATTGTTAGGATTACAGCCAATAGTGGCGCTTTCCTCCGGTTCTGCCTGTTCTTCTAGCCATACCGCCCCCTCTCACGTTTTAACTGCCTTGGGTCGCCCCGAATCTCTCGCCTATGCCTCCCTGCGCTTCGGGTTGAGTCGTTTTAATACTTTAGAAGAAATTGAACTGGTGGGGGAACAGGTGGTTTTAACGGTTAATTCCCTCCGCAAAGCCAAAAATTTTTGACGTTTCGGCTCCTATCCACAAGTTAGTTTCGGTCTAGGTTTGAAAAATTCCGGAAAAGCTTTCTATGATTGCCTTTGACTGATTGCCGTGCCGGTTAATAACACTGATGCTTGGTTTTCACTCCAGTGAATCATCCAACTCGGTTGTAATCCCAAAACAATAATAAATAAAGCCAAGGCAATTTCGGGAAATCTTTCGGGCCAGGTACTGCGAGGAATGCGCGATAATTCAGGGGTTAAACGACCAAAGAAAACCCGATTAATCATCAGGAGAAAATATACTGCGGTTAAACCACTAGCGACCAAACATAAGAGCGTTTGTATCGGAAAAATCGGGAAACTGCCACGAAAGACCAAAAATTCGGCGATAAATCCCACCATTCCGGGGATGCCGGCGCTGGCCATGGCCGCTAAAATCATTAACATTCCCGTGATTGGTAAACCTCTTTCTGGATTTAATAAACCGCGTAGATAATCCACATCCCGACTGCCGGTTTTTTTATACACTACTCCCACCAACAAAAATAACAAAGCGGAAATTAAACCGTGACTAATCATCTGCAAAATCGCCGCGGTGATGCTTAATCTGGTGGTGGCCGCCGCCGCTAGTAAAATATAGGCCATGTGGGAAATGGAAGAATAGGCGACTACTTTTTTCATATCCTTTTGGGCAATAGCGCAACTGGCCCCGTAGAGGGCGCTGATAGCTGCTATCGTTGCTAACCAAGGGGCGAGAGTTACCCAAGCATCGAGAAATAAACCGACTCCAAAGCGCAGCAGTCCATAGGTTCCTAATTTGAGTAATATTCCCGCTAAAAGCACAGAAACGGGGGTAGATGCTTCGACGTGGGCATCCGGTAGCCAAGTATGAAAGGGAAAAATCGGGATTTTGATGGCTAATCCAATCAGAAGGGGGATGAGGAGCAGTAATTGGGTTTTAACGTCTAAATTATTCGATAAAAGGGGGTTATAGGCGAAATTATTAGCACCGGTTAGCCAAACTAAGCCAAGGAAAGAGATTAGCACTAAAAAGCCTGAAATTGCCGTGTATAATAAAAATTTCATGCCCGCATAACCGCGTCTTTGACCCCCCCAAATGGCAATGAGAAAGTAAAGCGGAACGATTTCTAATTCGTAAAATAGGAAAAATAACAGTAAATCCTGCGCTAGAAAGGCCCCCGCTACTCCGGCATTGAGTAACAAGAGCAGGGAATAGTAAAATCTCGGCCGGTTAACCTCTGTACCACTAGCATAAAGAGCAATTATTGTCAAGATGCTGTTAAGAAAAAGTAATGAAAATGATAAGCCATCGACACCGAGGGCATAATTGAAACCGAGGAAATTAATCCAAGGCAGGTTAACCGTGAACTGCATTTGCGGGTTACTAGGGTCAAATTGCCAGCCAAGGAGAATATTAAGCAGTAAGAGAACGACAGCAAGAGTTAGAGCTAATCCTCGCACTTTTTTCGCCTCTAGAGGCGTGTAGGCAATCAGTATCGCCCCTATAATCGGTAGCCAAATAAAAGCGTTCAGCATTCTTTAATGGGCATGATAAACCTTCCCATTATTGCCTGAGCGGTCAATCTTTAGCAATATAAACTGGTGAACATTTAAGGTAACTAACGATGAAACAAGAAAAGATCACTCTCAGTCAACTCGAAGACTTTCTATTTAAGGCGGCGGACATTCTTCGCGGTAAAATGGACGCTTCCGAGTTCAAAGAATTTATCTTTGGGATGTTGTTCCTCAAACGCTTGTCAGACGAGTTTGAGCGCAAGCAAGCGCAACTCAAGAAACAATATGCACACATCCCAGATCCGTTGCTGCTGGCCGAACTCCTAGAAAGCGAAACCTCCTATGGAGAAACATTTTTCGTACCTCCTCGCGCTCGCTGGCATCAATCCTGGCGCGACGAAAACGGCCAGGAAGTCCCGCCGCTCAAACACCTTAAGCAGGACATCGGCAATATGCTCAATAAGGCATTAGCGGCGGTAGAGGATGCTAACGATGCCTTGGCGGGAGTGCTGAAGAATAACATCGATTTTAATGCCACCAAGGGCAAAACCAAGATACCTGACCACAAATGGAAGGATTTACTAGATCACTTCAATCAGCCCCAATTTGTGCTGGTCAACGATAATTTTGAGTTTCCTGACCTATTGGGTGCAGCCTACGAGTACCTAATCAAATACTTTGCCGATAGTGCCGGGAAGAAAGGGGGAGAATTTTACACGCCGGCCGAGGTGGTGCGGCTGTTGGTACAGTTGGTTAAACCCCAAGCGGGCCATACTATCTACGACCCTACCGTGGGGTCGGGCGGTTTCCTTATCCAGTCCTATCAATATGTGGAGGAACAGGGGCAAAATCCCCAGAATCTAGCACTCTACGGACAGGATTCTAACGGTACAGTCTGGTCAATTTGTAATATGAATATGATCCTCCACAACATCACCCGCTTCACCATTGAAAACGGGGACACTCTCGAAGATCCGCTCATTTTAGAAAACGGACAGATTCGCAAGTTTGACCGAGTTCTCGCTAATCCGCCCTTTTCTCAGGATTACAGCCGGGCTAATCTCAAGTTTACCAACCGCTTTCGCGAATTCTGCCCGGAAAAGGGGAAAAAGGCGGATCTGATGTTTGTCCAGCACATGATTGCCAGTCTTAAACCCGACGGCCACATGGCCACTATCATGCCCCATGGGGTGCTATTTCGGGGGGGGAAAGAGAAGCTGATTCGAGAGATCTTAATTGAGGATGATCTGATTGAGGCGATTATTAGTTTGCCCCCGGGGTTATTTTATGGCACGGGTATCCCGGCCTGTGTGTTGGTGGTGAATAAAAATAAACCTGATGAATTACGCGATAAAATCCTTTTTATTAATGCCGATCGAGAATATGCTGAGGGAAAGAACCAGAATAAATTGCGCCCCGAAGACATTGAAAAGATCGATTATGTCTTTACCCACAAGCGAGAATATCCCAAATATAGCCGCTTGGTAGATAAGTCGGAAATTGTCGAAAAACACGACTTTAATCTTAATATTCGCCGCTATGTGGATAATACGCCAGACCCGGAACCGGAGGATGTAAAAGCTCACTTGATGGGGGGTATTCCGCAGGCTGAAATTGCCGCACAACAGGATACTTTTGCTAAGTTTGGCATCAATACAAATACCCTATTTAGACCCCTACGCCCCGGCTATGCTAGTTTTTGCCCAGAAATTGCCACGAAAGCCGCTATTAAAGAGAATCTGGAAGCTAATCCCGATTTACAAGCAAGGATAAGCGACCACTATACTACGCTTAAAAATTGGTGGCGAGAAGCGCGGGATGATTTTGCCAAGTTGGAGGGAAATAATATTATGCCCCAAGTGCGGCAGCAATTACTGAGCAGCCTTAAACAGCAGCTGATTCCTTTGGGGGTTTTAGATGAGTTTAAATCGGCGGGGGTGTTTGTTAACTGGTGGCAGCAGATTCGCTATGATCTAAAGACTATTATTAACACTGGCTGGCATCATACTCTTATTCCTGATCAGTATTTATTAGCGGCATTTTTTCAGGCGGAAGAGGCGGCAATTGAGGAACTAGAAAGTAAGATTAGTGCAGTCCAAGGGGAGTTAAGCGAAGCGGTAGAATCAGCGCAGGAGGTGGCGAATTATGAACCGGAAGAGGAAGAAACTGTTAGCGCCGCATCGATTAAGAAATGGCTTAAAGACTTGATAGATGACCTGAAGCAATCCCAGGGCGATTCAGCAGCCAGAGAGCGCCAATATTACCAACAAGAATACAATGTTATTACTGACATTGAGAACCGGATCAAGTTACTTAAGAATACACTTAAAGAACAGCAGAGTCAGCTTGAGTTAAAGCTGCGCTTAAAACGGGTTGGTGATGAGGAATTTAAGGCTGAAACTATTGAATTACTTGAGCAGGTACAAAATCAGCTTATGGGGTTAAATGCAAGTAAAAAGGAAGAAAAGGCCAAGATTAACGCGCTTAATAAGGATAAGAAAGCCTTGGAGATTAAATTATCTTATCCTGAGGGATTACTGACTGAAATAGGAGGACAGTTAAGGGATGAAGAAGCGAAAAAATTGATTCTAAAAAAGCTCTATGATTGGGTATCGGAGCAGCTTAATCGTTACTTGAATGGGGAAAAGCGGGGACTTGTCGCTAAGGTTGAGAATCTTTGGGATAAGTATGCGGTATCAAGTCAGGAAATGGAGGCCCAGCGAGAGCAGACTTTAGGAGAATTAAATGAGTTTTTGGTTAAACTAGGGTATAGGGAATAATCTAAGTCAGTTAGGAGCAGGTTATGCAGTCTATTAAAAAGCAATTTGTCACAGATGAAAATCTGAAGCCAGTGGCGGTAATTATTAATTACCAAGATTGGCAAAAAATTGAGGCATTATTGCAGGAAAGTGAACAGGAAGATAGTACAGAGTCTTTTAAAGCACTCGCAGCTTATGCGGGTAGCATTCAACTAACTATCGATCCTTTAGAATATCAAAGTGAGATAAGGAACTCTTGAGTTTTTAAATGTTTTTTTGATTAAGTTGAGGTATTTGGGATGAGTGTGGAAGCAACAAATATTAAGATTAAAGAGATAATAACTATTTTCAAAGGGAAGCCTCCAGCAGTAATTCCTTACTACGGTAAAGATGCTCTTTCTTATCTTTCTCCTGAATTTTTAAGAGGCAAAGAATTAGCGGTCTTAGCCAAGCCTAGCAGTAATGGAATTTTAGTTAATGATGGGGATATCGTTATTCTCTGGGATGGTTCTAATGCTGGAGAGTTATTTTCTGCTCGTAGGGGGCTACTTGCCTCAACAATGGCATTAGTCGAACATAGCAATAATTTTGATAGGCAGTATTTCTTTTATGGATTAAAGAGATGGGAATCCTATTTAAAAGGACAAACATCTGGATCGGGAATCCCTCATGTTGATAAAGAAGTATTGGGAAATCTTAAGATACTTCTGTTAACCAGAGCAGAACAAACCCAAATCGCCACCATCCTCTCAACAATAGACCGCGCGATTGAGCAAACCGAAGCCCTAATTGCCAAGCAGCAGCGCATCAAAACCGGACTAATGCAGGACTTGCTCACCAAAGGAATTGATGAAAATGGCAATATTCGCAGTGAAGAAACCCATGAATTTAAGGATTCACCGCTTGGGAGGATTCCGGTTGAGTGGGAGGTGAGTCAACTTCGTGATACTGGAACATGGTTAAGTGGAGGAACTCCATCAAAGTCAGAAAAAACTTATTGGGGTCCTTTTGTGCCTTGGGTTTGTTCAAAAGACATGAAAGTATTTGATTTGAAAAATACATTAGAAATGATTACTCAGAAGGGAGTTTTATCAGGGAGTAAAGTAGCTCCTAAAGACAGTGTGCTAATTGTTGTTAGAGGGATGATACTAGCTCATACATTTCCAGTTGTTTACTTAACTAGAGATATGGCTTTCAATCAAGACATAAAAGCTATTATTCCTAATGAAAATATTTATGGAAGATATCTTGCATACTGGTTTTCTGCCAATTCATCGCAATTGTTAAAACTTACCACCACAGCAACACACGGGACAAAACGACTTGAAACAAATGATTTGCTTGAGTTTGCGCTTTGTCTTCCCTCCAAAATGGAACAGAAAAAAATAATTTATCTGTTAGATAAATCGCAATATGATATTGAAATCACAAAAGAATATTTACAAAAGCTAAAACTCCAAAAAACCGGACTGATGCAAGACCTGCTAACAGGCAAAGTCCGAGTTACGGATCTCCTCAACCAAAAAACAGCAACAAATTGATTCATCGGTCAAACCTATGCAACCAGAGCAAACACCCACAAATCACAAAAACTTAAACATATACCCAGACTTTACCAAAAAAATGGAAATCGCTCGGCGCGGCATCAAAAAATATCGTAACGCCCTGAGCGACCTCGCCAAGTCACCAAACTGCTCAGGCGCTCTATATCCCATGATCTCGATATCAGACGATTCGCTAAACTAAACATAACTCCCTTGCCCATAGATTTACCATGAAAGCGATCGAATTTAAAACCATCCTAAAAAACGGAATAGTCAGCATTCCCGCCGAATATTCTTCTGAATGGGAAGGTAAACAGATCCGCGTTATCTTGTTGGATAATGCAGAGAAGATATTACCCGTCGAAACCACTGATATCAATCCCCTCAAAGGAAGCGTGACATTTGATGAGTAGAAAACGGGTTTCTCGGAGAAACCCGTTTTCTGTGCGTTACTCAACGGATTTAGTATAAGACATTTAACCCCGTTCTCCATAGATACTTTCTCGGCTAATATCTTGATCAGATAATTGGGAAAAATTCTTATCTCTATGACTTTCTGCCCATTCTTCAAAAGCTTTTATCCATTCTTCAGGGGTAGCCGTTTGACAAAAAGATAATTTTTGATAGTCTTTTATTGCTTCTATTGCTCCATTAGATGTTAATTCTCTTTCTAGTTGTTGTTTTTCTTCTTCAGAAAGGGATCTAATAATTTGTGCTAAAGTTTTAACCAGTTGGTTGTTCATATCCGTTAATGCTTAAATATTTTTTATGTATAATAACCTATTATAGCGTTTCTCATAAGTGGCTAGGTGTTAAAAATTATCAGATGCCCCCCTTATTAAGGGGGATCCCCCCGCCTATCGGCACCCCCCTTATCAAGTAGGGCTGTTTCATTTAAATTAAGTATAGCTGATTTTGAGTCAATAAATTTGATCGAGGATTCTCAAGTTTATCTTTTTCTAATCAAAAGAGTTAGTC